>Ga0208980_10002946_pt1 | contig 10323 bp, 11 predicted proteins | sample WetSurMetagenome_3_FD_187993 | JGI IMG/M metagenome (GOLD analysis project Ga0208980, IMG submission 187993) | Wetland microbial communities from Twitchell Island in the Sacramento Delta, sample from surface sediment Aug2011 Site A1 Bulk (version 2) | ecosystem: Environmental > Aquatic > Marine...
TTCGCCGTAATACGTTTATTGAAAATTATAAGAGTTAAAGTATCTGGTTTTAGGTGGATATTGTGTATAAAGTGAGATTTGTTGTAAACCTGAGTCTGTATTATTTTCAAACCAGAAAGGAAAATAAAAACTTACACATAGAAACACATAGAAACACAGAGGTTACTCTACATAATACTTTATAATGCTTCGTATCTTTTCTGTGTCAGCAGCCCATTTATCAAATCCGATCATGTCGCCTGAGGCATCATGTTTTAACATCCACCCTGCATTCTTTATAAAGTCTTTTTATAACTTTAAATCTGATTTAATAAACAATCAAATCGTGAAAAGGATTATTCATTTATCTGATATACATATAGGTTATGATGATTGCGGAGTTAAATTTCGTACTCTTATCGACAATATTACTTTTTTGAAACAGCCTGCCAGGAATTATATTATTCTGATAACAGGCGACATTGTCGATAATGCCCATCACACAGAATATATTGAAGAAGCGGTCGAAGCTGTTCGGATACTTGAAGAACGTGGTTATAAAGTATTGGTCGTTCCGGGCAACCATGACTACGGCACAGGCACCATTGGTAACAGGAAATTTGTCGGACTGTTTAAGGGAAAGTATTATAGTAACCGGAAAACTTCATATCCGAAGCTCGATATTATTGACAAAATTGCTTTTATCGGTCTTGATTCAACAGCCGAGGAACTGCACTGGCTCGACCGTTTCCTTTCGGATGGCGAACTGGGGGAAAGGCAATTAGCCCGTTTAAAGAAAATATTAAATAAACCTGAGGTAAGAAACCTTAAAAAAGTTGTCTATCTGCACCATCACCCCTTTGATTTTAAGCTTGCGATGTATTTAAAAGACAGCAACGAATTGAAAAGCATTATTGAAAACAAGATCGACATGCTATTATTCGGGCACTATCACGCTGATCCTTCCAGCGCTGGTAAAATATATCATGGCATGTGGGGAATCAAACGGTGTTATAACGCCGGTTCATCAACCCATAAAAACGGGAATACAGGATTTCAAAGAATTATCAATTTATCAGATGCCGATCCAAGGAAGGATTATGATGGCAACTTCATCTGAAGGAACCTAAGCCTTCAAAGACTTCATTAAAACCCGGTCTATAGAAGAGCAGACTCTGCATAAAGTCAACAAGACTCCCCGTTGCTAGTTGCCCGATGCCCGTAGCCTGTTGCCTTAAACACTTTCATATTTCTTCAGGTGCTGCAACATTCTTAGCTTCATCCGAAAAGCTTCTGCACTTCTCGTGATATTTCCTTCTCCAGTCTTTTTTATCTTTGTGTTTTTCCCCTGATCCGCCCGGAGCAACTCCGGTAAGCAGGATTTTGGAGAGCAGGAATAATCCGGCAGTTTGCCAATAGGTCAGAACCGGACCATTGAACAGTTCAGGTATCAGCCAGTTCCAGAGAGCCTGGACACCGAATATAACACCAATAATAAATCCTAATCCAAGTATTCCGAAGCCAACATACTTTAAAACATTTAACGCTTTCATACTAATTGCTTTTTAATAGTTTATACAATTCGTTCAGTTTCTTCCTGAGTGCAAGGACAGCATAACGCTTCCGTGAAATAAGTGTGTTGATCCCTGTCCCTGTTCTTTCTGAGATCTCTTTAAAGCTCAGGTCCTCAAACTCGTTTTCTACGAACACGTTTCTTTGCTCTTCAGGCATTTCTGACAATGTCTCTTCGATAGTCTCCCATATCATTTCCTTCAGTTCCTCATCGCCGGGAGCTGATCCGACCGATGGAAGGATCTCTTCAAGGGTCAGAGGTCCCTCCTCATCTTCAGCGCCGGTTTCTTTGTAGCTGAAAGTAACAGGCCTCTTCTTTCGGAACAGATCAGTGATACGGTTATCGGCCACTTTGTAGAGCCATGCTGTCAGATTTTCAATCCTCCTTATGTCACTGAATCCTATGGTCAGCTGGTAAAAGATATCCTGCAGAATATCTTCAGCATCTAACCGGTCGTGAATCCTGCTCTTTATATAACTAAGCAGTCTATTCCGCTCCTTTTTATAAGCAACTGAAATTTTTTCCGACTCTTTAGGACTCATCTCAAAGGATCTTTAATAACATAGACGAAACTGAAAGGAAGATATTTTAAAAAATTGACTTTTTGGCCAGAATAAACATAATGGCCCTAGGATTCAAGAGGCGCAGGATTGGTTACAGGAATTCTGCTCGTGCTACCTGGATTTGCTTGTTAAATGCCAGAAGCCGCATATTGTGCATTTATAGGCATGCAATTCCCGTACATTCCGATTTTCTTTGAGATAATTGATCATTTCCTGCGCCTCATCGAGAGAATTGTACATTGTCTTTTTGCAGGGAAGATCCAATGGCTGTATCCTTCTAATATTTGATGACTTCAGGCCCACTAATCAGGTGAATCTAATTTGGTGACAAATCTATCAATTACAAACTATTAATCCTGACCTTTTTCTATTTCCGGGAGGGAACTTTCTGCTTTTATTCTGAGGTATTCAGGGTATCCCTGAAAGGTTTTAATAGTTCAATGAATCATTTTGCATAAAAAAGGAAGGTTAATATGGAGACAGAAGCTGACACTACCATTCCCCAAACCAGGTCAACTATTGTAACCAGAAGGGGCCAGTCTTTTAATGTTGCCAGGTTTGTAAGGTCGTAAGTAGCATAAGATACAAGTCCAAAAAAAGCACCGAATAAAAGAGCATGAACCCATGATTGTTTCTCAAGGGCCGGTGAAATGACAAATGTTACCAGACCTGCAATGAATAGCAAATAGAAAATAATTGCAGCAACCCAGTTGATGTCCGGTCTCATCAGAAAACCTAATTGCTTTTGATAGAAATTTTTTGCAACTAAAACAAGCCATATCATGTCAATTACAAAAAATACTCCTAAAGCAGTAAAAAACAGTTTGATAAACATATTCGGGAATTTAGTTGGTTTATTATTTTTTAAATTTAATCAAATTATCTGAATAGTGATCCTGATCCACCAGTGGTCAGGATAAGAATGCATGACTGCAATGCAGCACTGCTTCCTGATTTTATATTAAACTATCTCCATTTACTCAGATCATAATTCTGATAAGAATAAGTATCTTTAGTATTGTTAATTATGATGACTGTTTAACTTAAAAATTAATAATATGTCGGGACGGCGGGATTTTATCAAACAATCGTTTAAAGGGGCTGGTGGGCTGCTGCTTGCACCATCATTAAGCCTCGAGCTACTGAAAAAATCGGGGTTAAAGATTTCTCTGGCCGAATGGTCACTAAACAGGGCACTCTATTCCGGAAAACTGGATCATCTCGACTTTCCTGCTAAAGCAAGACATGATTTTGGTATTTCAGCTGTAGAGTATGTGAATGGTTTTTTCGGAGGGTCAAAAATAAACTTTAAGGAAGCCGGCAAAAATTCGGCTTATCTTAATGAATTGCTGAAAAGGAGTAAAGATGCAGGAGTGGTGAATCACCTGATAATGGTCGATGATGAAGGAGCGCTTGCCGCTACTGTCGAAAAAGAGAGACTTCAGGCAATAGATGATCATAAAAAATGGGTGGAAGCTGCAAAATTCCTGGGTTGTCTGACAATCCGGGTCAACCTGAAAGGAGAAGGATCGTCTGAAGAAAAGAAAATTGCCTCTGTTGATTCATTGGCTCGCCTGGGTGATTTCGCTAAGACCATGCAGATCAATGTAGTCGTTGAAAATCATGGTGGCGATTCGTCCAGGGGTGTCTGGATGGCAGATGTGATGAAGCAGGTTAACCGGTCAAATGTAGGGACGCTCCCTGATTTTGGCAACTTCTGCGTTTCCGATCCGTGGGGAACTACTCAGGGTGATTGCGCGGAAAAATATGATCCTTACCAGGGTCTTAGGGAGATGATGCCATTTGCAAAAGGTGTCTCAGCAAAAACCTACGATTTTGACGATAAAGGCGAACAGCCAAAACTCGATTACAAAAAGCTGATTGATATTGTGAAAACCTCAGGTTATAAAGGATATATCGGGATCGAATTTGAAGGAGAAAACCAGCCCGAAGAGGAAGGGATCCGTAAGACAAGATTATTAATCGAGAAATATTTGTAGTACTCCCTTATTTACATGACTACCTCAGTAACATTCTTTAGATCAATGATTGCTCCTTGTGGCATAAACTGTGGTACCTGCTTGGCTTACCTCAGAGTTAAAAATAAATGCTATGGCTGCCGGGTTGATTTTGATTCCAAACGTAAGACCTGCAATGAATGCAGGATTAAGAATTGTGAACTTCTCGCAAAAACCTCTTCAGGATTTTGTTACGATTGCGAAACATTCCCCTGTGAAAGAATAAAACATATTGACAAGAGATACATGACTAAATACAGGGCAGGGTTGATACAAAACTTAGTTTCAATTAGAGACACGGGGATCAACTCTTTTCTTGAAGATGAAGTAAAAAAGTGGACTTGTCCCAAATGTGGATCAACTTTAAGCGTACACAGAAACAATTGCCTGGTATGCTCTTACGATGATTCTGAAAATAACAGATTATATAATAAATAATTAAGCAGATATGAAAAACTCTCTTTTTCTGTTGATTTTAATTCCATTACTGTTTTCCTGTAAAAAGACAGTTAACCTCGAGGCAGCCAGAAATGAAATCCTTCAGGCCGAAAAAGCTTTTGAAAAAATGGCTTCAGAGAAAGGTCTGCCTGAAGCATTTTACTTTTACGCAAACGAAAATGCTGTGATCCGAAGAGGAAATGATTCCCTGATCTTTGGCAAGGAAAACATTAAACATTATTATGAAAAAAATGCAAAGCCGAATGTAAGAGTGAACTGGACTCCCGATTTTATCGGCATTTCAGATTGTGGAACTCTCGGATATACTTACGGCAAATATGTGTACTTGGTTCGTGACACTTCCGGCAAAAACTCAGAATATACAGGTGTATTCCATACCGTCTGGAAAAAACAAAACAATAACTGGCGATATGTTTGGGATTAACCTGGTAAAATATTTATCGAGTTTTTAATCCTGCTTTATTCAAACTTGATGTCAGGCCAGTGAATGATGTTCAGAAAATTTTCGGTAAATACCGTGGTACCCTTTTTTTATACTCACTATACCCTGGATATTTCTGACTGCTTATTTTTTCCGTAAGCCTGCTGCTACCCATGAAAAGAATTATAAGAAGTACTGCTCCCGCAAGGGTCATGTTTATCAATTGCCCGGAAGCTGCTACGCCGAAAAGATAAAAGCTTATCCATATTGCCTGTTCTGAAATATAGTTAGGATGACGAACGTAACGCCATAATCCTTCGGACATAAATCCATTTTTAAGTGATTCAGTGTAGAGTCCGTTGGATACTCCGCCCTTCAGTTTCAGCTTATGAAACCTGAATAGCTGGTTATCGGCAATGGTCTCCGTGACAATGAATATCAGCATCAGCGCCGCAGCAATAATATCAATCAGGTTCAGAGGTGTATTATTGTTTTTAACGGCCAGCAGCAGGGGAGAGCAAAAGAGAAGAATAAGAAAATTCTGATAAAAGGAAATAAAAAATAGGTTAAACAGGCCGAAGCGGAATCGTCCTTTTAAAATTGGATCCTGCCGCATGACCTTCCATCTGTAATCCTCCTGTCCCTTCCAGGGAATTATATTGTAACCCCCTTTGCGGTAAAAATTGAAGCTCAAACGGAATCCCCAGGTTGTAACTAAAATAAACATTATCCAGATGCGGGGTGAAGGGAAAGCGTATAGTGTTATCAGACCATATACAACAGGCATAAGGCTCCATAGCTTATCCACCTGGCTATAGTTAAGAGTCAATTCGCTGACAAAAAAGCAGACCAGGGCGGTAGCAAGCATTATGACAATCCATAAATAAGTCAGATTCAGAATCTGAGGATCAGATTCCGTAAAATCAAAAAACGAAATTCCTGTTAGTAATAGATCTGCCATGATTGATTCTAATTTTTATCCTTTAATTCAATGAGAATTTTCTGCTCAAAAATAGAGTTATTTTTTAAATGGAAGCCGTAATAAACAGGTCATAAGATCAATCCAATTAAGTTGATAATGTGAAAGGGTATGAGAATTACTATCTGGTTCTGAAACAGGCTATAAAATAATAATAATCACAACCGGCGGGATCAATCTTCGAATATTGTTATCATTGTAAAATAATTGTATTACTATGAAAGCATATTTTTCGACAGCATATGGCGGGCCGGAAGTATCCAGGTATGGAGATTTTCCCGATCCTTCAGCAGGTGATAATCAGATACTCGTTGAAGTTAAGGCAGTATCAATAAATCCTGTGGATTATAAGGTCAAAAGGGGTGTGGCAAAGTTGATGAGCGGTTCGAAGTTTCCACGGATCTTTGGATCTGATTTTGCAGGAGTAGTTAAAGCTGTCGGAAGCGGGGTAACGCAATTCAGACAGGGCGACAGGATATATGGCGCAACCCCTGTGATATGGGGCAAACCGGGTGCTCTGGCTCAACTGCTGGCAATTGACCAGAAATTTGCCAGGGCTATTCCAGGACAAATATCATTTGAAGAGGCTGCATCGCTTCCCATTGCTGCACTTACTGCTCTTAATGGCCTGAGAAGATGCAGGGTCACGGCAGGAAAAGAAGTGCTCATAAATGGCGGAACAGGCGGTGTCGGACATTTTGCGATCCAGATCGCCAGGGCAAAAGGGGCAATCGTTACCGCAACTTGCAGGCAGGTTAATGCTGAGCTGGCTAAAAAACTGGGGGCGAACAATACCATGGGGTACAGCAGGGAGGAATTTGCGAAAACTGAAAAAAAATTCGATGCTGTCCTGGATGCATATGGTAAAATGGATTTTGAGGATATTTGCAGGCTTCTGAAGCGCAGTGGAATATATGCCACAACACAGATAAAGCCTTTTCTGTTCTTATCCTCACTGTTTACTCAACTCGTTTACGGGAAAAAACTTACCTCTTCGAACCTGCGTTCAAAGCCTGAGGACATGGATGAAATGGAAAGACTGTTCCTTGATAAAAAGCTTTATCCGGTTATTGAACATACCTTTACACTGGATCAAGCCGGTGAAGCTTTTGAGCTTGCTGAAAATGGTAAGCCCCGTGGTAAAGTTATTATTAAAATATGACCTATAGGTGGTAAGGTCTTCTGTATTCGTAATGCATCAGCCTGTGGCTGCTGGCTTCCTTGTCGTCAACAAACGTATATGTTGCCGGGTTCCATTTGACAGGTCTTCCAAGTTCAGTTGCAATATTGCCAAGGCAGCATGTTATTGCCGTACTGCATCCTACCTCAATTGAAGCAATCGGTTTCTGTCGTGAGCGGACAGAATCTATGAAGTTCTGCATGTGAGGCGAGCTGATCTCAAACTGCAGTCCTGCCTGTGTTGGAGCCGGACGTGCCTGACCCTGTGCAGATGGAGGCCTTTGTCCCTGTTGACCAGCCGGACGCTGGGCTCTCGGCTGCGGGCGGGTTACTGCAATGTCAGCAGGGATAAGTAAAGGTTCGGAACATGCTATATATCCCCTTGCAACCTCTATCCATCCTTTTGTTCCAATGAACTTGATGCCCTGGGCACCCGGATTATCTTCAAGATAAGGCTGTTCAGTCATAACAGCTCCTGTCTTATATTTATAGGTCAAATACTGCTGACCGTTGTATCCTTTCGGTATTATCTCGCAGGGACCTGACCCATCCATTCCTATTGCAGCCTGAGCTATATCGAACATATGAGCTCCCCAGTCCGCCGTATAGCCGTTCCCGGTCTCACGGTACCATCGCCATGCACCCCAGAGCGTTTCGTTCTGCACCGGATCGAGAGTTATCTGTGGGGCAAGGTCAGAGTTGTAAACTATCTTATCATTATTAAGAGGTCCGAGCCACAGGTTCCAGTTCAGGTTACCGGGTATTGGCATTGCGGGCAGATCCAGCGGCTTTGGCGGATCACCTACCTTTGCATAGATCTTCTCAATATGGCCGATAGAGCCATTCTGGACAAGCTCAATGGCCTTCTGGAATTCCTTGCTTGAACGCTGCTGGCTTCCTACCTGAACAACACGTTTATTGTCATTTGCTACCCGTGTCATGACAAGGGCTTCCTGTATGGTGTAGGAGAGAGGCTTCTGAACATACACATCTTTTCCGGCCTGGCAGGCATGGATTGTCATCAGGGCATGCCAGTGATCGGGAGAAACGACTTCGACAATGTCAATGTCCTTGCGCTCAAGAAGCTGTTCATACTGTTCATAAGTATCACAGCGGGGAGCAAGTCCTTTCGACTTTTGCCATTCCTCAACTCTCTTTTTGTATCTCTGCTGCTTGATGGTATCCACGTCACAGCATGCAACAACCTGGAGTCCGGCGGCACCTGCAAAACCGCTGAAATCGGAAAGAGCCTGGCGCCCCAGTCCGATTGTGCCCATCAGTACACGGTCGCTTGGGGCAATACGGATTCCGCTGATTACATAGCTTGGCAAGATCGTCAGTCCTGTAAGTCCTGCTGCCGATAATCCCAGAAAATCACGACGGTTCAGTCCATTTTTTGTTCTTCCTTTCATCTTAAAATATAGTTTAGGGTTAATCTCTTTAAAACTGTTTAAAAATAAAAAATTGTTTTGCTGTAGTAACCCTGAAATCAGATTATTTTTAAAGATATGTTTTGAAGCATAACCTCCTCCCTTAATAATCGTTTATCATTATGAGCGGAGAAAAGAACCGAGTCCCGCAATGCGGGACGAGCTCGCAAAAGGCAATCTCATGCTTTTGGTCGGACACTAAATAATATACATATTGTGTTACAATAAAAAATATATGTATAACAATAAATAATTTACCTGTAACAATATCTTCCTTTAAACACTTTTAACTTGACATCCAATTAATTTTTTGGTATTTTTAGTAATTATTTTTGCCTGAAGAAGAGGGACGGATGCAGATCGAAAGGTATGGCCGGCCAGTTCTTATTCAGGGATTAATTAAAAACTATGACAGAGCAGAAAATTGCGGAAGATTTAAAGCCTGAATGGATCAATATCATTTTGAAATACAAAGATCCTGATCCTGCAAAAAGCTGGTGGCAGGTAATTAACTCCGTGGGCTCATATATCATATTGTGGATACTTATGGTCCTCTCCCTGAAGATTTCTTACCTCCTTACCCTTTTTCTATCGATGTTCGCAGCAGGATTCCTTGTCAGGATATTCATCATTTTTCACGACTGCGGACATGGTTCATTTTTTAAGTCGAAACACTTAAACAAAATCATAGGTTGTATTACAGGAGTGATTGTTTATACACCATTTCACAAATGGCATCTTGAACATAAAATACATCACCAGACTGTCGGTAACCTTGATAAGCGGGGAAGAGGTGACGTTAAAACTCTTACCGTTGATGAATATAAAAAACTGACAAGGTTGCAGCGTTTCTCTTACCGGTTTTACCGGAATCCACTTTTTCTTCTTGGACTTGCTCCAATGCTGCTATTCGTCGTTTCAAACCGATTGACAAAGAAATATATGTCAGTAAGGGAAAAGCTTTACGTCCATCTTACGAATCTTGCACTTTTTGCTTTAATATTCCTGGTGATCCTTGCCGTTGGCTGGAAAGCATTTCTGTTAATTCAGATTCCTGTTCTTTATATCGCAACCGTACATGGGGTATGGCTATTTTATGTCCAACATCAATTCAGGCATGTTAAATGGGTAAACACACAGAATTGGGATTATAAAACCATTGCCCTTAAAGGAAGCTCGATGTTCAAACTACCGGCACTCCTTAACTGGTTTACAGGAAGTATAGGCTATCATCATATTCATCATTTGAGTCCGATGATCCCCAACTACAAACTGAAGAAATGCCACAATGAGAATCCTGTTTTTCAGGATATCAAACCAATCACATTTTTTACTGCATTTGAATCCCTTCTTCTGAGACTTTGGGATGAAAAGAGGCAGATGCTTGTCAGGTTTAATGAAATCTGATCCCCCCAACCCCCCGGAACCACATAACCACATAACCGCATAACTTTATAGATTCAAGTCATTCTTTTAATAGTTTAAATTCAACAAATAATGACTAATATTATTGAAGATTCATTCCTGCAAATGGTTTACCTTTATATTATTATAATTCAAAACGATAAATAATTGAAAATGAATACGATAAGAAATATATTTACAATTTTTTTGTTGCTTGGCGGAGTTTTGTTCATTGAATCATGCTCCCCAAAACCCGTGACTCCCGAAACAGCGCTTCAGGCTTATCTGAATACTAAAGACACTGTTTTCAAATGGGCG
>Ga0208980_10002947_pt1 | contig 10323 bp, 6 predicted proteins | sample WetSurMetagenome_3_FD_187993 | JGI IMG/M metagenome (GOLD analysis project Ga0208980, IMG submission 187993) | Wetland microbial communities from Twitchell Island in the Sacramento Delta, sample from surface sediment Aug2011 Site A1 Bulk (version 2) | ecosystem: Environmental > Aquatic > Marine...
CCGGGCGGGCCCTCAGACCCTGTAGTACCCGCGATACCAGTCGACGAAGTTGCGGACGCCGACCTCGATCGGTGTGGCGGGCTTGTAGCCGGTGTCGCGGACCAGGTCCTCCACGTCGGCATAGGTGTCCGGCACGTCGCCGGCCTGAAGCGGCAGAAGGGTCTTTTCGGCGGTCTTGCCGAGGCACTGCTCGAGCACCTCGATGTAGCGCATCAGCTCGACCGGCTGGTGGTTGCCGATGTTGTAGAGGCGGTAAGGGGCCGTGCTGGTGGCGGAGTCGGGGTCGGCCCCGGACCAGGCGTCGTTGGGCTCGGCCGGCCGGTCGAGCACGCGGATCACGCCTTCGACGATGTCGTCGACGTAGGTGAAGTCGCGGCGGTGATGGCCGTAGTTGAAGACCTCGATCGGCCGGTCCTCGAGGATCGCCTTGGTGAACTTGAACAGCGCCATGTCCGGCCGGCCCCAGGGCCCGTAGACCGTGAAGAACCGCAGGCCGGTGGTGGGTACGCCGTACAGGTGGCTGTAGGTGTGCGCCATCAGCTCGTTGGCCTTCTTCGTCGCGGCGTAGAGGCTGAGCGGGTGGTCGACGTTGTGGTGGACCGAGAACGGCATGTTGGTGTTCGCGCCGTACACCGAGCTGCTCGACGCGTAGACCAGGTGCGCGACGCCGTTCTGGCGGCAGCCCTCGAGGATGTTGGCGAAGCCGAGCAGGTTGCTGTCGACGTACGCCATCGGGTTCTCGATCGAGTACCGGACCCCCGCCTGAGCGGCCAGGTTGACGACGCGCTCCGGCCGGTGGGCGCGGAAGGCCTCCGCCACCGCCTGGCGGTCCTCGAGGCGGATGCGCAGGTCAGTGAACGCCGGGGAGGCGGCCAGCCGCGCGAGCCGCGCCCTCTTCAGCCCGACGTCGTAATAGGTGTCGAGGCAGTCGATGCCGATGACCTCGTCGCCACGCTCGAGCAGGCGCATCCCCAGGGCCGCGCCGATGAAGCCCGCCGTGCCGGTGACCAGTATCCGCATGACCTGCGCTCCTCCCGCGCTCAGAGCCGCCCGTCCACCGCGTCCGCAGGGAACAGGTACTTGACGTCGTAGACCACCGCCCCCGGCCGCCCGAAGCGGCGGATCCCCTCGATTCCGAGATCCCGGAACTGGCGGTGGGCGACGGCGATGATTATCGCATCGTAGGTCCCCGCTTCGGGATCGGACGCCGGGCGGATGCCGTATTCGTGCTCGGCTTCTGCCGCGTCGATCCAGGGGTCGTGGACGTCGACCTGGACGCCGAAGCTCTGGAGCTCGGCCACGATGTCGACCACGCGCGTGTTGCGCAGGTCGGGGCAGTTCTCCTTGAAGGTCAGGCCGAGGACCAGGGCCCGCGCGCCGGCGATCGGCATGCCCCGCTTGATCATCAGCTTGATGGTCTCGTGCGCGACGTAGTGCCCCATCGAGTCGTTGATCCGCCGGCCGGCCAGGATCATCTCCGGGTGATAGCCGATGGCCTGCGCCTTGTGGGTGAGGTAGTAAGGATCGACGCCGATGCAATGGCCGCCGACGAGGCCTGGCCGGAACGGCAGGAAGTTCCACTTGCTGCCCGCGGCCTCGAGCACCTCCAGCGTGTCGATGCCGAGCCGCTTGAAGATGAGCGCGAGCTCGTTGATCAGGGCGATGTTGACGTCACGCTGGGTGTTCTCGATCACCTTGGCGGCCTCGGCGACCTTGATGCTGCTCGCCTTGTGCGTGCCGGCGGTGATGATCGACCGGTACAGCGCGTCGACGAAGTCGGCGATCGCCGGCGTCGAGCCGGACGTCACCTTGCGGATCGTCGTGACACGATGCTCCTTGTCGCCCGGATTGATACGCTCGGGGCTGTAGCCGACGAAGAAGTCGCGATTGAAGGTCAGTCCCGACACCGACTCCATGATCGGGACGCAGACCTCCTCGGTGCAGCCCGGGTAGACGGTGGACTCGAAGATTGCGACGTCGCCGCGCTTGAGCACGCGACCCAGGGTGCGGCTCGCGGACTCCACGGGTCGCAGGTCGGGGCTCTTGAACTCATCGATCGGGGTCGGCACGGTGACGATGTAGACGTTGCAGCCGGCGATCTCCGCCTCGACGTCGGTGCAGCGCAGGTGCGTCGCCGCCGCGAGCTCCGCGGGGTCGACCTCCAGCGAGCTGTCTCGGCCGGCGCGCAGCTCCGCGATGCGCGCGGAGTTGAGGTCGAAGCCGATCACCGGAAGGTGCTTGCCGAACTCGACAGCCAGCGGCAGGCCGACGTAGCCAAGACCGATGACACCCAGACGGACAGTTGTCAGATCAACCATTGGAATCTCGGAACGGGGTGGAGTGTGCCGGACGGCCCCAGTGTTTGCGGCGCCGGATGCTAACAGTTGAGAGTCGCGTCGGCCAGAACGAGAATCCTCGCGGGAGCTCTACAGATTTAAAGTCGTATGCCGATGCACAGGATGCCGAGGCGAGGACCGCACAGCGCGGCGCGCGCCCAAAGCCAGGAGAGGCTCGTCCGCAAATCCTCCATGATCCGCGTCTTCGGACACTACATCTCCCGCATCTTCATCGGACTCGGCGCGGTCGAGTTCGTCGTCCTCTGGCTGTCGCTGCTGGCCGGCTACTACATCCGGATCGAGGCCCGGCTCGAAGGGCTCGTCGTACCGTTCCCGACGGTGACCTCCCTGGCGCTCGGCTATGCGGCGATCACCGTCCTGGCGATGATCGCGGTCGGCCTCTACCAGCGCGGCCTGCCCTGGGGGGCGGGCTTCGTGCTGCGCATATTGATGGCCTTCGCCCTGTCCTTCACGGCGACGGTGCTCCTGTTCTACGCCGTCCCGAATGTGACCCTCGGCCGCGGGGTGGTCGGGCTGACGCTGCTGTTCTCGCTCGTCGGCGTGCTGTCGGTCCGCAGTCTGTTCCTGCGCTTCGCAGGCAGCGACGTGTTCCACCACCGGGTTCTGGTGCTCGGCGTCGGGCGCCACGCGGCGGCGATCCGCGACCTCGAGGGCACGGACCAGCTGTTCCGCGTGGTCGGGTTCGTCAATCTCGGCGAGCCCGAGGAGGCGATCCCGCCCAACCGCCAGGTCAGGCTCGACGGGACGCTCGTCGAGTTGATGGTGGCGCGCGACGCAGACGAGCTGGTGGTGGCGGTCGACGACCGGCGCAAACGCCTGCCGGTGGACGACATCCTGGACTGCAAGATGAGCGGCATGCAGGTCATGGACCTCGTGAGCTTCTTCGAGAAGGAGGCCTCGCTCGTCAACCTGGACGTGCTGCAGCCGAGCTGGATGATCTTCTCGCCGGGCTTCCAGCGCCGGCCCCTGGTGGACCTCGCCAAGCGGACCCTGGACGTCGTCGGCGCGACGGTCATGCTCCTGGGCGGATTGCCGGTCATGGCGGCCGTCGCGCTGGGCATCCTGATCGAATCGCGCGGACGCGGTCCGATCCTGTTCCACCAGACCCGGGTCGGGCTGAATGGCCAACCGTTCAAACTGTACAAGTTCCGCAGCATGCGCGCCGACGCGGAGGCCGACGGCGTGGCCCGCTGGGCCACGGTGGGCGATCCGCGGGTGACGCGTTTCGGCCGCTTCATCCGCAAGACCCGGCTCGACGAGATGCCGCAGCTCATGAACGTCCTGCGCGGCGAGATGAGCCTGGTCGGCCCCCGGCCGGAGCGGCCGGAGTTCGTGGCCGATCTGGCCAGCCGTCTGCGCTACTACCAGGAGCGGCACCGGGTGAAGCCCGGGTTGACCGGGTGGGCCCAACTCAACTATCAGTACGGGTCTTCGATCGACGACGCGAAGAAGAAGCTCGAGTACGACCTCTATTACGTGAAGAACGCGAGCCTCTTCCTCGACCTGGTGATCCTGCTCGAGACCGTGGAGATAGTGCTGTGGGGAAAGGGTGCCCGGTGATGCAGGCCGGCAGGCAGGGCTTCGAGGTGATCTCCCGGTGATTGCCGTCGCCGCGGTCGGCTACGGGCTGGCCGCGTTCCTGTTCGCGGTCCTCACGGTGCTGCTGCTGACCCAGTGGCGCGGCAGGCCCAAGGGCGGCTATCTCCTCGCGGCTGCGGCGGTTTCAGCGCTCTGGGCGGGCCTCAACGCCGTTCAGATCGTCGAGCCCGTGCTCCCGGCGCTGCTGCTCTCGGCCGCGGAGGCCCTTCGCAGCTTCTGCTGGCTCTTCTTCCTGCTCGCCATCCTCGACCCGATCGCGGAGCGCAGCGCGGGCTATCGCCGCGCCCTGCTCGGCGGGCGGATCCTTCTGCTCGTGCTCGTGGCGGTGGTGCTGCTGACGCCGGGCGGCGTCGGTCCGCTCGGTGAGGAGGCCGGGCCAGCCTCGGCTGCCGGCGATCTCGGCCTCGTTTCCGAGCTCCTGCTGGCGATCGCGGGCATGGCCCTGGTCGAGCAGGTCCTGCGCAATACGCCGGCCGAGCGGCGCTGGACCATCAAGTACCTGTGCATCGCCCTCGGCGCCATCTTCGTGTTCGACTTCTATCTGTACACCGACGCGCTGCTCTTCCGCCGCGTCGATCGCGAGATCTGGCTGGCGCGCGGCGTGGTCAACGCCATGGTCGTGCCGCTCATCGCGGTTGCTGCTGCCCGCAATCCCGACTGGTCGCTGCCGCTGTTCGTTTCGCGACGGGCCGTGCTGCACACCACGGCGTTCTTCAGCGCCGGCGTGTACATGCTGCTGATGGCGCTCGCCGGCTACTACATCAAGGTCTACGGCGGCGAGTGGGGTGCCGTGCTGCAGACTGCCTTCCTGTTCGGGGCGGGTGTGGTGCTGGTCGCCCTGCTGTTCTCCGGTCAGCTGCGGGCCAGGGTCAAGGTCCTGATCAACAAGCACTTCTTCAATTACCGCTACGACTATCGGGAGGAGTGGCTGCGGCTCATAGAGATTCTCACCGGCCGGCGCAGCGACCAGCCGCTCTACGAGCGCGTGGTGCTCGCGATCGGTGAGATCGTCGAGAGCCGCGGCGGCCTGCTGTGGCTTTGCGACGAGCAGGGTGCGTGCCGACCCGTCGCGCGGTTCAACCACCCCGAGGTGGCGCTTCCCATCCAGGCGGCCGGCGAGCCGCTGGTCGCCTTCATGGAAGAGCGGCGCTGGGTCATCAACCTCGAGGAGTACGAGAGCAATCCGGACCTGTACGGCGCCCTGACGCTGCCGCGCTGGCTGGACCAGGTGGAGGACCCCTGGCTGATCGTGCCGCTCATGCACAACGACCGGCTGCGCGGCTTCGTCGTGCTGATGCAGTCGCGGGCCCCGCAGGCGCTGAACTGGGAGAACCTGGACCTGCTGAAGACCGCCGGTCTGCAGGCAGCGAGCTATCTCGTGCTGAACCAGGCGGCGGAGGCCCTGGCGGAGGCGAGACAGTTCGAAGGCTTCAACCGGCTCTCGGCCTTCGTGATGCACGACCTCAAGAACCTGATCGCCCAGCTGTCGCTGGTCGCGACCAACGCCCAGCGTCACAAGCACAACCCGGAGTTCGTCGAGGACGCCATCCGGACCATCGAGAACTCGGTCGCGAAGATGAATCGGCTGATGGCGCAGCTGCGCACCGCGATCGCGCCCCCGAGCGCGGAGGCGGTGGACCTGGGCGCGCTGCTGGCCGCGGTCGTGGCGAACCACCAGCGCCAGCAGCCGGCGCCGCGCCTCGACGACCGGGCCGGTCCCGTGCAGGTCCGGGCCGACCCCGATCGGCTGTCAGCCGTGCTGGGGCACGTGGTGCAGAACGCCCAGGACGCGACGCCCCCGACCGGGGAGATCCAGGTGACCCTCGGGCGCGGCGACGGGCAGGCTATAGTGACGGTCCGCGACAACGGCGCCGGCATGGACGAGGCGTTCGTTCGCGAACGGCTGTTCCGGCCCTTCGACTCGACCAAGGGCCTGACCGGCATGGGCATCGGCGCCTATGAGTGCCGCGAGTTCGTCAAGTCGCTGGGGGGCTGGGTGGAGGTGGAGAGCATGCCCGGTCGTGGTACGTCGTTCGTCATCGGCCTGCCGCTCGCGGGCGGGGCCGCCATGGCCGACGCGGTGTGACGGGGGACGGCCGAGCGTGACCGAACGGGCCAACTCCCTGCTGGTCGTCGAGGACGATCCCGGCCTGCAGAGCCAGCTGCGCTGGAGCTTCGAGGGGCTCGAGGTGGCCGTCGCCGCGGACCGTGCGGCGGCGCTCGCCCAGATCGAGCGCGCGCCGCCCGCCGTGGTGACGCTGGACCTCGGTCTGCCGCCTGACCCGGGCGGCGTGAGCGAGGGGTTCGCGACGCTGCAGGCGATCCTGGCGGCGCTGCCGGACGCGAAGGTGATCGTCGTGACGGGCCACAACGACCGCTCCAACGCGGTGCGCGCGATCGGGCTCGGCGCCTACGACTTCTTCGAGAAGCCCGTCGATCCGAAGCTGCTCAACCTCGCGGTCGAGCGCGCGGCGCGCCTGTTCGCGCTCGAGGAGGAGAACCGCCGGCTGAGCCAGCGGCACGCCGACTCGCCGCTTGACGGCCTCATCGCCGCGAGTCCCGAGATGCTCAAGGCCTGCCGGACGATCGAGAAGCTCGCGCCCACCGACGTCTCGACCCTCGTGATCGGCGAGAGCGGTACCGGCAAGGAGGTCCTGGTGCGCGCGCTGCACCGCCTCAGCGATCGCCGCAGCCGGCGCCTGGTGGCGATCAACTGTGCTGCGATTCCCGAGACGCTGCTCGAGAGCGAGCTGTTTGGGTTCGAGAAGGGCGCCTTCACCGGTGCGGTGAAGACGACGCCCGGCAAGATCGAGGTGGCGAACGGCGGCATCCTCTTTCTCGACGAGGTGGGCGATCTCTCGCCGGCACTGCAGGCGAAGCTGCTGCGCTTCCTCCAGGAGAAGGTGATCGAGCGCATCGGCGGCCGACAGGAGATCGCGGTGAACGTGCGCGTCGTCTGTGCGACGCACCGCGATCTCGCCGAGATGATCGCGCGCGGCGAGTTCCGGGAGGACCTCTTCTACCGTCTCAACGAGGCGACCGTCCGGGTGCCGCCGCTGCGCGACCGGCAGGGCGACGCGATCGTCCTGGCGCGTGCCTTCCTGCAGCGCTATGCCGCCGAGCTGAAACGGCCGATCCGCGGCTTCTCCGAAGCGGCGATCGCCGTCGTCGAGCAGTACCGTTGGCCCGGCAACGTGCGCGAGCTCGAGAACCGCGTGAAGCGGGCCGTGATCATGGCGGACGGCCCCGTCGTGACGCCCGAGGACCTGGAGCTGGGCGACGTCGAGACCACCGCGGAGGCCTTCGACCTGCGCGAGGTCCGCGAGGCGGCGGAAACCCGCGCGATCCGCCGCGCGTTGAGCTACGCGGACCAGAACGTCTCGAGGGCAGCCGAGCTCCTCGGGGTCACGCGCCCGACGCTCTACAGCCTGTTCCGCAAGTACGACATTCCCGTTTGAGGCCGTCATCCCCGCGCCACGCGCAACGGCCACGACCCTTTCACCCCCCAAGGGAGGCGAAGATGACCCGGTTGTCCCCGAAGTCACTCGGTTTGCTGGCCGCCGCACTGCTCTGCACCACCCTGGCGGTCCCCGTGCAGGCCGACTCGAAGGCCGACCGCGACGTCGCCGAGGCGCGCGCGAGCATCGACAAGGGCGATCTGCGTGCAGCGGTGATACATCTCAAGAACGCCCTGCAGCGCGATCCGACCAGCCTGGCCGCACGCCTGCTGCTGGCCAACGCGTATGCGAGCCTCGGCGAGTGGCCGGGTGCCGAAAAGGAGATCCGCCAGGCGAAGGCGCTCGGCGCGCCGCCCGAGGTCTGGAAGCTGCAGCTCGGCGAGGCGTTGCTGATGCAGGGTCAGAATGCCGAGCTGCTGCAGTCGATCCTGACCGAGCCCGGCGACTCCCCCGCACTCGCCGCCGCCGTGCTGGCGTTGCGCGGCCAGGCGCTGCTGGCGACGGGGGAGCGCGAGCTGGCCCGTGCCGCGTTCGCCGAGGCGCTCGTGACCCAGCCCGGACAGGAGCGGGCGCGTCTGGGTCTCGCCGCGCTGCTGCTGGCGGAAGGCAAGCGGGCGGAGGCGCTCGCCGCCCTCGACGTGCTGGTGGCCGACGCCCCGGGCAACGCGCAGGCGAGGCTGCTGCGGGCCGAGACCCTGCGGATGGACGGCCGGCTCGACGGCGCCATGGCCGACTTCAGCGAGGTCCTCAAGGGCAATGCCGCGGACCTGCGGGCGCGGCTCGGCCGCGCCCTGGTGCTGCTCGCACAACGCAAGCCCGACGACGCGGAGCGCGATCTCGACGCGCTGCCGGCAAACCTGCGCGATCAGCCGACGGTGCGCTACCTGCGGGCCCTGGTGGCCTTCCAGCGCAACGACCTCGGGCAGACCGCCGAGCACCTCGACTACGTGCTGCGGGTGGACGCCAACCAGCCGCAGGCACTGCTGCTGTACGGCGCGGTGAGCTACGCGAAGGGTGACTATCAGCTCGCCGACGACTTTCTCGCCCGGCTGGGCACCGGGCGCGGCGCCCCCGTGGCGATCCGCAAGCTGCAGGCTGCGACCAAGCTCAAGCTGCGCCGCTTCGGCGAGGCCGTCGCGCTGCTCGAGCAGGCGGTGCAGGCCGATCCCGACGACGCCCAGCTGCTCGCGCTGCTGGGCACGGCCTACATGCAGGCCGGCGACGCCGGCAAGGGCAGCGAGACGCTCGCGCGGGCCGTGGAGCTGGATCCGAACCAGGCGGCGCTGCGGACGCAGCTCGCCCTCGGTCGGCTGGCGAGCGGCGACGCCGGCGCCGCGGCCAGCGAGCTGCAGGCGGCGGTCGACCTCGGCCAGGACCTGCTCCAGGCCGACGTGCTGCTGGTGCTGACGCACCTGCAGGCGGGGCGTTTCGACGACGCGCAGCGGGCAGTCGATGCACTCGAGCAGCGCATGCCGTCGAGTGCCGTGCCCGCCAACCTGCGCGGCCTGGTCCTGCTCGCCCAGCGGGACTTCGCCGGCGCCGACGGGGCCTTCGCCCAGGCCCTCGACCGCGATCCGAAGTTCCTGGTGGCGCACGTCAACCGTGCGCGCGCGAGCCTGGCTGCAGGCCATCCGGAGCAGGCGCAGGCCCATTACCAGGCGGTGCTGGCGCTGCAGCCCAACCATCTCGGGGCGTTGCTCGGACTCGCGGCGCTCGCCGAACAGCGCGGCGATGCCGGAGGGGTCGACGCCTGGCTCACCAGGGCGCACGCGGCACAGCCGAACGCGCTGCAGCCGACCCTGCTGCTCGCGCAGCGCACGCTGCGCGGCGGCGACGGGCTGCGCACCCTCACGCTGCTCAGCGAGATCCCTGCCGAATCCGCGCGCGTGCCCGCGGTACTGCTCCTCAAGGGCATGGCCCAGCTGGCGACGGGTGACTCGGCGAGCGCGACCCGCACGCTCCAGGCAGTGGTCGATGCCCAGCCGACCTCCGTCGAGGCCCGATTCCAGCTCGGTCGCGCGCAGGTCGCCGCCGGTGACCTCGAGGCGGCGCGCGCGACCTTCGCGGGGGCTGTCCGGCTCGATGCCGACAAGCGGCTGCCCCTGCTGCGTGCGGCGCAGATCGAGGTCGAGCTGCGTGCTCGCGATCCGGCGCAGGCGCTCGGCCTCGCCCACGCGGCGCAGCGTGACTTTCCCGCCGCCGCGGAGCTCGTCGATCTCGAGGCGGCTGCGGCCGGCGCGAAGGGTGACCAGGCCGCCGCCCTCGAGGCGGCACGGCGCGCCCTGGCGATGCAGCCGACGGCGCAGCGGGCGGCGGCGTACGCCCAGATGCGGGCGGCCGCGGGGCAGAAGCCGGAGGCGATCGCCGGGCTGCGGGAATGGCTAAACGGTCACCCCGACGATACGGCGATCCGCACCTTGCTCGCCCTGCTACTGCACCAGGAGGGTGACCGTGCCGGCGCGATCGCGACCTACGAGCAGGTTCTTGCCGCGAATCCCGCGAACGTCCAGGTGCTCAACAACCTCGCGGTGCTCTACGAGGAGGGCGGCGATCCCCGTGCGATCACGACGGCGAAGCAGGCCTACGAGCTGGCGCCGCAGCGGCCCGAGATGGTCGACACCTATGGCTGGGCCCTGATCCGCGCCGGTCGGGTGCAGGAGGGCCTGCCGCTGCTGCAGCAGGCCTACGTGATGGCGCCACAGCACCCCGAGATCAGCTTCCACGTCGGTGCCGCGCTCGCCAAGGCGGGGCGCGGGGCCGAGGCGCGGCCGATCCTCGAGCGCGTGCAGCGCGAGCACCCCGGGACGCCGTCGGCGAAGGAGGCCGAGGCGGTCCTGAAAGAGATCAAGTGACGACATGGCAGCGCGGGTCATCCCTTGGCTTGTTCCGCGGCCGGCGGGCCTTGCAGC
>Ga0208980_10002948_pt1 | contig 10318 bp, 10 predicted proteins | sample WetSurMetagenome_3_FD_187993 | JGI IMG/M metagenome (GOLD analysis project Ga0208980, IMG submission 187993) | Wetland microbial communities from Twitchell Island in the Sacramento Delta, sample from surface sediment Aug2011 Site A1 Bulk (version 2) | ecosystem: Environmental > Aquatic > Marine...
AGTCGATATATTTTTGTCCCATTTGTTCAATCAGGAATTTTTCCTCTGTTATTATACGATTCAGATATCCCAGGAAAACCGGAATAATCATTAATAAAACAGATAACCAGTTTGATAAAGAGGTAGAAATCCCGAGAAAAATAATCAATTGTCCCAAATATCCCGGGTGTCGCAGGTTTTTATATAATCCTGTTTCAATTAATTCATGATTTTCAATCCTGGTAATGGAATATGTGAAATGATTCTTAAGAGTCAATATGGATTTAACTCTAATTATTAATCCAATTATTTCAAGGAGGGTTCCAACTGCAAAAAAAGTATTCCAATGATAAATCCTGCCAATTTTTGTTGAAGCTATAAAAAAAGAGAGCCAATAACCAATTGATATCGCAACGATGAGCAACCAGATGCTCCCTTTGTCCCCTGATTCAGAGATATTCCTTTTTTTTCGCAGTCGCCTGCTCATGAAAATCTCAAATAATCCGTAGAGAACTGAAAAGGCAAAAATTAAAATCAATTTTATATTCATCCCTGAAACTTCATAAATTGCACATTGAAGGCCGATGAATTAAAAAAATATTCTCAACAAAGGCAGATCCTGATTCTTCGGCCTAATTCAGATTCCGCAAATTTGTTATTGCTTCCGGAACATATTTATGAATTCCGGCCACAATACTACATGTTTCCATATCAGCACAATCTCCGCATGTATTGAATCCCTTCGTTTCGACGCATTTTCTTATTTCACACATACTGCAATAGCTAAACTTTACGCCATCTTCCCTACAGCCAGTACAGTTAATCATTGCAGGTACCAGATCGGTGGCACTATGAGCCACGCGCCATTTTTCAGCAGTAGCTTTTCTGAGCTCATCATCATTGTTAATGGTCGCAATTCTCGCATCGCATATAGCGCAGTTCAATCCGCAACAAGAAATTAGTTTTTCCATTTTTTGAAATTTTAATTCAATTCATCACATGATAATCTTTTGACAAATTATTAATCAAATTTGACAAATCAATTTACGAAAATATTAAATTAGGAAAACAGATAACAGGAAATTTATTAATTAGATTGAATTAAGTGTAAACAGAACACTTATTTGTGCAATTTATCTACTTATCACATATATGAGATTAAAATATAATAAGTAACCTATTTAATATTTTTTACGCATCGGAAACCAACGGCAAAATCAATCCAGCTTGGGGATAGCCCGTTCCTATAATAAGTCTGAACACACATTGCCCCGGAATGCCAGCTTCCTCCCCTGATTACTTTAAACCTTCCGCTGGTTGGCCCTTTCGGATTATGAAGCGGTGAATTTGAATAATAGTCATCCCCATAATAATCTGAGGTCCATTCCCAAACATTCCCCGTAATGTCGAACAATCCATAACCATTTGGTTTGAAGGATCCAACCTTTAATGTGGTTTTATACCGTTTGCCATAATTAACCAGGGTCGAATCAATCTGGTCACCCCAGGGGAAATTGCTGTTCGGAAGTCCTCCTCTTGAAGCATATTCCCATTCAGCTTCTGTTGGAAGTCTCTTCCCGGCCCATCGGGCGTATTTATCTGCATCGATGTAACTTATACCAACCACAGGATGATCAGGGTAATCCAGACTACATTTAAATTGAGAAAGTCCCCAGAATTCAGGAAGCGGATTTTTGGTTTCTTTACAGAACTCATAATACTGTTTGTTTGTAACCTCATATTTATCCATATAGAATGCGTCAATGGATACTTTATGCTCTGGTTGCCAGTCTGTCGGATTGGGACTGTTTTTGCCCATTGTAAATTCTCCAGCCGGGATCAACACCATATTTAGAGGTACTTCCTGAGATTTAACAATGTTGCTTAGCAGGAGAGCAAGAAGGAAAAGAGATTGTTTCATTATTAATAAGGCAATTTTATTGCGCAGTATCAAATATAGCAATTTTTTATCAGCTCTTTCTGTTCCTTCACATACAGGATTTTTATTAATTCATTTGGCGAGGGGCTTTTGGAGTCCTGCAAGTCAGGTAAGCAATTAAGGTATAGACAGCAAAAACGATTAGAAGTATGAATACAAAATTCATTAACGTATCACTTACCGAATGTGATCTGCTGTCGATATCAATAAATGCATAAACCGAGTAAGAAAATGCAGCCAACGATATGATCCAGCCAATTACAGAACAGGGAAAAAAGATTATCCCAATTCTTTTAAACCAGGGTAAATTCATGTTGAGTAAATTATATTAAGTAAATAATCAAAATCAAAATTGATAGCAGAATCATAAATAAATTTGGCCAGACTGCCTTAAGCAAAATAAATGACTCAGGATTGCCAGAAAGGTAATATATTTTCCGGATGCTGATGATGTTTATAATGATCAGAATAATTGGCATGATGAGGAAGAATGAATATGCGACAAATTCTTGCTTTGCAGTTAAATCGCGAATGCCTGTAGCTAAAGTCTCATTGGGCATAAAAAGACTTTTCATGAGAAGCATTGAAATAATATACAGTGGAATAATCAACCACCACCAGCTTAATACAGTTTTGTCTTTTGCATTTGCAATCGCTTTTGCTAACATATCCTCGTGTTTCAATTGACTTACCTCTGGTTTTGTCATTTTTATTAATTTTTCTTCAGAGAATTTCGGCTGCTATGTCCGTTGTCTCATTATAATTAACTGTCTTTCAAAGGATATAATCAAAAAAATGTTTTTAATATAACTTGAAAAGCCCTGCAAAATCACCTGGATTTGATTTGATCCTGGCCCATAACTCTGATTTAATCATCTATGATGAAAATTCTCTTTTACCAACAATGCAAAAGTATTATATTAGTTGCAGGTTATTAAAAATAAATTAAATGGCTCAGATCTTAAGGAAGTTTCTGTTACACGAGGCCTGATTTCTTATTCGTACCTGAGTGCTTTTATAGGGTTCCGGTTAGCAACGCTCCAGGTTTGAGAGCTAACTGTCAATAATGCCACAACTAAAGCGATAGCCGGCCCTGCTAAAAATGCCCAGAGAGGCATTGGAGCGTGGAAATAAAACTTTCCCAGGAATTTTTTCCCCACCATCACAGCGATGGGCAGCGCTATAATAAAGGCTATTGTAAGCCATTTTGTATAATTGGTAAGCAGGAGTACCATAACAGACAGAGTTGTCGCCCCATTAGCTTTTCTGATTCCAATTTCCTTGGTGCGGTTTTCTGAAGTAAAGGAAGCGAGCCCAAAGAATCCCATACAAGCCAGTAAGAGTGCAATGGTGAAAGCCAATCCCACCAGTCTGGAAGGAAGACTCAGGTCTGAATAAGGAGTAAGGTCGCGAAATAATGTTGCCTGAAACGGGGCTTCGGATTCATAATGAGTATAAACCCTCTTTATTTCACCAAGAATTGCCGGCAATGAACCTGACGAATATTTAACCAGGATAGTTGGACAGTCATCAGATTTTATACGTATAATGGTGGGCACAACTGGTCCTGCAAGGTCAATGGAATGAAAGTCCTTAAATAAACCAACTATAGTCCCCTTTCTTCCCTCAACAGTAATTGTAGCACCCACTGGCTTTTTGTTTTTCATCACCCCGGCAGCCACATCATTTATCAAATAAGCTGCAGAGTCGGTAGAGAATGCAGGATCGAAAAATCTTCCCTCAATTATCTTAACCTTCACCACTTTGTTATAATCAAAATCAGAATTGACACACCAGAAATGGAGTTTTTCTGAAGCGTCCCTTCCCTCCCAGGTTACCTCACTTGATACTCTTGCTCCACGTGTTGGAATACAGTTGGTGAAGCTGACGGCATCAATGCCGGGAATCGCAAGTAATTCAGTTCTGACACTTTCAGCATGATGCTGAATGTTGATTGAGTTGTCAAGAACGATAACCTTGTCTTTATCCACTCCGGCATCGTAATTACGCATGTAGCTGTCCTGGGTCTTGATAATCATCATGCATATAATAAGAACAATTGGTATGGCAAATTGAAATACGATAAGGCATTGCCTGAAGAAACTGTAACTGTGGCTGGTGATTATTTTTCCTTTCAATGCCTCAATTGGACTGGATGATGCAAGATACAAAGCAGGAAGTAAACCGGAGATCAAACATGTAAACAAGGTAATGATGATAAAGAATACCACCATATTAATGTCCAGCAATCCCATATGAATATCATAGTTAAACATTGAATTGAAACCTGCCAGCAGCAGATTGACCAGAATGATTGCGCTTAAAAGGCTTATCATTGTAATAATAAATGTTTCCCCCAGAAACTGGAGTATAATTGCTGATTTGCCGGAACCTGCAACTTTTTTTATTCCGGCTTCCTTGTACCTCCTGATATTTAACGCTATTGCAAGGTTGACAAAATTGAAACATGCGATTAAGAGAATGGCGAAACCAATAGTACCTATTATCACTATGTTCTGCATCTCTTTCCATACCCTTTTCCCACCGGCATAGGAGTATAAAATATGTTCTTTAAGAGGAAATAAAAAAAGTTCCTGGTTTAATGTTGTTTCCTGATTTTTGATCAGATTTCTTATCTTATTCTCAACAAAACTGTTGTCAACATTGTCCCTGAGCATGATCCAGGTCTGGCTGGCTGTTGCACCGGTTTCAAGAGCCCAGCTATTATCAGCCAGAAATCTTGAAAACGGAATTACAAAGTCAAACTGCATCATCGATTGCCTGGGAACTTCCTGAAACACCCCGGCAACTATATAGGCTTCTTGCCTGGTTCCATCTTTCAGGATCAGAGTCTTACCCAAACAATCAGGGCTTCCAAAGAATTTAGTTGCCATGTTTTCCGAAATTACTATTGAGTTCAGATCGGACAGTACATTTAGGCTCCCGGCCTTAACTAGCGGGAAAGAAAAGACACTAAAGAAGTTATTGTCAGCGTAGAATCCATGCTCAGTAAATGTCTTATCACCATTGATGAATGAATAATCTCTCTCCGCAATCCGGGTTATCTCATCTATTTCAGGAGCATGCTCTTTCAGTACGTCAGTCAGTGATGCAGATAGATACTCTTTCGGAAAACGATCACCATTAAAATATGTTACATAGGCGTCAACTGCGTAAAGCCTTTTGTAATTTTTATGAAACTTGTCGTAACTAAAAACATTCCGGATATAAAGTACCGTTATAATTGCACAGGTAAGTCCAAACGTCAGACAAACAAAATTCAGTATGCTGTAGGTTTTTTTCCGCCACAAATAGCGTAAAGCAATTTTGAAGAAACTTTTAAACATGGTTTAATAAATTATCTGTTATACAAATTGAGCAATTGTATATCAGAACATCAAATCTGTTATACCAACTGGTATATTTTGCAGACAACAATATTTAAACAGTCTATGAAATTTCTATTTCTACCTGAAGACTTCGGATATTACTTCTCCTCTCTGATGATCAGTTACATTATGGTCAGTCTGTAAATCAGTTAATCAAGAATGTCGGGTTGAAGAACAGGATGACGATATTCCAGCAGAGGGCCTAATTCCTGTTTATGATTTTTGAAGACTTTATGTATCCCTGATCGTTGCCATAAATGAACAGACAGCTTCCTCCTGAGATCTGATCAATTATCTTCTTTGAAACGTCTGATGGTAGTGCAGGACAGCCCCAACTCCTGCCTAATCTGCCATATTTATCAATAAAACTCTGACTAACATAATCAGCTCCATGAATAACTATTGATCTAATCCTGGCATTATCATTAATACCAGGTTCAAGTCCATCAAGACTTAATGAGTAGCCATGTTTCCCATAATAAGTTTCAGCTGTCATGAAAAAACCCAGGCAACTTTTCTGTGATTCAGCTTTATTGGAAAAACTGTCAGCCATAATTTCACCGGAATTCCGCCCGTGTGCTACCAAAGTTTTATAAAGGATTTTCTTGTTTACAAGATCAATTACAAAGAATCGTTCCAGTGATGATCCTTTAGAGAAATCTATTATTGTAATTATTTTTTTGTTCTTAATTTCCCTGATATTTTGCAGCCCTGTCATTGATAACTCAAAGACATCAAATGATAAATTTTTTTCTAATCCGCTCTCAAGATAGATTGACCTTATGTTTTGATTCTGATTCTTCAGATAATTTTCATTTGTTTGAAAACCAGCAAGAAGAATTATTTGAATTATCAGAATAACTTTTACCATGGTAATGAAATTACTGATTGCTCAATAACATTTAAGCTTGAAATATTATATTTACTGGTATAATCAAGTGTAATCATGATTTTAAACTCATAGCCTGATTTTCAGTTTGTTATTCAAAAAGGTGTAACAGACAAAAATAATAATTTGTTTTCAGGACATTTAGTATGTTTAGAAACCTTTATTTTTGATTGGCCATGATTGTTGGGAATCTGACACTATGAGTGAACGTTTTGATTTGAAAATACAGGATGGGGTACAAACTCACAAATGTAAAAAAGGTAAATCCTATTGAGCTTGCGTGCAAGAAGGCAATGTATAATTCGCGTGAGGAGGCGGAGGATATGATCAGATACATCAAAGATAACCGCAGAGTTAAGGAGATACATGTTTATAAATGCGACACATGCGGTTTCTGGCACCTGACCAGCAAATCTAAATAACACTTTTATGAACGATCTTCAGGATGCAGGTGATAAAATCAACCTTTGTCTGACATGTAATCAAAAGCTCCTTTCCTTAAATTAATACCATATTCAAGATAAGCTTTTAAACATGCAAGAAAATTTGCCCACCCTGCAGTGTTTCCTTTTAGCCATTTGATACCGGCTTCGTCATTCTTTCTGCTTTTCTCTGTGATAGAGACAACTGTCGAGCCGTTATCTTTCGGCCTGAGTGTTATTTCCACAAAAAGTTCCAGCTTGTCTACATCCCAGTAATAAGAAATGTATTTGTTCTTTTCTATTTTACCAATCCGCACGGGAAATTCAAGATCAAATTCAGGAAACTGCCAAATGATTTGTTTGCCTTCTTCCATTCTTCCGCTGCTCTTTGAAATAAAATAGTCAGACATTTTATCCGGATTAACTATAGCTTCAAATACTTCATTGGCTGGTTTTAGTATTTGGATTGCTGTTTCAACATCGAGGGTTTGAATTTTCATTTTTAAAATTTTAGTTTCTTCAATTGAAAGTAACGAAAAACCGGTTATAAGGATGCTTTTCTTTTAAAGTCATGATTTCGCTGATAGGCTGATCTTGCTAAAATCGTGATTGGAATGATTTGTGGATTGTAGTTTATCAATTGTTATTGGCTAATTTTCAAAACAGATATAGACATTGTTTCCAGGTTTGTTCTTGTGTTTAGAAATTATTCTTTTTAATGTCTTTTTTATAGTTTTTAAGCATCTTCCCGAATACTTTGTCTTTTTTATGTTTTTCGGCAATAGTAGTTTGGAATCTCTGTTGTTCGTTTTGAATTTTAATGAAATTGTCAAAAGAATCTTTATCAATTGTCCCATTATCAAGAGCCTCAATCACAGCACATCCAGTTTCTTCAATGTGTTTGCAATCAGGAAATTTGCATTTAAGTGACAGTTCAAATATCTCCTGGAACGTTGTTTTAATCCCTTCCATGTTATCAGTCATACCAAGCTCCTTCATTCCGGGAGTATCAATGATTATCCCTCCATTTTCTAAAACAAATAGTTCGCGATGGTCAGTAATGTGTCTCCCTTTATTTGTACTTTGACTTATCTGTCCGGTTTTTAATATATTCTTTTTTAATAAATTATTAATCAAGGTTGATTTGCCAACACCAGATGATCCCACAACACAGTATGTCTTCCCCTTTTGTATAACCTCAAGTATTTGGTCAAGTCCTTGATGTGTCAGGTTGCTGAGAAGTATGTATTTTACTTTTTTATCTCTTAATTCAAGCTTACTGATGGCATTACGGATGTCAATTTCTGTTGACAAGTCTATTTTACTTATTACCAGGATTGGTTCAATATCAGCTGCATAGCAAATAGTCAGATATCTTTCAAGTCTATTGATATTAAAGTTGTTGTCAAGAGATTGGATAATAAAAGCAATATCGATATTTGCGGAGATTATTTGTTTCTCTCCGGATTTTCCAACGGATTGCCGTTCAAGAACTGATTTACGGGGTAATATTTTATGAATGATTGCCAGGCACGAATCATAAATAGTCATTGTTACCCAGTCACCGACAGAAGGGAAATCGGTTCTTGAATTAGCCGAAAACCTCAGATTTCCGGTTATCTCTGCATCAAACTCATTTTCACCTGTTGAAACGATATATCTCTCCCGGTGTTCCTGTGTCACTCGTCCGATAGCAAAGTCAGAAAGGTTGTTCTTTTTAATGTAGGAAGTTATCTCATCAGTAAGTCCAAGGTCTGTCAGAGTCATTATTGGGTAGAAAGGTTAAATAGTTTCTAACGTATTTGCAGACCAAAATTATAAAATTCTTGATTTTATTTTAAATCGCTTTGGTTGGTAGATTCAATATCGTTGGTTTTCGCTTTCCAAAATTTCAGTTTGCCTTTTATTTTTTCATAAAAACTTCTTCCAAGGATAAATAAGCTCAGGTAAAACAATATCTCACCAGTAATTATTAATCCTGTTGTGATCCCTGCAATCTGAATTTTCGAAAGACCAAGCCAGGGGACGATAAGTATCATAATAAACGATATGCATGAAATCAGCAATAAAACATATCCGATTGTCTTTATCATTTATAGTTCTTTAAAGTAAATTAGAATAACAACCATTCGAACCAAAGGCTTAATATTTTCTTGAGTATTCCGTTGTATTAAATGAGTTTCATTACCTAAATGCAGGCTCACAGCATTTCTTGACCGACATGTTTTACTTAATTCTCATTTTACTAAACCTGACAACATCAGGAAATTACTGAATAATTGTCGTCCGGTTTTTTGATAATCAGATTCTATTGATTTGAACTCAGATCGCAGTTGGTTTGCATCGAGTTCCTGAAGATCAGAATCCTCTGTAATCCAAGATTCAAGAAGTTCATTTGTTAACTCAAAATGAGACTGTATTCCATAGGCTCTACTGCCAAATTTCACAATTTGATTATAACAATAATCGCCAGTTGCCAAAAGTTTCATCCGGGGAGTAATCTGAACTGTTTCCCCGTGGAGTTGGAATACAGTCAGTACATCAGGAAGATTATTAAACAGTTTATCATTTTTGCCTTCAACAGTCAACTTTACTGTAAAAAAATGGCCTTCAGGGTCACGAAATCCAACCTCTTTGGTATGACATTTTACAACATTGCCACCCAACGCTTTTACAAAAGTCTGGAGTCCAAGACATATGCCCAGGTATGGAACATCAGATTGAATAGCATCACGGATTAATCCTAATTCACTAAGCATTTTTGGGCTCAAATCATTTGCACTCTGTGGTCCACCCAGTACAATCAGTGCTCCGTATTTTTCGACAGATTTAATTGCTGAAATGTGATCCAAATCAATTATTTGGAATGCAAGGTTGTTTTCTGATAATACACTCTCAATAATTCCAGGATTTTCTCTGGGAGTGTTTCTCAGGATCAGGATCTCTTGGTTCATATACTGATTTAAAATAGGAATAAATCACTTTGCTGTCTTTGTAAAACTCATACCCGTAGTGAGCCACGGAATCCCCTGACGCCGTAGTAAGATGAAGCACCGTTGTGATATACAAAGACATGGTTGTATCGACGATCGGCAAAGATGGCCCCGCCTAGTTTTCTGATTTCCTGAGGTGTTTTCAACCAGCTCGAAGTTTTCATATCGAAATTTCCGAGTTTCTGCAACTCTCTGTATTCTTCTTCCGTTAGAATCTCGATGCCCATGGCAGTTGCCATCTCAACAGCACTATTTTCTGGTTTAAATTCTTTCCTTGATTCCAACCCTTCACGGTCGTAACATATACTCCTTCGGCCTTTAGGACTTTCCCCTGAACAATCATAAAGAATGTATTCGCCCGTCATCTTATCAATACCAACAACATCCGGCTCTCCTCCGGTTCTTTCCATTTCAGATAGCGACCATAGTTTTTCAGGATTAGCCTCCAGCTTTTCTTGTAATTTAGCCCATTCAAGACCTTTATGGCGGTTCGTGTTTTTCTCAAAACGGGCTTTTAAAACTCTGAGGAGTTCTTCGCTTTGCCCTGGGGACAACTCCTTTTTTGTTTTGATGTCTGACATAGTTTTTATGTTAAGAAAACAAGAAGTTCAATTATCTTTAACAAAGAAGCATGTTCAATGTTCAAACTTTAAAACTCTATGATGTACTGAAAATCCCCAATTAATTCTAATAGTCCGGTGGTCTTA
>Ga0208980_10002949_pt1 | contig 10317 bp, 9 predicted proteins | sample WetSurMetagenome_3_FD_187993 | JGI IMG/M metagenome (GOLD analysis project Ga0208980, IMG submission 187993) | Wetland microbial communities from Twitchell Island in the Sacramento Delta, sample from surface sediment Aug2011 Site A1 Bulk (version 2) | ecosystem: Environmental > Aquatic > Marine...
AAGAAAAAAAACTGGCACTCATTTATTATGTTAATAATGATTAGAAGGAATTATCACTTACAGGATAATTTATGATTCCTATCTGTTTGACATTTGTTGTAGGTGTATAAAGTGAAGCTGGTCTGGCAACTATAAGATAAATTTAAAATGATGTTTGAAACACTAATGGTCAAAGAAAAACGGGAATATCGATAAGGACATTCCCGTTAATTATTACTGATAATGATGTTTCAGATCATCAACTTATCATTTTTCTCTACATTTTGGTAAGGGCTGCCACTTTAAGTTCTGCATAGGTAAGTACAAGTACCTGGCCAATGTGCAGTTTCTCAAGCAAAGCAGCATCTTCAACCGGCAGGGTAAGATAATTACCGTTCGGGCCCTTTACGGTGGCCAGCATAAACGGGCGGTTGAGGGCTTCGATAGTTACAACTCCCTTTACCATTGCACCTATGGCGCCGGCCGGATCCAGACCTGCCGGAGCTTTGGCAGCATCAGCAACAACTGTTAACGGATTGGCAACCTCTTCGGCTGTGGGCTGACGAAATTCGGCTTTTACATATCTGATAATTCCGAAAGTTATTACATCGCCCACGGCTATTTCATCAAACCGCTGAACTGCATCACTTGCTGCAATGGTCATTAAATCGCCATTCGAACCCATAAGGGTTATCTCGCGGGTATCTTTTTTGATATCAGTCACTTTACCAACAACTGTAAGTGAATCCCATTTTTCCCTATATTCGGGCAGGACTTCGGCAACCGGTTTTTTTGGACCGCATGAGGCAAAGGCAATTGCCAGAAGAGCAACAATGTAAAATTTTGTCAATTTCATTTTATAAAATATTTAGGTTAATACTGATATTCGTATCATCAGGTTTCAGACTACAAAATAAACTAAAATAGTTCTAAAGTACAATTGACTTATTAAAATAGGTTATCAATTACAGCGTGGCAATGGTGCTTATGCTACACGGAACTGCTTCGCGTTGCTCCCTGAATCGTGCGATCTTTTGTCTTTTATCTTTTGTCTTTTATCTTTTCTTATCCTTTACACCTTTACACCATTACACCTTTACACTGTTACACCGTTACACCTTCTTAATATACTCCGACGCTTCGAGCTTAATTGCATTCAACGATACAAGTACATCCTTGAAGAAATAGATAAGGGAAACGAAGAGTGACATTATTGAGATGATAAACAACAATTGACCGATAAGTTTCAGGTCGGTTCCGAAGAGGCTCATTATTAACAACAGGGGGATGATCAGGCAGCTCGATATCATACCGGTAAGCAGCCAGGCGATAGAATTTTTCAGCATCCTCCCCCTCTCTGCCAGTATACGTATTTCATTAACCTTGATCTCTTCTCTTTTAACCTCCGGATGATCAAGGTCAGTCACAAGATGCCTGATCCGGTCAACAACTCTCCCCATACGGTTGGTAATAGTAAGAAGAAGCAATCCTACTCCCGAGATAAGGGCAACAGGGGTTATACATGCCTGAAGGAATTTTGTAAAATTTGTCAGTGTTTCCATTTAATCGGTATTGAAAAGATAATAATTAAACCGGGAAATAATAATAAATTCATTGGTGCTCCGGATGCAAATATAAAGCTATATGAGCTTAATAATTACTTACTTTTATCATTAAATGGACATCCGGTTTAGCAACCGCAATGTTTAATACTTTGCTCCTTGAATCATGCAATCTACTGGTCCGTAAGTTTGCGGGTTTTCGGGTCGTAAAATCAAATCCATTTTCTGTCATTGCGATCCCGCCTTAGCGGGAGAGGCAATCCCCTTAAGCAACCTGAATAATTAATCATCAGTGACCCTTTGTCCTGCATCCTGCGTTTCAGCTCCTGGTGTGACTTTAGCATTTTTTTTGATTTTCTCTTGTCATAATAACATTTTTATCAATAACTTAGGATAGATTTAGAACACCTTTCCTGATGAATTAATTTTCTGAAACACATTAAAAATATGGGAGACGCTGATAACTCTAAAGCAACTGATAAAAAAATCCTTCCGAAACAAATTGATTATCTGAAGAAGAAGTTTAAAGACTATTTTTTCGATTTTTTTATGCTTTTTCTGGCTGTTACCCTGGGCTTTTTTGTTAATAATCTTAGCGATGATCGGTCCGACAGGCAAAGAGAAAAACAGTACATGAACAGCCTGGTAAATGATCTTATAAACGACACAACTCAAATCCGGGAAATTCATTCCGGTATCAAAAACCGGATTGCCGGGATCGATTCCTTATTACGCGTTCTGGAAAACCAGGACCAGGAGAATTTTATCAGTAATTTTTACTATTTCGCAGTTAAATATTTAAATTCAGCTTCTTTCTTTTCAGGATCCGACAGAACGATAAGCCAGTTAAAATCGTCGGGAGGATTACGGCTTATTCAAAAGATTTCCATATCAGACAGTATCGTGAACTATTACAGTTTATCGGAAAATGTAAAATATAACACCGAGTTTTGCCTTGATGAATTCAATAAGATACTCGATTATGAGAAGGAGATCCTGTATTTTAAATACCTGAGAATTTATAATATCGATTCAATCCCACATCAGAAAGACCTGAAGTTGCTGGTATATGATCAGGTGAGGATAAATCAGTTCTATAACCAGGTGATATCATATCTCAGCTCATTGTTAAACTATAATCTTCTTATTTCAGAGTTAAAAAATGAAGCTGAATCCCTGCTGATCCTCGTAAAAGAAAGCTATAACCTCAAAGATGCATCCTGATCTCACCTTCCGCTCCACGGAACTGCGTCGCGTTACTCTCTGAATCCTGTAATCCCCGCAGAACGGGATTTCCTCACTGCGGTCGTCAATATGCAATCAATTGACCTTATGTAGGGTCAATATGTCTATAAGTCAATTCCAATTAAATCTTATAGACTCTTCTCCGTGTCCCTCTGTGTCTCCTCCGGATCTCCTCTGTGTTACATTTAAAAATAAAAAAGTAATACAGAGCTCCACTGAGGTGGCACAGAGTTCCGCTGAGAATCACATCTTTATCATCCCATATTCCAATTTAACATCCACCCCGCCACTTTTATCTTTTTACTTTTATCTTTTTACTTTTGCCTTTTGTCTTTTGTCTTTTGTGTTTTCTGTATTGACTGGATGAGATTTGAGGTGATAGTCCAACCCATAAATAAATTCAATATGTGACCCCATTTCTTTTGCAGTAATCTTTTAAATATATTTACAATTCACAGGACTGATATTAAGTGATTAGACATAAACAAATCTGCATAGTTGATTTTGGATTAAACCCTAAAATTAATCTATTGAAAATCAGCATTAAATTTTGCAGAAACTCTGAAAATTCACTAATGCCTTAAAACAATTAAGAATGAAGAATAAATTTTGTAAGTCAAAGCTGGTTTTGTCAGGACTTCTTCTGGCAGTAAATGCATTTACTCAGAACGTCCAGACACCGGCGGTTCCAACAGGTATCGAAATAGTGGCACAGCTCGAAAAGCCGAAAAACAGTCTGAGATACAATGAAAAAGATCTGGCAGGGTACCTGCTGGTTTATTTCAAAGACCAGAACCAATCGGCTTACATGGCTATAAGTAGCGATGGTTATACCTTTACCGATGTCAATGGTGGGAACCCCGTATTTATTGGCTCCCAGCTGGCTGAACAAAAAGGTGTACGCGACCCTCACATTACACGTGGCCCGGATGGAGCCTTCTATTTAGCAATGACCGACCTGCACATTTTTGGTAAGCGCGCAGGATTCCGCGATACCGAGTTTGAACGTCCGGCCGAAAAATATGGATGGGGTAACAACCGCGCTTTGGTGCTTATGAAATCGTATGACCTCATACATTGGACACATTCCGATTTTCGGGTCGATAAGGCATTTCCTGAACTTGGTGATATTGATTGTTCCTGGGCACCAGAAACCATTTTCGATCCCGTGGCTGGAAAAATGATGGTTTATTTTACCATTCGCTATAATAACAAAGATTGCCATCTTTATTATTCATATGCCGATGAAAATTTTACAAAACTCGAAACAACTCCCAAAAGAATGACTGATATTGTTGGGCTCGATGGCGACATTACCAGGGTTGGCGATAAGTATCAGCTTTATTATGTTTCAAACGCCAGGATTTTGCATTCAGTTTCCAGCAAAATCAATGAAGGATACAAAACCGACACAACACGCATCAACCCCGATAAAATTTCGACCGAGGCGCCCAATGTTTTCAGGCGGTTAGGAACAAATACCTTTGTGCTTATGTATGATGTGTATGGAGCCAGACCAAGCAACATGGGTTTCAGCGAAACAAGCGATTTTGCTACCTATAAGCATATCGGCCGTTTTAATGAGGGTGTAATGAAATCGACGAATTTTACAAGTCCCAAACATGGTGCTGTAACTTACCTCACCAGCCAGGAACTGAAAGCCATTGCTGAACACTGGAAGATGGATATTAAATAATCGTATCAAAAAAATTGTCGAAGGCTGCCTGGTCTTTTTCCTTTTGTCTTTTGTCTTTTATCTTTTGTCTTTATCAATGAAAGCAGCTGTATATGATAAATATGGTCCACCCGAAATCGTCAGGATATCAGAGGTGGACAAACCCTCACCCGGACCCGTGGATGTACTGGTAAAAGTTTATGCAACAACTGTTAACCGCACCGACTGCGGATTCCGGAGCGCCGAGTACTTTATTTCCAGATTATTCAGTGGATTATTCAAACCAAAATTCGGGATTCTCGGAAACGAATTTGCCGGAATAGTTGAAGCAGTTGGCAGTGATGTCACAATATTTAAAACCGGCGACAGGGTATTCGGCTACAACGACACGAAGTTCGGGGCACATGCAGAATATATGACTATTGCAGAAGCAGATGCCATTGCCACCATACCCGATGGCGTGACCTTTGAACAGGCAGCCCCTATTACTGAAGGGGCTCATTATGCCTTATGCGATATCAGGGCGGCTAAGGTAAAAAACGGCGATGATGTTATGGTCTATGGCGCCTCCGGAGGGATCGGATCGGCAGCTGTGCAACTGGTAAAATATTATGGAGCTAAGGTTACTGCGGTTTGTAATACTGAAAATGTCGGAGTTGTAAAATCGCTGGGTGCTGACCGGGTAATTGATTACAAAACAGAAGACTTCACAAAGACTAATCAGAAATTTGATTTTATTTTCGATGCAGTCGGGAAAAGCTCTTTCGGTCAGTGTAAGCCACTTCTTAAAAAGAAAGGAATCTACATCTCAACAGAGCTTGGGAAAAATTCTGAAAACATATTTTTAGCTCTGTCTACTCCAATTCTGGGTGGTAAAAAAGTGCTGTTTCCGTTGCCGACCATCACAAAGGATGATGTGATTTTCTTAAAGGATCTGGTGGAATCAGGAAAGTACAAACCATTAACAGACAGGTCCTATCCCCTCGACAAAATTGTAGATGCCTACAGGTATGTAGAGACAGGACAGAAAGTGGGGAACGTTGTCATTTTTCCGCTCGGATAATCAGTTGGCCTGTGGGCCGGGGATCAGTAGCCTTCGGCCCGGTGATCGGTGCCCTTCGGGCCGGTAATCAGTGCCTTCGGCAGGTAATCAGTAGCCTTCGGCTCGGTAATCGGTTTGTCCTCATCACTGATTATCGAAGCGCAGCGGAGATCCCGCCTTAGCGGGACAGATTACCGTCCACCGCTCTACGCTCACCTCTCCTCGCTCATCTCTCTACGCTCACTTCGTGCCCTTGCGCCCTTGCGCCACTGCGCCATTGAGCCGCTGTGACGCCCAGATCAGATAGTGTTTACTACTACAGGATCCTTCCATTTTAGCTGGGTCTCAATATTCTCGTGAAGTTTGTACTTTATAATATGCTTGTCAGGATCCTCATTGCCTATTATATCGATTTTACTGCGCTCAACATTTCCGATCCCTGCCGATTCAAGGTAATTGAGGTAGCCAACACTATCAAGGGGAATACCCATTAGTCTTGCACACATGCTGTCGACAGCCACAACATCCTCCCCGGCAAGTGCAATACGGTGATCAACAGGTGTCCCGGCTGATGGGCCGTTACCTTCCATACCCTCAACGCCGTCGATTATGGTGAAATCGGGCCTTACATTCTGACCCACCAGAAACATGTTGTAATGAAGGAAGCGTTCACCTCCTGAGTGCATCTTGCTTTTGTAATGTCTCCCACTGGTCCTGTCATTCGATAACACAAGAGGCGCACCCATAACCATATTCTTTACACCTGCAGTCATTACCACCCTGTTATGGGTTTTCAGGCGTGACAGGGTTATTATATAGTTATTTGGATCCAGGAAAGTCTTTGCCAGCGGAATTTCCTCAAGGTGAAGGTTGCTGTCCAGAATGTGAAAGGGAGACCCCTGGTCGGTGTTAAGGTCGACGAATTTAACATTGTAGTTTTTCTGAAGATCGAGGTAACCGTAGTTTTTAAACCCATCAGATGTCTCAACCAAGGAGCTTGATTCGGCAACAATAATCTGTCCCTTATAAATGGGTTTCATATATTCCAGCAAGGCTTTTAAGGCGTCGACATGAGTTGCACAGAGGGCAACATTTGTTGTGACCATATTCACCTTAATAATCAGTTGCTTCCCGCGAATACCCTTTCTTATCTCCTGTTCAAAAGGTTTTATGACCTTATAGATCATCTCTTGTCTGTCGGTACCGGTTGTAAATGCAACACTGCTATTTCCCCTTACAGTGGTTTCCTTTGGAGCAGGTTTCGAATCCTCCGGTTCTGCAGCCAATATATCCCTGAATCCGCCAGCCAGCATCCCCGCTGTTCCAAGACCAATCATTTTCAACGCGTTGCGTCTTCCTGTCATGAGTTCTTTAGAAGAGGTTTTCATGGTTTTACAATTTTGGTTACAGGTTTCAGGCACTGACAAAGTTTCAAAAGCATCATAAATTTATAAATTATTAATCCTTTATACAAAAAGTGATAAATGCAATGATGGGATTTTTATCCATTTACCTGGCAGGGATTTGAAGAAGCTTCAGAAAATTCTTAATTTAGATACGCATGTGAGAGTAAAGTTGGACATAAGTCGGGAATGGTATTGTGTGTAAGGCTGTTGGTGGAATTACTTATGTGACTGACGTAGCGAAAGCATAGATAAGAGGGGCATAAAATCGAGGAATTCTTCATAATGATTGCGATGAAATTTTAATTGTAAAGCCTATACTTACCTGCAGAGAATACAGGTTAATATCGCAAACAACTTCAAATTGAGGCATCATAATAGGCTTCAGAAGCCGGATTATGATGTAGAAATTTGGTATGATTGGATGATTCAATTTTACATATCCACATGTACTACTGGCTTAAGATTAATAAAAAAATAAACCGAAATGATTAGAAGCAAATTGAGCGACATACTTTTTGTAAGCACATAACACGGATGGTATATTCAATAAGCATGTCATGCCTCCCTGACTGACACCGGTCAGACATGGTTTTTTGCAGCTCAGCTACAAATTATACTGAATTAAGTCACATTAAATGTGACGTGACACTAGAAACGCATAAAGAAATCCCACGTTTCTTTTGCTATCCAGTTGACATCAGATCCTGGATCTTTCACGTTATCGGTATGACCACCCACGAATGAACCAAACACTACCGGATACTCTTCAGGAAGTCCTTTAAATTCAGTAGTAATATGAGTCGGCGTCGTGGCTGTCGGTATTTCCGGCAATTGTTTTAATCCATTATCTTCGATGTGTGTCAATACACAATACTTACCACCTTGCCTGAGATCATCTGAGTTGATATACTTGCAAAGACCATCCTGAGTACCTGTTGTGCTGAAGAACGCAAGAGGTTGGTGTTTGTTTTCAGGAAGATAAATATTCCAGTTGGCAGGAGCATAACAAGCTACAGCACGAAGATCTTTCTGAAATTCTAATGATAACGAGTATGTAACCATTGCACCAAAGCTAAAGCCGCAGCAAAATACGCGTGAGGTGTCAATGCTCAGTTTATCTTTAAACAATTTAAGCATGTCGGCAAAGAAGATGTGATCTTTGTCATCAGCTCCACGCCAGGGGGAACGGTCGGTGTATCCCTCAGGCGCAACGAAAATAACAGGGACATTGTCTCTTTCGGCATAAGTTTTGAGACCATAATAGTTCTGATCAATCATTGTTTGCATATGACCCCCCATCATGTGCATAGCAAAAATCAAACGGTAAGTTTTGTTTTTATCGTAGTTTTCGGGGATATCAATGGTATATTGGCGACTAAGTCCCGCACTCATGATTGTATAAGTCCCGCTCTTAAATTCTCCTAAGTCTTTACCGTAACCGGCACTGGGAGTTGGAGCATTTTTCAGTTTATAGGCAACTTCGACCGGTTTGTCAGATTGTGCTTTGAGTGCAAAAAATGAAACTAATAGGATAAAGATTACAACTGTTTTTTTCATAGTTCACGATTTTGAGCCTTTGAGTGACATATTTCCATTCTCTATAAGACGAAAATACACATATTTCTGCTTGAGTGTATGCCAAAACCAGGTACATTTTTTCCCGGCTGAAAAATGGACGGTGTTAAATTCCGCATATGTGCTTAGCAAGTACATTACAGGTAATTGCGCAACTAACCTATAATTCGGACAATATAGGTAAGTTGTTTATCATGCCGGCCTGGCTGACGCCAGTTAGCCAGGATTTTTGCAGATGCCTCGTCGGGTGATGCTTATAAATTAAGCCGCCTGACAGCCTGTGGAAGATAGATCCCTTGCTCTCAGGCATAATTACACACTTCCGGAACGATTTGATATCAATGAACCTATTAATAAAAATTCAAATGAAAAAGAAAGCATTCTTAATTTTGTTTGCTCTTTCCCATATTTCATTGTCTGCCAGCAGTCAGCCGGTACAAAAAGCAGAGTATACGAAAGAAGATCTGGGCAAATACCTCTCAGTCAATACAAAATACCCTGTCGAAGCTATGAGGGATAACATACAGGGAGATGTTGTCTTCTCTTTTACAATAAATAAGAATGGTATTTTTGAAAACCTTGCACTAATTCAATCTCCTGATGTATCATTACTAAATAGTTCAAGGACTTCAATGAGTTCACTGGATGGAGAATGGAAGCCTGCACTGATAAATTCTGTTCCGGCAGACATGAAATACCAGATTGTATTCAGGTTTCGGATATTCATTGAAAATAAACCCTCTGATTATAAAGAACAGAGCAGGAAGTTATTTGAAAAACAGAAATATGAAAAGGCGTTAAAGGCACTTGACTCAGGAATTGAGGACAATAAATATGACTACGATCTCTATGATTTGCGTTCAAAGGTTAAGGAAGCACTCGGCGATTCGGAGGGAGCAAAAATGGATGAGAACACTTCATATAATCTGAAAGATCTGATCATGACAATTGTTGATGTGAACGTTGTAAGAAAAAGTGCACCATTAGGCGTTACGAAAACTGTTACCGTTTCTCAATAAGAGAGAGTCTCTCAAAGCCAGGGAATTACAGGAAAATAAACACCCTGACCATAATCGTTTTTCCTTCGGCTACGGATTTCAGTTCCGTACCACGGACAATAAGGGTAATTTGTTTGCCGCTGATGCGGAACAACCTCGCCATATTGGCGGGCAGTTAGTTGGTATATATGGACCAACCGCGAAAACCTATCATGAAATATACCATTCATGATAGTTAACATTAAAACGGTACTCGTGACTTTACGCAATTCAATTGATTAACAAAGACCTATGACATTCTTCAAACAAAATATACTTGACTTTGGCTATTTATAAGTTTAATTTTGATAGACAATTTTCTTCTTGTTTCTAAAATTAAATTAATGAGGATTAATCATGGTAATCAAAATTCAAAAATCTTTTGGTAGTATTCTTATTATACTATTAGTTACTACTTTATCAGCAGTAACCATTGAAGGTAATGCTCAAGCTAACAAGCTATTATCTCGAGACAGTCTTTTAATTGCTGCTCGAAATATCATAAATTTATCAACTGGCCATGTATTTATCACAGTAGATGAAAATGGGAAACCTCAAGCCAGAGAAATGTCTCCATTTCCACCCGAAAACAATTGGGTTATTTGGTTGGGAACATCACAAGGAAGCCGAAAGTCTAAACAGATTCAAAAAAACCCTAATGTGATTGTTTATTATAGTGAACCCGAAAGTTGGAGTTATGTTTCAGTGGCTGGGACTGCTCGATTAGTGAATGATCCGGATAAGAAAGCAAAGTATTGGATTGAAGGGTGGGAAAGATATTACCCTGATCGAGAAA
>Ga0208980_10002950_pt1 | contig 10317 bp, 8 predicted proteins | sample WetSurMetagenome_3_FD_187993 | JGI IMG/M metagenome (GOLD analysis project Ga0208980, IMG submission 187993) | Wetland microbial communities from Twitchell Island in the Sacramento Delta, sample from surface sediment Aug2011 Site A1 Bulk (version 2) | ecosystem: Environmental > Aquatic > Marine...
GGATGATCGTTGTTGCGGCTCATCGCGCCCAGTCGATCGAATGCCGCCATCGGCAGCGCTTGCAACGGCATTTCGGCGCCGCCCGCAACGATAGCACTGGCATCGCCGTTCTTGATCAGGCGGAACGCCAGCCCGATCGAATCGGCGCCCGACGCGCACGCCGAGACCGGCGCGATATTTGGCCCGCGCAAATTCCAGTCGATGGAGATGGCGCTGGAGCCGCCGTCGTCGAGCACCATGGGCACGGCAAAGGGATGCAACCGGCGCGGCCCTTCTTTGTCGAAGACGTGCATCATTTCCACAAAACTCTGCAGGCCGCCTGCGCCGGTGCCGTAGATACAGCCGATGTCGTCGGCGTTGTCGTCGGTGATCTTCAACCCCGCATGATCAAGCGCCTGCCGCGTCGCCGCCACGGCCAACTGACAATACCGATCGCGCCGCCGGGCATCGCGGGGATCCATGTACTTGGTCGGATCGAAGCCCCACGCTTGTCCGCCGATGCGCACGTTCAACCCAGAGGCATCGTAGAGATCAAAATAGCCCAGCCCGCTTTTGCCCGCCAGTGCATTAGTCCAGTTATCTTCAACCGTCAGGCCGATGCAGCTCACGGCGCCTATTCCGGTGACGACCACGCGTCTCGTTTGATCGATCATGCTTCTCCCTTGGTTGCATCTGCAGAAGTCGGCTGATAGTGCCCCTCGACCCACTGTTCTCCGCCGGGGCCGATCTCTTTCTTCCACACCGGCACGATCTCTTTCAACCGATCGATGCCGTAACGCGCAGCTTCAAACACACCTTGATCGCGATGGCCCGCCGACACCGCGATGAGCACTGTGAATTCACCCACGCTCAAGCGGCCCAGGCGTTGCACGATGGCAATGCCTTGCACCAACGGCCAGCGTTCGCGGATTTCAGCGGCCACTTGTTTCAGCTTTGCTTCGGCCATGGGCGTATAGGCTTCATAATGCAGCTGCGCCGTTTCGTGATCGGCGCTGACGCCACGCACAGTTCCGGTGAAGGTGCACACCGCGCCCGTCGAGGGCAGCGTGACGGACGCCACCAGGTCGTTGAGATCGATCGGGCCGTCGGTGATGCGGAAGATCTCCGGGTAGATTGATCCGCCGCTGACGGGCGGGAATAAGGCCACTTCATCACCCGATCGGATCGGTGTCGATCCGAAGGCGAATTCTTGATTGATCGCAACCACGCACGTAGCGATGGACGGCGCGAGTTTCGGTTGAGCCGCCGCCAGCCGATCGAGCAGTACCGACACCGTCGCGTCGTCGGGTAGATCGATGCTGACGTGCGAACTGCCAACTCGATCCTTCAATGTGGCGAAGAGTTTGACTTGAATGTCCATCATTCCAACACGATGTCGCCGCTTTTGCCGCCGTGCTTTTCCAGCAGTCGAATGTGCATGAGGCGCGCGTCGCGCTGCACGGCTTTGATCATGTCGTACACGGTGAGCGCTGCAATGGTGACCGCGGTCAGCGCTTCCATTTCCACGCCGGTCTTGCCGGTCGTCTCCGCCCGCGCGGTGATCTCAACGATGCCGCGATCATCTTCCACGCGCCCGGTGAGATCGACGGAAAGGTGGGTCAGTGGCAGTGGATGGCACAACGGAATGAGCTCGCTGGTTTTCTTGGCGCCCATGATGCCCGCGATGCGCGCCGCCGCAAAGACATCGCCTTTGGGCACGCCGCCGCTAAGGATCAGGTTCAATGTGTCAGGTGAAAGATGAACCTCGCCGCGCGCAATGGCGATGCGGTGCGTGTCGGCCTTGGCGCTCACGTTGACCATGTGGGCGTGGCCTTGTTCGTCGAGGTGGGTAAGCGAGTTAGGCATGATGCAAATCACAGTCGATCTCGATTTGCTCACGCTGGATGAAAATCCAGCGGTTGCAAGCGGCGGATTTTCATCCGCCTTGAGCCTCAACTGGTGGCTTTCTTGGCCTGCTTCTCTTCGCGCAGTTCACGCGACAGGCGCAGTCGGAACTTGAATAGATCGCGGAAGGCGCGCAAGATCACTTTGAGATTCGCGCCGGTGGGAGAGCCGGCGGTGCGCGGCAAATGCGTCACGGGCACATCCGTCATCTTGAAGCCGCGCGCGCGCATTTCCGCCAGCATTTCCGTGTCGATCATCGCGCCGTTGGATTCGATGTGAATGTGAGTCAACACGTCGCGCCGGAAGACCTTGAAGCCGCAATCGATGTCGTGAATCGTGCGACCGAACAACAGCATGACCACCGTGTTCCAGCCGCGCCCATTCAGGCGGCGGATGAAGTTGTCCTGGCGGTTGACGCGCCAGCCGCTGACCAGCGTCATCTCCGGCGTCAGCTTGTCCAAGAGCAGCGTGATTTCGCTGAACTTGAACTGCTTGTCGGAAGCCGTGAACGCGATCACGTCTTTAGTGGCGGCTACAAAGCCGGCCTTCAGCGCGCCGCCATAACCGCGATTGGGGAAATGTTCGACCAATCGAAAGTTGGGAATGCGCGGCGCCAGTTCGCGGGCGATTTCGCCGGTGCGATCGCGGCTGCCGTCGTTGACTAAAAGAATCTCGTAGTCTAGCTGCAACGTCTGCGCGACCTCTGACACTTCTTCCACCGCAGCGGCGACGTTGGCTTCTTCGTTATAAGCCGGAATGACGATCGATAGACTGGGCATAAGTTCTTCTCGAAAAATGTGCAATGATTATAACACACTCATTTGCGCGGTCTGCGTTGCCGAGACCTGATCGATCGGGTATAATCGCGGCGTTTTCACGGGAGAAAATCATGGCAGGACGATTCAAAGCAATTCGCGACGCGTTGACGCGCACCCGGCAAACGGCCTTCGGGCGCATGGCGACGCTGTTGGGGCAGACCGAGATCAACGACGAGCTGTGGGACGATCTCGAAGCACTGTTGATTCAAGCCGATGTGGGCGTGGAGACGACCACGGCCATTCTCGATCGATCGCGCGCGGAAGTGAAAGCGCGCGGTCTGACACGCGCCGATCAATTGCGCGACGTGCTCAAGCTGGAACTGCGCGCCATGCTGGTGACGCCGGAGCCGATCGATTGGCTGGAGGCCGCCGAACTGCGTGTGGTCTTGATCGTCGGCACGAACGGATCGGGCAAGACGACCAGCATCGCCAAGCTCGCCGCGTACTTGAAGGGAGCGGGCCGATCGGTTATGCTGGCAGCCGCCGATACCTTTCGCGCCGCAGCCGGCGATCAATTGGAGATCTGGGCGCAGCGTGTCGACGTGCCCATCATCGGCGGGCAACCCGGCGCGGATCCCGGCGCGATCGTGTTTGATTCCATCGGCGCTGCGTTGTCGCGCAACATCAACGTCTTGTTAGTTGATACCGCCGGTCGTCTGCACACGAAGTTTAACTTGATGCAGGAATTAAAGAAGGTGCGCAACGTCGCCGCCAAAGCCCGATCGGGTGCGCCGCACGAAACGTGGCTGGTGCTCGATGGGACAACGGGGCAAAATGCTTTGACGCAAGCTAAACAATTTAAGGAAGCGGTCGAGATCACCGGGGTGATCATCACCAAGCTTGATGGCACGGCGAAGGGCGGCATGGTCTTCGCTGTTTCGCACGAATTGAATTTGCCCATCCGTTTTGTGGGCACCGGCGAGAAGCTGACCGATCTGACGCCGTTCGACCCCGACGCCTTTGTGGATGGATTGTTCGACGCAGAACCAGCAACTGAAGAAGTTGCCGAAAGCTAAACATCATGGAAGAACTCCACGCACGCCTCACCGAACTCAACACCAAGATCGCTCAGCTGATGGAGCGTCTTTGACATCGCGAACAAGAGCAAACACATTGAAGAACTAGAGCAGCGGGCCAGCCAGCCTGATTTCTGGAACGATCCGGCCGCCTCGCAGACGGTGATGAAGGAACTCACCGAACTGCGCGCGCTGGTGGAAAGCTGGCAGACGCTGGCGCAGCGCGGGCGCGATGCCACTGAATTGATCGAGCTGGGCGACGAATCGATGGCGGCTGATCTGACGGCTGAAGTAGAAGCCGTTCAGCATGAACTCGATCGCCGTGAGTTCGATCTGATGCTTTCCGGCCCGCACGATCACGGCAATGCGCTGATCGCACTGCACGCAGGCGCGGGCGGTGTCGATGCCGCCGATTGGACCGCGATGCTCCTGCGGATGTATCTGCGCTGGGCGGAAGATCGCGGCTACAAGGCCGACATCGTCGATCAAATGGAAGGCGACGAGGCGGGTGTCAAGAATGTCACCGTTACGATCACAGGTCTGAACGCCTACGGTTATTTGCGATCGGAGCGAGGCGTTCATCGGCTGGTGCGCCTCTCGCCGTTCGATTCCGCGCACCGGCGGCATACGTCCTTCTCGCTGATGGAAGTGTGGCCGGAACTCGGTGAAGGCGAAGAAATCGAGATCAAGTCGCAGGACATCAAGATCGATACGTACAAATCGGCTGGCGCGGGCGGCCAGAATGTACAGAAAAACGAGACGGCCATTCGCATCACGCACCTGCCCACTGGCATCGTGGTGACATGCCAGAACGAGCGCAGCCAGACGCAGAACCGCGAGACGGCGCTGAAGATTCTGCGCGCTAAGTTGTTTGAGTTGGAAGAAGAGAAGCGGCAGAAGGAAATGCAGAATCTCAAGGGCGAGCACGTGAAGGCCGAGTGGGGCAGCCAGATCCGATCGTACGTGCTGCATCCTTACCAGCTGGTGAAAGATCATCGCACGGAATACGAGAGCGGCAATACGCAAGCCGTGCTTGACGGCAAGCTCGACGAGTTCATGGAAGCCTACCTGCGCTTTCGGATGGGTGAGTAAGCCGTAACCTTGCGAGGGTTTGTAACCCTCGCAAGGTTGACTGTCACCCTCGCCCGATTTTCGTCTTGACATTGCACCGCGTTCAACGGATAATTCACGTAGTTATTGGGGCTAATCCCCCGCCCATTTTTCTCTGCTATCCTAAGAAAGGAGGAGGTGGTGCTCATGTCTAATAGTGGTAAACCCAGCGCCGTAGCACTGCCTCCGGTTGTATAAGGATAAAGTGCTACGGCGCAAAACAAAAGGCCGTCCCGCTTAGTGCGAGGGCGGTCTTTTGTTTTCTGCAATGAAGATGAAGCAGCCAGGCGCGATGATTGTCTCGCCGCACGTTGCGTAATTCTTGGGGAAACTGCTGAACCACTACCGTCCTTGTGACAGCCATATGAGGTTGCCACAAGGACGGTGTTTTGTGTCATTCAGCAAGGAGACTCAGCGGATCACTGGATCGGCGGGAAGGCATTCTGCACCAGCTGCACGAACTGCGCCGAGAACCAGCGGCCGGAGACCGGCGCGTTGGGCAGGGCATTCGTGTTCTTGTTGTTGTTCAGCGAGTTGCCCATGTAGTTCGGATCGCACATCTGATCGAAGCCCTTACCGCCGGGATTATCGGGACCGATCGGGATGAGTGAGCTCGAGCCGTCAGACTCGCCGGGCGGCTTGACCCACACGAACGCCTGGTAGACACCACCGGCATCGGACGGATTAACTTGCGGGCGCGCGCCGATCCCGGCGCCGTTCTGGTTGCACCAGTCGCCCTTGGCAGGACGACGATCGATCCGCGTCGCGTTGACGAAGGTGTTCAAGTCGGTCGAAGTGCTGGCGCCCGTGGGCCGACATTGTTGCGAGACATAGGCCCCGCCGCCACAGCCGCCCCAGCCGTTGCGCGACGTATCGACCAGCATGCCGTTCTTGACGCCTTTGGCGGCCATCGCACTCTTCCAGGCCGCATCGAAGGCGCCCTCGTCGATGTATTGGTTCCACTGATAGAAGTCGGCCGAACGCACCGGATTGCCATTGATCGTTTGATTGGCCGTCATATACGGTTCGGTGACGACAGAGGTGTTAGCCGTGTTGCTGATAAAGCCGTCAACACTGTTGCCGCCGGCGGTGGTCGCCAGGATCGTATTGGCGATCAGGTTGACGGTATTATTAAAGTTATCCGTCCAGCCCAACCAGCCGGCATGACCGATGTCGATGTAGGCATAGAAGTTCGAAATCGGATGCAGCTTGTTGAGCGTATACTGCGTGTTCTCCACGTAGCCGCCAGGGCCATTGGCTTCCTGACACTTGGCGAAACTCAAGTTGGTCACCAGGTTCGGCAGCGAATCCGGTTCGATGACGGCCACAATGCGCAGCCCGGCATATTTGGACTGACTAATCACGTTGTAGATCACGTCGACATACTCTGCCTTATAGCGGGCAGACCCGCCGTTGGCAATCAACAGTTCACCGTTGGAGGCCAACGCCGAGCAGTCGCGGTTGGGGAGATCGTAGATGACGATGCCGATCAGGTTAGCGCCCTGCGCGAGTGCCGCATCCAGATGCCCGGCCAGACTTCGGGGGTAGCCGTTGGTGCCGTTGACGGCATCGATGCTGTCCAGCCACACGAACGTGTTGTATTGGGCGACCTTCCGCATGGTTGTACCCAAGGTGCCGCCCTGCCGATCGGCTTCGGCATTGACCGACGCCGCCCAGTCCGGATTGATGTACCACGTGGCGCCGACGAACGGATTGGCGAGATGTGTGCCGGGTGGCGGCGGGGTGGTGGTGCGCGTGGGTGTTGAAGTGCGCGTTCCCGTTGCGGTTGTTGTCGGCGTGTTGGTCCTGGTCGGCGTGTTCGTGCGCGTGGCCGTCGCCGTGAAAGTAGACGTCGGACCAGTGGCGGTTGGCGTCGGCGTGCGCGTTGTCGTAGCGGTCGGCGTGCGCGTGGGAGTTTGCGTTATCGTCGCCGTGTTCGTGCGTGTCGGCGTGAAAGTTGCTGTGCCGCCCCCGGGCCTTGCGCAGGTAGTGCCATTCAACGCGATGCTGGCCGGCACGCCATTCGTGCCGCTCCAGTTTGCCAGAAAACCCGGATTAACACTGCTGCCCGCGGGCAGCGCAGCGTTCCAACTCAAGTTCACCGCACTGACGTTGGCCCCGCTTTGGGTGTACGCCGCATTCCACATCTGGGTAATGGTCTGTCCATTGGGAAAAGCCCAGGTCATCGTCCAGCCGTTGATAGCCGTACTGCCGGTGTTGGTGACGACGACGCTGCCTTGAAAGCCTCCCGGCCATTGATTGGTGATACTGTACGTTGCTGCACAACTGACGCTGCTTTGCGCGCGAGTGCTGGGCAGTGTGCCGGCCAGCATGACTAGCACGATCCCGCTCAAAATTGCTGCCAGCCATATAGTCTGCCATCGATGTCTGCGTTCCATCAGGGTGCCCCTTTCCATGTAAGTGTTGGATCAGCCGGATTTCGTACCGCCATACTGTAATCATCACGCGGGCATGAAACCACCTCCCTGTCCTGGGCAATACCTTCCTATATCTATAGAGCGGGGAATCACTGAAAAAATACAGCCACTTCAGAAATTTAAGGATTGGTCGATCCGCGCGGCGTTTTGCCTTATAATGCGGTTATGACTCTGCCTCTCGGTAAGCTGCCGCCCGATCGGTTAGCGCAGCTCTTGCAGCAGATCGCCGGACGCGATCCAGCGGTGCTGCTGGGGCCGGGTGTGGGCCGCGATTGTGCGGTGATCGACTTCCCCGGCGATCAACTGCTCATCGCCAAGTCCGATCCGATCACGTTTGCTACCGACGAAATCGGCTGGTATGCCGTGCAGGTCAATGCGAACGATCTGGCGACGACCGGCGCGACGCCGCGCTGGTTTCTGGCGACGATCTTGCTGCCCCGATCGATCGAGCCGGACGAGATCGATCGGATTTTCGACCAGCTGCGCGCCGCCTGCGCGGATATCGGTGCGAGCATTGTGGGTGGGCACACTGAGGTGACATTCGATCTCGCCCGCCCCATCGTGCTGGGCACGCTGCTGGGAATCGTGGCACGCCATCGCTTGATCACACCGGAAGGCGCGCGGCCCGGCGATGCGATCATCCTCACCAAGCGTCTTGCCGTGGAAGCGACCGCGATCATGGCACGTGAGAAGGCAGATGCATTGCGTCCGGCTTTTGACGAAGCGTTCCTGCAACGTTGCCGAGGGTTCTTGCGCGAGCCGGGCATTTCTGTGTGGCGTGAGGCGCAGATCGCCACGCAGGCCGGGCACGTTCATGCGATGCACGATCCCACCGAGGGCGGCGTGGCAACCGCGCTGCACGAGATGGCCGTGGCCGCGCAGGCTGATCTGCACATCGATCAACGGGCGGTGCCGATCTATCCTGAAACGCAGGCGCTGTGCAACTATTTTGGTCTTGACCCGTGGGGTGTCATCGCGTCCGGATCGTTGCTGCTGGCCGTAGGGGCCGCGGAAGCCGATCGGGTGGTGGAGGCGCTGAGACGGCAAGCGATCGAGGCGAATGTGATCGGGCGCGTGATCGATCCGAGCGATAGACCGATCGTGCTGGCCGAGATTAATGGCAGGGTCGAGCCGCTGCGGACGTTCGAGCGGGATGAGATCGCGAAATTATTTTAGAGGCCGATCTTCTGATCGGCCAGTTCCTGGTTTTTCTTTTTGCGGAAGGGCAGCGAGATACCCATGCCCGGCTCGAAGATGATGAGCAGCAGGCTGGTGATGAGGATGGCCGCACCGATCCATTGGCGAGCGACGAGCTGCTCGTTCAGGATGAAAATCGAGAGCACCAGCGTGACCAGGATCTCGGTCACCCCCAGCAGCGCCGTTTGAACGCTCCCCAATTTTTTGACGCCCATGAACATCAACAGACGCGACGCAACCGTGATTCCGGCCAACATCATGGTGGGCGGCAAGCCGGCGGCCGGGATGGCACTGGGGCCGTGCAATACGTAGGCCACACACACCACGGCTGTCATCGAAGTGAGGACATACAGAGTGACCGTGGGCGCCGGCATTTCATAGAGCACGCGCTGGCTGACGGCGAGGTGGGCAGCATACATCATACCCGCGCCCAGCATCAGGGCCGCGCCGGTCAGATCGACGGTGCCGCCGCGGGGTGCGACGATGAGCATCACCGCCGTCAGCGCCAGGGCCAGCCGCGCCTTGGTCCAGTTGGAAACGCGCTGTCCGTCCAGCCGGCGGATCATGACGACGAAGAGCGGATAGAGGCTGTACAGCATCTGCCCGACCCCGGCATCGATCATGGTCAGGCCGTTGTAGTACAACAGCGAACTGAGGCCGTTCAATGCGCCGGATGCGGCAGAGATGAGGATGCCGGCAGGATAGATGTAGATGAACTTGCGGTTCTTGCGGGTGGATAGAAAAAACAGCCAGAGGGTGGCCGCCGCCAGCAGGGTGCGTAAAGCCGTCAGGCTGTAGGGATTCATGCCGGCGGCATAGGCGACCTTGCCCAGAATCGGCGCGGTACCCAGAGCAAGCGCGGACAAAAGGGCCGCGCGAATCCCGCTGCTCTTGGCTGTCTGCAAGGTACCCCCCTACTTTTCGGCGACGGTCGCTTCGCGTTGAACGGGCGCGACCATGGGCAGCATGATGTGGAAGCGGCTGCCGGGCAGTCGTTCCACGTCTTTGCCTTCGCTGTCCACCCAGATGCGGCCGCCGTGCGCGCGCACGATGCCGTGGGTCACGGCGAGGCCCAGCCCCATGCCGCCGCCCATGAAGCCGGTGCGGTTGGTGGAATGATACGCCACGTCTTCCAACACGTAGAATTTTTCAAAGATGCGTTCTTGATGGGCGCGATCGATGCCGATGCCGGTATCGCTGATGATGATGTGCATCGTCTCGAATTCATTGACCGCGTCAATACCGACCTGGCCGCCGTCGGGGGTGTACTTGATCGCGTTGTCGATGATGTTGGTCAGCGCCCGGCGCAGATAGTTGGCATCGCCCGGCACGGAGGGCAGCGCCGACATATCGCTCATGTACAGCTTTTGCGATCGCTGCAAGGCCACCGGCTGCATCTGTTGCACGATCGATTGCACAACCCCCTGCAAGTCGACCGGCTTGAAGGTCAACTCCAGCTGTTCGGAATCGATCAGCGAGACGTTGATGATGCTGTCCACGGCGTCGTTCATGCGCTGCGTGGCCGTCAGGATCTTGTCGACGATCGTGTCGAGATGCTCGCCCAGATTGAGTTGATCGGTCTCCATCTTCAGCAGCTTGATGTAACCGTAGATCAACGTGACCGGTGTGCGCAGCTCGTGCGAGGAAATGACAACGAAGTCTTTCTTCATCTTGTCGGCACGGCGCAGCTCGGCGTTGGCGTGCTGCAAGTCGGCCACGGTCTGCTCCAGCCGTGTCACCAGCGTGTTGCGATACTCTTCCAGACGCTGGACTTTAACGGTATCGTCGACGTGCTCGCGCGCCCCGGCCAGGAAATTTTCGATCAGGTGCGGCAGCGCATCCACGTCGATGGGC
>Ga0208980_10002951_pt1 | contig 10315 bp, 23 predicted proteins | sample WetSurMetagenome_3_FD_187993 | JGI IMG/M metagenome (GOLD analysis project Ga0208980, IMG submission 187993) | Wetland microbial communities from Twitchell Island in the Sacramento Delta, sample from surface sediment Aug2011 Site A1 Bulk (version 2) | ecosystem: Environmental > Aquatic > Marine...
CTATGCACGATGGAAATAGAGCATTGTCCAATTTAAGAAGTTACATAGAAGATAAAAATAAATCTCTTGTATGGAGTACAATTAATCAATTAATTTATTATTATCAAGTACTCTATACTCTAAAAAAGGTATTAAAATAAGGCGTTTAAAATGAGAAAACAATATTCTACTGAATATGTAACTTGTGCTATTTGTGGGCGCAAGTACGCTGGAAAAATCCCCAAGAAAGGCGATGGTTCTGTTTTATTTCCTAGAAAACACTATAGGCATATTCCGGCAGTAGCTATTTCGGAAATCGATGATTTAAATATAGAATCAGATAATATATATCTTAAAATAGTTTGTAATGGAAGCTATCGAGAAGCTAAAGAATATACCGAATAAAAAAGGACTTTTAATATGATTACTATAGAGTTTATGAGAAGAGTTGGCTTACTTGTATTTATTGTAGGGATTACTTCTCTTTCATCAACCAAACCACCAGAAGATACTCAGTTATTTAGTTCTCTACTGTGTATTATAGGTATAATGTTGTATCTTATACCAGATAATATAAAAAAGGAATTTTAATATGAATCAATGGCTTGATATAAAGAGTTTTGATGAGGATGGATTTACCTTATGTTTCATAGGTGAACCACCTAAAAATACACAAATATTATATGTATGTTTTGAGAAAATAACTTGGAAAGAATATTTTATATATTTATTGAAAAAAATTAAAATAATAAAAAGGGATTTTTAAAATGCTAAGTAAAAGAACTCTAGAATTAGCAATTGAATCGGTTGGTTTTGCCGCATATAAACACGCTGATATTCCTCATAACCCATTGTTTCATGATTTAACTGCTGCTTACAGTGAACTTAAAAAAGAAATGAAAAAAGAAAAAGTAGAATTTATGTGGGGAAATCCATTGACAATGGAAACGTTTTATATAGAACAAGAAGTTGTTGATATAATTAATGAACTATTTAAACAAGTTACAGAGGCACATAAATTATCTCTATCCTGCGAATGTGAAACTTGCCAAAAAATAAGAGAAGTAACTTGGCAACCTATATTCGGATAATAAGGGCTTTAAGATGCATAAAAAAGTACCAGACAGCGAATTATTAACAAAAGAATTGTTGATTAGATTATTAAATCTTCATACTGACATAGTGATGGATAATTATTATATAGATACACCATCAGAAGTCAAAGAAACAGATAGATTAGTATATAAGAAATGTTTAGATGAAATGTTAGAGAGAATAAAAAAGTTGGAGTTTTAATATGAATAATGATGAATTAGATGCTAAAAAATGGAGAAGGTTTTGGGCTGTTTTTGAACAAATGGGTATCTACCCTGTTAAGTATGGTGATAAAGATAGGACAGCATATCAGGAAGGTTGGAACGATTGTCAAATGCAATTTCTGGCTTGCTTTGATATAATAGAAAAATTTTATGAAAATCTTGACCCAACATTAGCTGATAAAATTCAAAAATTAAATGATGATGAAATTGTATGGTTTCACCTTGATAAAAATGATTTTTTCGGGGAAGTAAAAATGGCAGTACTCTGTAATGATATATTTTGGTGGGCTTGTGCAGACATGGAAGATATTTCATTAGAAGAGATTCCAACATTATATGATATGTGTTATGATAAAGACGGAAATAGAAAAGATTGGGGTTCATCAATTTGGGCTTGCTTGCACAGGAAAATGAGACCACAGCATCCAATTGAGGATGATATGAAAAAAGCAGGGGTCTGGATAGACGAATTAGAATCGTTACCAGTTAGAGATAATACGGGTTAATATTATTTATGATAAAAAGAACGTTTTATATTATATGGCAAGATATACAATCATTTTTTTTATTCATTTTTATTATAATAGGAATTATAATTTCGTGGATAAAAGGAGATATAAAATTTGACAAATAATAAAATAAGTTTTTAAAGGAAAAGGTAAATATGCAAAAAATAAAGATAATAGGAGGAGTCGTTATACTGATTTTACTTTTATTATATTGTAATAAAAAAATAGGAAAAGCATTAGAAGAAACCAACGATGAGTATTCTATTGAAGCGGCTAAAACAATCCATACATTAGGGATATCTCAAACAGAAATAGCAATATCTTCGATAGAGGCAGAAACCAGTTCGGCATATGGAATTGTTATTTGGAAAGACCAAAAAATCGTATATATTCCAAATATAAATTTGTCTGAAGTATGGAATATTATCGCCCCACAACCCGGGAGTATGTATGTAGGAGGAGACTTTGTTAATAATGATTATTCTAAAATGTATGTTGTGAGTTATACTTTTGGTGACTTACGCTTAGTAGATATGAAAACTGGCGGGGTAACAATAATTGGTAAAATGCAATTAACAGGAGATTCAGAATTAGGAGGTTGGACAGGATTAACTGGTTTATCTAACGGTTTATTATATGCTTCATCAACTAATATAAATGAATCATATCTTTATACTGTCAATTTAACTACAGGAGCAACTACACCAATCGGAGAAATAACTAATGCTCCCTGTATTATAGATATAGCGATAACAGAAGCATATCAAATGTATGGTGTAGATATATGCTTAGATTCATTGATAAGTATTAATCCAATTACAGCATCAGGAAAAGTAATTGGTCCAATCAATTTTAATGCGAATCATGCTCAAGATATGGACTATGATGAAAACTCCAAGAGACTCTATTTAGCCGCTTATAATAATGATACTGGCAGAGGAGAAATGCGTTTAGCAAATGTGGACACAGGTATGACAAATTTAGTTGGGGTTTTTTACAATAATGATGAGGTAGATTGTTTTGCCTTTACAGAGAAAATTATTTATAGTGAAACATTTTTACCTATGGTGGAAAAAAATCCATTTTTACCTATTATAGAAAAAAATCCATAGTACACATAATACTTGACAAAAATTTAATATGTGGTATAATTATATGAGGAATATATGGACAAAGAATATACAATTCTTGAAATAGTAGAAAAAGATATACTATTAATGTTGAATGGTAAAAATAAAGCAGCCTTTAGATGCACCTGCGGCTGCAATGTATTTCGTAAAGTTGTTGCTAGTGATAATCAACTGCGATATCGTTGTAATGGTTGTGGTGATATTTATCTTGCGGAAAAATAAGAAGAATTAAAAAAGGAGAAAAAATGAAAGAAATTATAGTTAAAAAAATGAAACCGAAATATATCGAAATTCAAACCGATGAATTCGAAGAAATTACAACATATGAAACCAGTGATGGAAAAGTTTTTAGTGAACTCCGTGATGCAAATCACCACGAAGCATTTCTAAGATTTAAAGCAACAGAAAAAACCACCTTCTGGTTTCCAATGATAGATGATGTGTGGTATAAAGCCAAAGATGAGGATGAATTACAATTCTTGAAAGATTATTTGGCTAAATCCTATGGAAGAAGATATGGAGAAAGCAAATTAAAAGTTGGAGAATGGTTCACAATAGTTTCTAAAAATAGGGATGGAGGAGAAGAAATAGTTGACCACTTTGTGCCATTAAGTAAATTAAAACAATCTTATTCTGAGTTATTAGATATTTTGGAAAGAAATAATAAAATTTAGGTTATTAAAAAGAAAAATGATACTTTTTATACTTCAAAACGCATACAGGTCAGATAAACACCAATTTAAAAACGAGGAAGAGTGGAGTAGAGAATTAGCTAATTCTCATACTGGTAGACGTTTAAAAGAAATGATTCCAGAAGGCAAGGAATATAAAGTTATTAATTCTTCTGATATAATAGGAAACTCCCCCGATTCCTGTTATAATGCGGATATAGAACATATAAAAAAATTAGTTAATGAAATAAAACCATCTGTTATATGCGCGTGTGGTAAAATCGCACAAAAAGGGTGTGAAGAATTAGGTTTATTTTTTATACCTGCCCCTCACCCGGCATGGAGACAAATGTCTAAAAAACAATCGAGCACTATAAAACAAGTACTTGACAAATATTAAGAAATGTGGTATAATATGAAAACATGGTTTATAGATAAGTTAGTCGCTTTCATTTGTAAATAGGTTGCCATTGGTGGCAATTGTGGTATATGTGGAAAATATGTTCCCGATGTATTGCTCCCTGTGTATTGGCGTATAACTATTTGTGAAAAATGTTCAGAAGGGGAAGGAACATAAAATGGATATTCGGGAAAAATTAATTGCAGATAAGAAAAATCTTTCTAATGATATCGACTTGGCTGTTGAAAGACTGAATGAATATATAGAGATAATAGATAAATTAGCGAAACAGGTGGATGTCGCCAAAGAAGCTTTCGAGAGTTTTATTAAAGAGTATGAATATAGTGATTATCCCATAAGCGATAACTTTGCTAAAGAAGCCCTCGATAAGATGGAAGAAATTGGAAAATAAAATACAAACTTTAAAAGGAAAAAATGACAAAATATAAACAATTTGAACCAAAAGAATATCACATTGATTATGAAGATTGCCGGATGAGATTTTATTGTCCTAAATGTCATGCTGTTATATTAGCTGATTCACGAGAGGGGCATGAAAAATGCGTATGTGGAGAAGAATATAAACTTTCAGCGATTTTGTATCATGTGATAGAAGAAGAAAAATAATGACACCCGAATTAGAATATATAGAAATTATATTTGAAAATACTGATTTTGTTCGTATTCCGTCGTCTTTTGTTTTAGGAATGAGTCTCGAAAAGATTTCAAATTATTTGTGGGCAAATTTCTCTCACCAGTTGATAGAAGAAAACGTATGTGAAAACTTTGAAATAGATTTAGATAATCAAGCTCTAAAATATCAAACCCATTTTCAAAATATAACAGCGAATGGAAAATATGAGTTTAAATATCATCTGGATACTGTAAATGATATTACGCATATCAATATAAAACCAAATACTAGAGAATCAATATATATAGCTGTTCCTTGGGAATCAGATGATATGCAAAACACAAAAAATCTTTATCAGAAAACTATATTTCAAGAAGATTCTTTTATAATATCCTGCAAAAAAGAAAATAAAATATGGAGTATTTAATTGGATAAAGAAAAATTAGAAAAATCTTTAGAAATCATACAAGAAGCAAACAATGGTGCTATAGAAGCAGGGACACCTCTGTTTATTAATTTCTCAGGTGGCAAAGATAGCTCTTGTTTAATTCTTCTTGCTGAACAACTAAATATTAAAACAGAATTAATTTATATGATTTCCCGTCTAGAATTACCGGGTACAATTGATTTTGTTAAAGAACAAGCCGCACGTTTTAATTTACCTTTACACATGATTGACCCTGTAAAAGATTATATGGGTGATTTTTCATATTGGATACGGAGATTTAATTATTTTCCGGGAAGACAATATACTTATTGCAGTAGCAGATTAAAACTACGCCCTGCGCGCAAATATTTACGTAAGATTTATGGGCGCAAACATATTTACAAGATGAATGGTGTTCGGAGGTCAGAGAGCAGCAGAAGACAAAAAATTTATGCTACAAAACCTGTTATACGACCCGATTATGAAGCATCAGGGCATTTCCTCGTAGAACCTATCAGGGATTGGACAGGACAAGACGTGGCAGATTATTTAGCTGAAAATAATTTTGAAGTACAGAAACTATATGGGGAATTTGGTGTATCGGGTTGTGCATGGTGTCCTTTTTATCAAGTAGAAATATACCAGAGAATTCTAAATGTTTATCCTGAAATATATGATGAAATCATTGCTTTGGAAGACGAAATTGGGAAACCCTCTGTAAACGGGGGTGTATTTCTTCATCAACTACGAGACGATTTCTTCGCCAACCGTGAAGAAATTATGACACGATTAAATGCGAAAAAAATAAAGGTAAAAAAATGAGTGATTTTTATGCTGATAGTCGATATTATATAGATTTTTCAAAAATAGTTTATATGGAAATCGGAGATAATTCAATCAATGGCTCAATATCTATAACATTTTTAAACGGAAAAACATATATTTTTTATGAAGACGAAGATAGAGACTATAAAGCATTTAAGGCTCTCAAGGCTTGGCAAGAAAAAAAGATTAAGGAGACAGAATGAATGATTTAGAAACAGAAAAGAAAACCCTAGGACTTCATTTTGTATTATTGGCAATCGGAGAAATATTAAAAGCAGATGATTTTGTTACTGCACAAACTCTTCAAAACTTTATTACTCGTGAAGAAGCTTTTGGAGGTTTTAGAATTCCACTCGCAGATTGCCGTTTGGCTTTAGAATTAATGGAAAACAGCGGGTTTATTAAAAACAATGGTTTCGATATGTACGAATACGAAAAACATTCGGAAAAATATAATGATAACTAATCTTATAAATAATTGGGAAAAACCATAGTGGAAAATGAAATATTATTACCCAACTATGGAGAATTAATGAGCTTACAGGATTTTGTTTTATATTGTAGCGAAGGTACATTCTTTGATACAGATGGCATTGGTTATTATTCGGACGGGAGGGTTTATTGGTTAGACCAAGAGGCAAAACCATCCGATATGGTTAGATATAAAATTAGTCACGATACAAAACATAGATATGTTGTATGGTTTAAAAAATGATAAAAAAATTAATATGTATATTATTTCATAAAAAATATCATACCTGTATTCAGCAAGCCTATGATGCTTGTGATGATTGTATATGTTATAAATGTGGTAGGAAATGGATTAAATGAGTAAACAACAAGAATATTTAGACAATTTACTTAAAGAAATAGAAACCGCCAAACTGCAAAGCAGGAACGGCATATATAAGATACGAGAGAAAATGGATGATGGCACAGCAATATATGTACGAGATTATCTTAAATCACATACTCCATATCGTATAGAAGTTAGAAAATGTCCCAACTGTGCTTTCGAATGGGATATACTAATTATATTTTAGGAGTCAAAATGAAGGGTTATTGTATATCGTGTGCTTATTTTAGAGGAATAAAAAATATTGTTGGATATTGCGATGTCTTAGGGGTAGCAATAGAGAAAGATATTGCGATAATTGATACAATTGATACATTAAAAACAGTTATAACATCAGATGAACAAAAGATTTATGAAACTATAGTGGTGAACGCATTTTTTGGTTGCCCACTTTATGAGGATAAAAATGCCAAATTACAACTTCAATGATGATTTACCAGCAGCTATAGAAACAGAAAAAGAAGTCGCCCAAATAATGGCTAAAATATATGACGCTGAAATTCTCAAATTCGAACACTCAAACAAGTATGATATATTAGCTAGAATAAAAGGTAAAGAATATACCTTTGAAGTAAAAGAGGATTTTATGTCATGGAAAACAGGGAACGTGGCTTTAGAGTTTGAATGCAGAGGAAAACTGTCGGGTTTTAATACTACCGAGGCAGATTATTATATTTATAAGATACATGGAAAAAATGGAATTCATTTCTATTTATTTAAAATAGAAAATATATTAAAGATGGTTTCAGACAAAGCGTGGTTTCGTGTTGTTAATGGTGGGGATAAAGATTCAAATAGCATGAATTATTTATTCAAATATGAGACCTTTATTAAATATGGAAAATTCATGCTATAACACATTATTTAAAAAAGAAAAATGAGAGTTTGAAAAGAATAACAATTTGCTATTGACAAAATCATAAAAGTGTGGTATAATAAAGGAGTATATAATTTGAAAGTTGTAATATTAGTAGACAGTAATCTAAAGAGTTTTGATGAAATGGTTAATTTGGTTGAAGAGAAAGAACCGTTAATCATTGACACAGAACGATGTGATGAGTCCCATGAATACAGATGTATTCTAAATTCAATCAAGGAATTCTCACAATCTAATAGCGAAATCATGCTCGGGAAGTTTTCTGGTAGGGAAAGTGTGCTCAGAGAATTAGGAGATGAACGCCCCGAAATGATACTTGCCCTAAGTTCTAATAGAAGTAGCCAGCACTATACAGAACGCCCTGTGGCTATGTTCATGGAACTGTTAAAAACATTTGAAAAGGAGACAATATAAGCGAATAAAAGAATACAAGACGAACTAAAACATTGAGACAAAATTAACGAAAAAGGAGAAACATATGGCATTGCAATTAACAAAAGCTCGAAGAAGTAAAGCATATCTTAAGTTAGGTATATCCGCCCCATCCGGGGCAGGGAAAACCCTTGGTTCTATTCTTCTCGGATACGGACTTGTAAAAGAAGCTCATCCTGATTGGACAGAAGAACAAATTTGGGAACATATTGCGATTATCGATAGTGAAAATGGTTCTGGACAACTGTATGTTGGCACAGAGCATCATAATATCAATATTGGTGTATACAATGTAATTACCTTAACTCCCCCATTTGAAGCAGAAAAATATGTTCAAGCAATCGAATTATGTCAAGAAGCAGGAATGGAAGTCTGCATTATTGACTCAACTACTCCATTGTGGAGTGGTGTGGGTGGTTTGCTAGAACAGCAAAACAATGCTGCAAAACGTGGTGGAAATAGTTACACTGCATGGCGCGATATTACCCCCATGCACAATCGGTTTGTGGATAGTATGTTGCAAACACCTATGCATATTATCGCAACCATGCGTGCAAAACAGGAGTATGTACAGGAAAAGGGACCAAACGATAAAACAGTTATTCGTAAAGTCGGTATGGAGCCAGAACAGCGCAAAGGCATGGAATATGAATTTACCATATTCTTAGAAATAAATAATGAGCATGACGCTTTTGGTTCTAAGGATAGAACAAGCCAGTTCGACCAAAAGACATTTAAAATCACCCCCGAAATCGGAAGACGAATGATGCGTTGGTTGGAAGAGGGCACAGATAAACCCGTGGAGGTTGTAAAAGAATCTATCCAAAAAGCAGACGCAAAACAAGGTTTAGAAGCTGTTCAGAGACAGGTTATTGATTTATGCAAGAAACTTGGGGGAAGTGACAACGCTGAACTCATGGCATTGCTAAAAGAAAATACCCCCGACGGCAAGGGAAATCCTAACACCATCAAAGAAGTAAAGGCTCTTACAGATTTGTATATCAAATTACAAGACCTTTTACAACAGCGGGAATTGGTTGAAGAACCAGTCAAAGAGACACTTCCTGCATAATAAATCAGACAAGATAAACAAAAAATTGGAGACTAAAATAAATGGCTAATCAGATTCAAATAGTTCAGTATGAGGGTTATTTGGTAGAAGACCCTGTTATGCGCTACACCCCCCAAGGTCAAAGCGTTACAAACTTTCGTATGGGTTCAAATCGCAGTTTCAAAACTACCGATGGTACTCAGAAAAAAGAGACAACTTGGCTTAAAGTTACAGCTTGGGGAAAACGTGGTGAATATGTCAACCTGTATTGCGGAAAAGGTTCACACGTTATTGTGTTTGGGAAACTCCGTGTCGGAGAGAATGGTTCACCTAGTGTTTATCAACTAAAAAGCGGAGATTGGGCTGCATCTTATGAAATCACCGCTGATAATGTCCGTATTCTTAAAGGTAAAGAGGGGACTACCCCTCCTGTAGAAGATACAGACGACGGCGAACTTCCGTTCTAACCACATAGAAACTTAACAATCGAGGGACTGTCTGACTAGCTATAGAGCTATAGATGGTCCCTCCTTTATTCAGAAAAGGATGTTTATATGAAACTTACTAATTATATCATCGATATGGGTCGCATGATTGCCTTTCCTCCCGGTCTTAAGAGGGTGACTGGCTCTACTACTGCTACCATTCTCCTTTGCCAACTTATCTATTGGATAGATAAAACTACCGATGGTTGGATTTATAAAGATTCCTATGATTTAGAAGAAGAAACAGGACTTTCTGTTTATGAACAACAGACCGCTAGGAAAATTCTAATTGACAAAGGGCTTTTAGAAGAAAATTATAAACGACTTGACCATAAAATCGCTTTTAGAGTAAACGAAGAGGTTTTAAATGCTTTATGGGAAGAGACAAGCGGAAAAATGTCTAATCCTCGTTATGCTAAAAAAGAGGAAGAGAAACCTATTCCTGTTCCTCAGCCTGTGAATCTTAGAGACTTTCAAGACCCTTCACTACATCCTGACCATCCAGCTAATCGTAGTGATGCAACCAAAAAAGGAGATTTGGTAGATGCTGTTATTGACCTCTATAATTCTCCCGGGGCTAAGAAAGAAGCTATTAAAAATAAAATTAGAAATAACATGGAAAACAAATTCCATATTAATATGCAAGGCAAAGAATGGGATACTTTTATTGAATATGTATGGGGTCGTCAAGAAAGGCATAATGAACCTGCTGAAAAGTTT
>Ga0208980_10002952_pt1 | contig 10312 bp, 9 predicted proteins | sample WetSurMetagenome_3_FD_187993 | JGI IMG/M metagenome (GOLD analysis project Ga0208980, IMG submission 187993) | Wetland microbial communities from Twitchell Island in the Sacramento Delta, sample from surface sediment Aug2011 Site A1 Bulk (version 2) | ecosystem: Environmental > Aquatic > Marine...
CGCTGCTCTACCGACTGAGCTACCCCGGCATGCTGGAACAACTTCGATTTGAAACCTCAGAAAGCCGAAAATTTATACCACTGCTCCTCCCCGAGTGTCCAGTTGAAAAAGGAATTCCAAGAGTCTGCCCGAGCATTACATGAGGCCGCGTTCCGAGCGCTGTGGGGCCGGATGCAGGGCGGCGCGCCGCCGGAACCCTTTGGCGTACGCTGTTACGGCGAGTCTTTGCCATGAACTCCAAGGTCACGCAGCCTGTCTCCATACGATGACGCCAGCAGCGGTGGGACGGCAGGGGGTTGTGCGTCCAGTTCTTCCAGGATCTCAAGGGCGTTTACCAGAGCCTGCCCGCGAAAATGATTGTTCGTGATCGCGTAAGTCTCTTTCGCGCTCTGCCCGATGGAGTGAATCTGCCTGGAAATATATCGGATTTCCTCCTTCGAGTAGAGATAATCATAGCGCGCATCCCGACCTGCGTCCTCCGCAAACCAGCTCCCATAATTGCGGCCATGCATGCGGAAATACCCGACTTCAGCTGTTACACGAGCCGATGGCTTCATCGAATTCCCGATCACAGGCTGATCTATATTGCAGAAAGCCACGCGGTTGTTTCGCAAAAACTCGTAGAACGCATCGCTGTTCCATGATCCGTGACGCACTTCCACGGCAAGCGGAAAATCCGAGAGCATGTGAAAAATTTTCTCCAGCCGCCTGACGTTCTCCGGTGTATGACGAAAGCTCCAGGGAAATTGAATCAAAACCGCGCCCAGCACGCCCGCTTCCGCAAGCGGCGCTAATGAACGGCACACAGTATCTCCATCAGCCGCTAACGACGCTTCGGTTGCATCCTTTGGCTCATGAGTAAGTCTCTGCCAGGCTTTGGCGGTGAATCTGAATCTTGGATTATTGCTTGCCCGTCTAGCCCAGGAAGCGGCGTCGGCAGGGCGCGGGGGAGCGTAAAACGAGCTGTTGATCTCGATTGTGTCAAAATATTCGGCAAGAAAGGCCAGCGGATCAAAGGATCGCCCCATGCCGGGAGGATAAACCATCCCCTCCCAGTCCTTGTAGTTCCACCCCGCGGGGCCGACGCGCACGGAACTCTGGCGCGGTGGAGGATGAAAGAGAGATCCCTGGGAAGCTTCCGGCATAATCCATGCCTCCAAAACTGCCTGGCGGACTCCTCCAATTTTCCCAAACAGGTCCGGCTGAAAAACTGAGAAGGATGCGGCATCCGCCTTTCAATCCTAAAGCAAGACCACTCCTATCATAGCGCCGGGCTTCAGCTTCAGTTCTTCAGCGGCTGAGCCTTCACGCGATACGATTTCCAAATAGCCGGAAGAGCCGGGAACAACGAAGATCTCACCTGGCCGCCCCTCTGCAAAGGTCCTCCGGAAACTGCTTATCTCTCGCTGACCCGCCAGAACCTTGCATGGCCTCGCATTCTCTATTTCATAGACCGGAAGATCTTCAGCGCGCAGATTTGTGATGACGTTCCCAAATCGGTCGACGGCCAAAACAGCGCCTTGAATCAGGGAATCCTTCACTCTTTGCAGTGCTGGAATTGGCAATAGCTTAGGTTTCTGCTCCACCGGCCCGAATTTTGTCAGATCAATGTCTCTGGCCACATAGGCTGCTACCGGGGCAAAAATATCCCGGCCGTGAAATGTTGACGAGACCGGTTTCCGGAAATAGTGGTCTGCCGTAATTTCGTGAGCGATGAAATCTTCCCGGGACTGCGCCACATAGCTGAGGATTCCATTATCCGGCGCAACAAAATAGTGCCTTGCTGCAGAGGCCACCAAAGCCTTGCGCGATGTGCCCACGCCCGGATCGACAACGGCTACGTGAACCGTGCCCGGCGGAAAACTGGGAAATGCCTGCCCCAAAATAAAAGCCGCGCTCATGATGTCGTGCGGCGCGATCATGTGACTTATATCTATGATATTGAGGTCCGGGTGTATGCCCAGCATAACGCCCTTCATTGCCGCCACATAGTGGTCCTGTAATCCGAAATCCGAAAGCAAGGTAACTATGCGCATGGATGAACCTCTTTATAGTTCTAAGTTGGAGGGGCTGGAGCCCCAACTGCACGCGGTTTTTGGTAAACCATCCACTGCGTGGTGAAAACAACAACTAATGCTGGGTCGGGCGGGCCTGAGCCCCGCCCGTAAAAGTTCTAAGTTAAGGGGGCCGGATTAAGCTTACAGCGCCATTTTATCAGAAGTAGTGCGGTTTGCGGTATTGGGATCACAGCGGACCCGTTATAGAATAGTATGACCAATGATGAAAACGCGGATTTATCTCGATAACAGTGCAACCACGCGGGTGGATGACCAGGTGTTGGCCGGAATGATTCCGGCCATGCAGGCTAATTTCGGCAACGCCAGCTCGATTCACACTTTCGGCCAGGAAGCCCGCGCCGCGGTTGAAGAGGCGCGCGCATCCGTGGCAGCCCTGCTGGGTGCAGCAACGAATGAGATTGTATTTACCTCCGGGGGCACAGAATCGGACAATGCGGCGCTCTGGGGAGTTTTTCGCAGCGGATACCGTCCCGGAAATCACATCATCACTTCCCGGATCGAGCATCCCGCAGTTTTGCTGACCTGCAAGGCCCTTGAAGCCACGGGCGCGGAGGTAACCTATATACCCGTGGATTCATCGGGCCGGATTGATCCCCAGGATGTCAGATCTGCAATCCGGGAAACAACAATCCTCATCTCAGTAATGCATGCGAATAACGAAACCGGCGTAATCCAACCCATAGAGGAGGTAAGTGCAATTGGGCGGGAGCGCGGAATCGTGATGCACACCGACGCCGTGCAATCCGTCGGCAAGATTCCCGTCAACGTCGCTGATCTCGGTGTTGAACTCCTTTCCCTCTCCGGTCATAAATTTCATGCGCCTAAAGGGATCGGCGTTCTCTATATGCGCAAAGGAACGAAACTGACGCCTTTTCTAACGGGAGGATCGCATGAGCGGAAGCGACGCGCCGGCACCGAAAATGTCCCCGGAATCATCGGATTAAGCATCGCTGCCCGGCTGGCGTCAGAGCGTTTGCCGGAAATGGCGGCGCGGGTTGCGGAGCTGCGCGATCAGCTTGAGAGCCAGATCCGCGCTCGAATCCCGGGCGTGAGCGTCAACGGCAAAGCACCCCGGTTGCCCAACATAACCAATCTTTCATTCGCCGGCATTGAGGGCGAGGCGGCCTTGATTGCCCTGGATCTTGAAGGAGTGGCAATCTCGACCGGTTCCGCGTGTTCTTCGGGATCGCTCGAGCCATCCCATGTTCTGGCGGCAATGGGACTGCGCCCGGAAGTGGTTCAGGGATCATTGCGTTTCAGCCTCTGTTATCACACTACCGCAGAGGAAATCGGCCGGACCGTCGAAATCGCGGTCAGCATTGTCGAGCGTTTGCGGCGCTTGTCGGGCAAAACGTCGTTGTCGTAAGCCCGGCCTGCACTGTCTCATCCCGAGTGTACTGCCCCTGCGTGGATCGAAGCCGCAATAGGATCCTCCGGTGCCCGCCGTTTTCCCGCGCATTTTGCCTGCCAACTCCCAGATGGAAAATCGAACCGTGATTTACAGCGCTAAAATGATCAAATTGCTTCGGTTTCAGTAAAGTCTCCCACTGAACTTCCGATCTGAAAGGTGTGTGGAAAAACCCACGGAACGTGTAGGAATTATGCCCGGACGGATTGTTGAGATAGGCCAACTCAGGAACCGCAGAACCGACACCATCTATAAAGACAAAAGTGTTCCCGGTGTTGCAGGTTTCTCCGAGCGAGTGCTGGCTCTGCTCTCCGAAATATCCCTGGAAAACGAGAGTCTCAAAATTGAGGAGTTTCGAAAGAAGCTTGACGAATATCGCACCCGAATAGCGGCATTGACGAGCGTGAAGGAAATTGAGACCACGCTGGAAGAATGCCTGCAAGTCTGCCGGGAACTCAAAAAGCCCGCCGGGACCAGCTTTCAGGAGCGGGAATCCGAATTTGCCCAGGTGATCGATCTGCTGCAACAGGCCATGGCGAACCTTGAAGGCCAGTCCGATGAGTATGACGATCGCATTGCGGCTTCCTCGGAACGTTTGAGCCATCTTGCCAAAGTCAATGATATTCACGAGCTCAAGAGGCGCATCGCCGACGAAACGCAGGAACTCAAGAAGCTTGTCCGGGAGAGGCAGAAACAGGCAACGGAAGGACATGCGAGACTATCAAGCCGCGTTGACGCATTGCAGGAAAAATTGAGCCAAACCAGCAAGGAAGCTTCCATCGATTCTCTGACGCGAATTGCGAATCGCGGGTGCTTTGACCGAACACTTTCCAGCTGGACTCAGAATCATAGAGGCGGAATCCCGTTTGTTCTCGCGCTCTTGGATCTGGACAATTTCAAGGAGATCAATGACACGCACGGGCACCTTGTGGGGGACAATGTCCTGCAGTGCGCCAGCATGTGGCTCGGCAACGACATCCGCTCCATGGATTTTCTTGCCCGTTTTGGAGGGGATGAGTTTGCGGTGCTCTTGGGCGGCATTCATCTGGCCGATGCCGAAGCAAGGCTTTCCAGGCTCCTCAAGCGCATCGGTTCCGCTAAGTTCGAATATAACAAAGGGCGGGAATCGCTCCAAGTGCGGTTCACCGCGAGCTGCGGCATCACGCAGTATGTGGATGGAGACACGCCGGAGGCTTTGCTGCAGCGCGCAGACTACGCACTCTACCGGGCAAAGAAGCTTGGCAAGAACCGTGTGATTTCCGAGCGGAAACTCGTTCCTTCAGAGACTGCCAGGCCGCAATAACAACGCGATATAGACCCCCGCTCCCTTATCACCGGATAACAAATTATCTTTGCCTCAAATGGCCTGAAACGTTTGTTCGAAACTGTTGTGGACATTTCCGCTGCATCCTAGTATCGCTGCAAAGACTCGCATGCCTTTTAATATTCCTATTCCAAAGCCTCCACGCTCCCGCCCGGCTTATCCCCAACTTTCGCGATATTGGCCCAAAGCCCATCCCTAAATTTAGGGATGCCAAACCGCTTTGCCCTCTCCGTCAGACGCTGAGGAATCGCGGCTCCATGACCCCACCCCCCCAGTGACGGGGTAAGACAAAGTGGAGCATACCCCCTCGTTCAAATGCACGACAAAAATTTTTGTTTCTGGTGTCTCATTGTTCAGACCGCCAAGCTTTCGTGGCTTTTGCTTGACTGCCCGATGAATCGGCGCGATCATTGGCAAAACCTGATCCGTTTCCTTTCTTCCAGATGGGGAGTGGACACCCGCTCTCCAGGTGTCCTGCTTTCAAATTTAGCTTCAAACGGACCTCGGCTAAAGATGGGTTGGATGTTGGGATCGTGCAACTGACAAATCCTGCTTTAAGAGGAGGGTCAAGCATCGTGCAAAACGATCACGCCAAACCCGAAGATCGAGATAAGAGCGGTTTTAATAGGGGAAACCCAACGGAAGCTAGGATTGGAGTCAATGACATACTTTGAGCAACAACTTAGAGTTCCCACAGGAGGTTTATTAGGCCCTTTTATTCTCATTGCCGTAATTGCTTCCCTCGTAATTCCATACTTCATCGGAAGGGCGCTATCCCAAAAATGGAAGTGTCAATCTCATCATTCTTTTTGCTGGTGTTTTGTCTTTCGGTAGCTCCATCTGCAATGGCAGCATCAGCGGAGGATGAAGTGCTGCAAGTGATGACAAATTGGTTCAAGGCTCAAAATACCAATGATTACGAGCTGATGTCTTCGTTATGGTGGCACTCTCCGAAAACATCGCAGTTTAGCCCCTGGAAAAGCGGGGCATTCCTAACTGAGGGATGGGATGTATTGGCAGAAGATTTCAAATCTTTTTATAAAGTGCCGATTGGAACTTACACGCATTCTGTGCGCCATCCCAAGGTTATGATGCTCGGCGATAATGTAGCTATCACCACAGGCTACAATGTTGGGACTGTAAATCCTCCTGCGGTGAAGGAACAGACTACAGCGCTGGTCAGAGGGACATTTGTCGTCCAGAAGATAGGCGGAAAGTGGCTAATTGTCTACGAACACTCCTCGATGATTCCTGAGAAATAAAAGGCCGACAGTTATAACGCGGCAGGGTCATCGCGGCCCTGCCGTTTTGTTCTGCATTCATATTTTGCGTAACCTCAAGGAGGAATATACATGATTCTGAATAAGGCAGTAATGTCGTGCATTCTGTCGCTCCTACTCCTGGCAGCATCCAACGCAAAAGCCCTTGAGAACGGTCTGGCACGAACCCCTCCCATGGGATGGAACAGTTGGAACAAGTTTGGTTGCGATGTGAACGAAACGTTGATCAGAGAGATGGCCGATGCCATGGTGAATACCGGCATGCGAAATGCGGGATATCAATACATTGTCATCGACGACTGCTGGCAAGCAAGCAATCGCGATGATGAAGGGAATATTGTGCCTGATCCCAAACGGTTCCCTTCAGGGATAAAAGCCCTCGCCGATTATGTGCACGCCAAGGGGCTAAAGTTCGGTTTGTATTCGGACGCCGGTACATATACATGTGCTGGACACCGCCCAGGCAGCAAAAGTTACGAGCTTCAGGACGCCAAGCAATATGCCACCTGGGGTGTGGATTACCTGAAATATGACTGGTGCAACACGGAAGGCCAAGATGCACCGGAGTCCTATGCCAAAATGCGGGATGCCCTTATAGCCGCAGGAAGGCCAATTGCATTCAGCATTTGCGAGTGGGGAATATCCAATCCCTGGACCTGGGCTCAAGACGTGGGCAATCTGTGGCGCACAACCGGAGATATAACAGATTCCTGGAGTAATGAAGGAGTTAAAAAAGGGCAATCCATGGCTGCGTTCGGCCCACCTCCGGCTGGAGCTCCTGAAGGTTTTGAGCCGCCTCTGGCCCCAGTAGACATGTTTTTAGGATTTCTGCAAATCCTTGACCGACAGGAAAATCTTGCAGACTATGCAGGACCTGGGCACTGGAACGATCCAGACATGCTTGAAGTGGGTAATGGCGGCATGAAAATCGAAGAGTACCGTGCTCATTTCAGCCTATGGGCTATTCTTGCAGCACCGCTTATCGCCGGTAATGACCTGCGTAACATGAAGCCTGCTATAAGGGAAATTCTTACCAACAAAGAGATCATCGCTGTAAATCAGGATGTGCTTGGCAAGCAAGGACGGCGGATAAAACGAAACGGCGATATGGACATATGGATGAAGGAGCTATCAGGTGGAAAACGTGCGGTTGCTTTTCTTAATCGTGGTGAATCGGCATTAAATATGACTGTTACATGGGCAGAATTAGGGCTTTCATCCATGCAGTCTTTAGCAGTAAGAGACCTCTGGCAACATAAAGATCTTGGCACATATAAAAGTCAATTTGCTACTTCGCTGCCGGCTCATTCAGTAATGATGATTGTGGCTATGGCAAAATAACAGAAAACTACAAAACTTACTTTCACTCTCGGCAACGAGATTAATACACGGCAGGGTCATCACGGCGCTGCCGTTTGGTTCGGCAAATTGGCTTATAGCTGACAGGATATTATTATTCTGTCGGGACATTCAAGCGCATCATTTCCCCACGCTGCTCTACTGATCAGAAAGGAGGCAGTAAAAACATGGTAGACGATGCGACATTGAATTCATTGAGAGAGGTGCTCAACTATACAGATGCCCAGTGGGAAACATGGAAAAGCAATCCGCGCAATATTGAAAGGGCAAAAGGCGGACTCAATTTTTGCGGCTCAGCATGACAACTCTTCACTATCGGCGACTGCAGCGAGATAGGCGGCGACACCCGGAAATCTTTGCAGCGTCTCAGGTTTGAAAATGCAATGGGGGTCGCCTTAAACGCTAATTGATCTTAATTCTGCCGGCCGCATCTCCATTGGGGATCGTGACGTTCGATTTTATGTAATCGATGAATATATTCGCGTAATCCCCGTATTCACCGATAACAGTCTCGCCGTAATCACGCTTTTGCATATCCTCAACCAACTTATCCGGCATCGCAATCTTATATCTTGCTTCGGGATTAAGTGTCTTGTCTTTGTCCGTTATTACCTCTATTACTCTTTTGCCAGGGGACCCGTTCGGATTAAAAGAATAACCCAGTCCACTGACCTGGAGGAAGCTGGGACTTGGCTCAGGATAGGACTTGACGGCATCCTCCAATATATCCAGAATAAATTGTCCGGGTGCCTCCACCACTTTAACAATTACACCCATGGGCAACACGCCAAGGACAGATTTTATTGTTATATCTCCTGCAGCGATAGACGCCCTGATCATGGATCCTTGCAAGATAGCGATGTCCGCATTGGTTTTCAATCTCATGGAGTCAACAACCAGGTCACCGAGGTTTGTTTCGGAGGTCCTGACGCTTTTTCTTTCGCCATCAAGGGAATACGAGGTATTCCCGATAACCGATGATGTAATTTTATCCACGGCAGCCAATTCCTCGGCAATAATCGCGGCTACAGCGGCATCAGGTTTAAATGTGCTTGTATAAGTCGCTCTATCAATCAGCGAGGCCTTTTTATCGACGATCTTTTTGTTTTTGATATATAGTTCGGCAAGACCAATATAATTGAGTTTTTCACCTGCCTGCACGATAAGCGCATCTCCTATGCGAATGCCATTTTCAAGCACCGTGTGGCTGTGGGCGTCTATTACGAGGTCAATTCCAGCCACCTTTTCGGCAAGGCCCGTACTCGAATTGTTATTAGCGCCCCCGACACCCAGGTGCACAAGCGCAATTATGATATCGCACCCTTTGTTTTTGAGTTGGTCAACGCAAGTCTTCGCCATCTCATACGGACTTGTATCCGGGGGGGCTGTCAGGCCGAATATGCCGGCTTTGATATCTCCAAACTCTTTGATTATGTAAGGGTCGAAAACCCTATTGCCATCAGTATCAAAGTAGTCCGCGGCAATAACTGGAAATGCAATTTTCGATTTAAGTTTGATTAGATGCTCCAGGCCCGATATGAATTCGTTATTCCCCGGGACCATTACCTCATAACCTGCTGCGTTCATAATCTTTACAACACTCTCTCCCTTAGTCAGCGCGTTAATGGGCTCTCCCTGGATGACATCGCCGGCATTAACTGTCATCACATATTCTCCAGCTGCCTTCTTAGCATCTGCCAGGCCTTTAACGTATTGCTCACCATCTATTATTCCGTGTTGGTCATTTGTGTGGACAATGCATATCTTTAGGTCATATTCCACACCATTTGGTGCCTGAGCTGGCATTGCGGGAACTATTAGCGCCAGTATCAGAGAAAGTGAAACTAACAGGGTGAAGCTCTTCCTTCTGCTAATCATGTTTTCCATTCCTTGCATTTTATTGGAGAAAGTGGAAAATAAAACATGAATTCCTTATATGTATTTTCGTGCTGGAGAGCAAGCGGAAAAGGATGAGAAAAAATATCGGGCAGGTGAGCAGTGAATATAATGCGTTGCCTGTTTTCCGCGTCATTTTGAGAAGCTGACCAAGCGGGAGATGAACGCTGCGCTTTTGCTTTGATTATTGATAATATCTGATCGATCCCGGCCTGCATTGGCGGTAATGCTAAGTCCAAAGTTGTTTTCATCACAGAGAAAGGAGTAATCATGGGATTATTTAGCAAAATTCTAGAGAAACTCGGCATCAGCCGGCCGGCTGCAGAAACGGCGAATGCGATGACGCAGCCGACTCCCCAGGCTATGCCGGCAACACCGCCGGCACCTGCACCGATGGCCGTCGTCGATGTTGTGGCCAAGCTGGAGGCGATGGCGGCTGCGAATCCCCAAAAGCTCAATTGGAAGCTTTCGATCGTTGACCTGCTGAAACTTCTGGGTCTCGACAGCAGCTATGCCGCAAGGAAAGAACTGGCTGTAGAGCTCGGCTGCCCGGTGGAAAAAATGGGCGACTCCGCGCAGATGAACATGTGGCTGCACAAGACCGTCCTGCAAAAGCTCGCCGACAACGGGGGCAACATCCCCAAGGAACTGCTCGACTGACGGTCGGCGTTGCGCCAGGGTGCACGATATATTGGAAAGCCTCATTCAGCGACATAGCAGCGCTGATTCTCGATACTGGACTGAGAGCTGGGGAAGCCTTGGCCTTGAAATTGGAGAATGTCCATTTTAAGCCCCTTAAAGGAGCCAGACTAGGCTTCATCCGCATCACCGAGGGAAAGTCTGGAAATGCCAAATGGAATCTAAGCATCACTAGTGGCCTGTAACATAAGGTTTGCTAGTGCTTAAAAGCCAGAACAAGGCCAAAACACAGTCAATGAGTTTACAGACAACTAGCGATTCATTTGTT
>Ga0208980_10002953_pt1 | contig 10312 bp, 8 predicted proteins | sample WetSurMetagenome_3_FD_187993 | JGI IMG/M metagenome (GOLD analysis project Ga0208980, IMG submission 187993) | Wetland microbial communities from Twitchell Island in the Sacramento Delta, sample from surface sediment Aug2011 Site A1 Bulk (version 2) | ecosystem: Environmental > Aquatic > Marine...
CTTCTCCCCACGTTCGAACTCACGCGCAACTCGGCGCGGAGCGGCGGCCTGCCGACGAATCTGGCCGTGTCGTTCTCGCTCGATCCGCGACTACTAGGCCGAGCGTTGCTGCCCGACTACGAAGGCGCACTTCCCGCCGGAGGCGAATTCACCGCGTTCTTCTCGGTCGCGGCATTGATGCTGCTGACGATCGGTGTCACGACGTGGCGACGTGCCACGACACAAACACGCGCTATCGCCAGTGTGGCCTTCATCGGATTGTTCTTCGCGCTCGGCGGATACAATCCGCTGTACTATGTGCTGCTGAAGATTCCCGGCTTCGATCTCTTTCGCGCGCCTGCGCGTTGGATCGTGCTCTTTGCTTTTGCCGGATCGTTGCTGGCAGGTGTCGGCCTCGATGCGCTGCGTGAACGTCGGGTGTCATGGAAATCGGTGTTGGTGGCAGTGGCCGTGATCGTGCTGTTGTTGGCCCTCGTCTGGATCAGCACCGGTCTCACTCCGGCGGGTGCTTCCGGCCCGCTCGAACGGCCTTCGACTCAATCGCTTATACTCTGGCTCGGTGCATTGCTTGTCGTGGTCGTTCTCGCGTTTTGCGCATTACGCCTTACTCGTTACTCGTTACTCGTTACTGCTTGCCTCCTGCTGCTTGCCACTTGCGAACTCTTCCTTGCCACGCGCCAACTCACTTACAACTCGCGCGCTACAGCGCCCGATGCGCTGATGAGTCTGCGTCCGCCAGTCACCTACTTGTTGCAAGCCGGGCAGGGGGACACACCGCCCGATCGTTTCCTCTCGATCTCCGACATTCGCTTCGATCCCGGCGATACGACCGAACTGAAATCGATCTTTGCCGATCAACTTTCTGACAGTGCGTTCTACGATCTCATCGTCGCCACGAAGATGAAAGAAATCCTCGCGCCGAATTTGCCGCTGGTCTATCGCGTGCCGGCGGTCGATGGCTACGATGGCGGCGTGTTGCCGCTGAAGAACTATATCGAATTCCAGAAGCTCTTCCTCGATCCGGCGTTGATTCAAACCGATGGTCGCTTGCGCGAACAACTCAAATCCATCCCGGCGGCGCGGTGGCTCGATCTGATGAACGCGCGCTACATCATCACCGACAAAGTAGGCGATCAATGGTATGACGGCGTGTTGCACGATCTGCGCTTCGTGATCCCGTTGCAGGCTGGTGAAACTGTTTCAACGACTCAGTTGCCGCCGCTGCGCGCCGATGCGTTGAGTGTGGTCTATTCTGATCCGCAGGGTACGGGCACGTTGGCGCAAATCGGCGTGACATTTGAGGATGGGACGCAACAACAATTTGCGATGAGCGATCGACCGATCGCGACGAAAGAGGGCCGTTCGGCCGCGCGTTTGACATGGGACGAGCCGCGTCGTGTGAAGGCAGTGCAGGTGACGGGTGCGGACGGCTTGACGCTGCACGGTGTGGCGCTGGTCAATTCGCAGAATGGCGCGTTCCAGTCGTTCGTCATCGCGCCGCAGGGCGAATTTGAACTGGTGCATTCCGGCGACGTGAAGATTTACGAGAATGGCACAGTACTGCCGCGCGCGTTTGTAGTGAGCGATGCCCAGTTTGCCGCCAGCGATGCCGAAGCAGTTCATTTGATGCAGTCTGAAGCATTTGATCCCGCAAAAACCACTGTGGTATCAGGTGAGGGAAAGAATTCTCGCTCCATCGCTCCATCGCTTCGCCCCTCCATCATTTCCTACACGCCTGAGCAAGTTGTGATCGATGTGGACGTCTCACAGCCCGGCTATCTCGTCCTCACCGACGCCTATTATCCCGGTTGGACTGCAATGGTCGATGGGCAACCCGCCGAGATTCAACGGGCCGATCTCATGTTCAGAGCGGTAAAGATCCCAGCGGGGCAATATCGCGTGGAACTGCGTTATCAGCCGCAGTCGTTTTCGATCGGGCTGCTGATCTCGATCGGGACAGTCGTGATTCTCGTCGGTGGGTGGTTCATCGTGCGCCGCCGAAACAAATCGCCTATGCTATAATCTGCTCGCTATGACTGATTCGCCTGAAGCGCCTGCTTCCCAATCCAAAATCCAAAATCTAAAATCCGAAATCGGCTTGCCATACCCCTTGCCCGTGATGGTGGAGAGTCTGTTGTTTGTCGCCAGCGAACCGGTGCCGATCACCCAGATCGCCGAAGCGCTCGAAGTGAAAGTGGCCGAGGTGGAACAAGCCCTGGCCGAGTTGAACGCCGAGATTGTGGCGCGCGGTGTGCGTGTGCAGCGCAAGGGCGACAGGGTGCAGCTGACCACACAGCCTGAGTGCGCGCCCTACGTCGAGATTTTCCTCGGCCTGGATCTGACCACGCGGCTCTCCAAGCCCGCGCTGGAAACGCTGGCGATCATCGCGTATCAGCAACCGGTAACGCGCGCGCAGATCGAGCACGTGCGCGGCGTGAACTGCGACGCGGTCTTAGCGACGTTGTTGAATCGCGGCCTGATTGAAGAGCTGGGTCGTCTGGAAACGGCAGGCCGGCCCATTCAGTACGGCACGACCTTTGCGTTCTTGCAGCACTTTGGACTGCGCGGCCTGGAAGACATGCCTTCGTTGCAACCGGATGAAACGGTGGCGTTGCAAGCACTGGCCGAACAGGGACAGGCCATCGCAGTTGATCTTGCCGCGCCAACCGATCAAGTCGCGGGTGAAGCCGCGCCGCCGGCGCCCGATCAGCCCGCGACGCCGATCGAGACGCAATTATCTTTGTTAGGTGATGCAGCGCCAGCGGCTGTATACGCGGACGCGCTGGCAGAAGAAGTGGACACGATCGCGCCGCCGGAAGAGTTGGCCATCGAGATGACAGAGGCCGATCGGGTGAGTGAAGACACCGCCGCGATTCAATTCACGCCCGATCAGTCTGAAGCCGCGATCGAGCCACAGGCCGCCGGAGAAGATTCATCCAACGAAAACGCCGCGATTTGATCGCGGCGTTATTATTCGTTGATGCCGCTACAACTGCCCCTGCGCATCGATCACCGCCACGGCCGCAATCGACACAATCTCATCCACATCATCGCCGGCTTGTAGCACGTGCACCGGCGCACCCACGCCCAACAAGATCGGCCCAATGGTCTGCGCATTGCCCAGGCGCTTCATCAACTTGTACGCCACATTCGCCGCTTCCAGATTGGGGAAGACCAGCACGTTGGCATTCTTCACTTTACTGAATGGATAACGCGCCTCGATCAACTCCGGCGTCACGGCCACATCGGCTTGCATCTCGCCGTCGACGGCGAGATCGGGGCGACGGACGCGCACCAGATCCACGGCATGACGCACTTTGTTGGACAACGGGTGCGGCGCGCTGCCGAAGTTGCTGAACGACACCAGCGCTACACGCGGCGTGAGATTCAACTTCTCGGCCAGATCGGCCGCTAACAATGCGATCTCCGCCAGGTCCTCGGCACTCGGATCGATGTTCACCGTAGCATCACTGAAGATGTAGACGTTATCTTTGGCGATCACAAGGTACGCGCCAGCCGCAGTGTTGATGCCCGATCGGGTGTGGAAGATTTGCAAGGCAGGGCGGATGACTTCGGGATATTCGTGAGTCAATCCGGCCACACAGGCATCGGCGTCGCCTTGCTGCACCATCAACATGCCGAAGATATTGGATTCGTGTGTGCGCTGCTGCGCCTGGCTCCACGTCAGGCCGCGCCGCTGACGCAGTTCGTAAAAAGCCTGCGCGTACTTGGGCGCGCGATAGTCGGAATGGGGATCGACGATCTGCGGCGTAAAGTGCAGGCCGAGTTCCTGCACCTTCTTCTGGATGATCTCGGGCCGCCCGATCAAGATCGGCTGCCCGATCGCTTCGTCGGCGATGACGGCGGCCGCACGCAGGATGGTGGCTTCTTCGCCTTCGGGGAAGACGACACGCTTGGGCGCGGCCTTGGCCCGGTTGATGATGTTGCGCCGCAAGCGCACGCCGGAGCCGAGGCGTTCCGCCAACTGTTCGCGATATTCATTGACGTCGATCTGCTTGCGCGCCACGCCCGACTGCATCGCCGCTTCGGCTACGGCGGGCGACACCCACAACATCACACGCGGATCGAGCGGCTTAGGAATGATGTAATCGGGTCCGAACTTCAACGCCGTGATGTTGTACGCATTCAATACAGCATCGGGCACATCTTCGTGCGCCAGCGCCGCCAGCGCTTTCGAGGCCGCGGCCTTCATCTCTTCGTTAATAGCGCGCGCCTGCACGTCGAGTGCGCCACGAAAGATGAATGGGAAGCCGAGCACGTTGTTCACCTGGTTCGGGTAATCCGATCGGCCCGTGCACACGATCGCGTCGGGGCGGGCCGCGCGGGCGTCCTCGTATTTGATCTCAGGGTTGGGATTCGCCATCGCCAGGATCAGCGGCTGCGGCTTCATTGCTTTCACCATCTCTTGCGAAACGATGTTGGCCACCGACAACCCGACGAACACATCGGCATCGATCAGCGCATCTGCGATCGTGCCCGGTTGATCGCCCTGCGCGAACTTCGCTTTTTCGACGAACATCTCCTGCTTGCGACCGTTGTAGATCAGGCCGGCGATGTCACACATCCAAATGTGGTCGAGCGGCACGCCGACGGTGACGAACATATTGGCCGTGGCGACGGCCGCTGCACCTGCGCCGGAGAACACGACTTTGATTTGATCGATCGCTTTGCCGGTGATCTCCAGGTAATTTAGCAGCGCCGCCGAGCCGATGATGGCTGTGCCGTGTTGATCGTCGTGGAAGACGGGAATATCCAGTTGATCTTGCAGCGTCTTCTCGACGAAGAAACATTCCGGCGACTTGATGTCTTCCAGGTTGATCCCGCCGAAGGTCGGCGCGATCGCCTTCACGACCTGAATGATCGTGTGCGGATCGTGCGTGTCCACTTCGATGTCGAACACATCCACATCGGCGAAGCGCTTGAACAACACGCCTTTACCTTCCATCACGGGCTTCGACGCCAGCGCACCGCGATCGCCGAGACCGAGGATCGCCGTGCCGTTGGAGATGACGGCGACGAGGTTGGCCTTGGCGGTGTACTCATACGCCGAGTTGGCGTTGCGCTCGATCTCCAGCACGACCTCGGCCACGCCGGGCGTGTAGGCCAGCGAGAGATCGCGCTGGGTCAGCATCGGCTTGGTGGGTATAACCTCAATCTTGCCGGGGCGTCCGCGACGATGATATTCAAGTGTTTCCTGGGCTGTGACGGCCATGATTCCTCTCTTTCAGTGGGTGGGGTTAGGGCGTGCCCAAAATTTGCATGAATGGGATGGGATCACCATAGTAAGCGCACAATGATTCCCAGAGCGCCATGTGAGGAAGGGCGTCTGGATGTCGTTGTTTGACCTCCCGCCAGGCCGTGATCAACGGCAAATCCTCAGCCTCTTTCAGAGCCGCGATGGCAAAGGCAACTGATCGGCTTTGACCTGTGCCGCAGGCGATTAGCGTCGTATGCTCGTGGCGCTTTTCATGCAACACAAAGTCAACGCCTTGGCGCAACAGATCAAACGGCAGAGGTTCGCCATCTTCGACGGGCAGATAAAGCGAGGCGATTCCTGGTTGCTTGACGGCTTCTGCTAGTTGCAGCATGGCATCAATCTGGTTTAGCCCCAGCAGGTAGGGATCGAGTGTTTCTCGGTATTTGCCAACGTAAAGCCACGCGCGAATCTCATTCATGTTACGACATCCATTGTGAAGTGGAGCAGTATAATCCTAACAACACCCGCCGTCGAGTTCAACTGATTAACCTCACCCTCTTGACCATCGAGTGTCATATATGCGCTTTGTACGACCTTTTACGCTATTTCTGCTCATTACGCTCGTACTCATTCCGTTGAGTTGGCTTCCGGCACCGTGGGCCGCGTGGCGACCGGCCACCTGCTTGCCCGACGCCTGCTTCTGCGAAGCGATCGGCACGGGGTTCATCCGTCAGCCGATCGATACGTGGTCGAACCTGGCCTTTGTGCTGGTGGGCTTGTTAATTCTGGAAGACGTTCTGCGGCCTTCCTCCATCCGATCGAACCTACTAGCCCGGCGGCGCGTCTACGTCATCGTCTATGCCGTAGCCGTCATCCTGATCGGCCTTGGCTCGTGGTTCTATCACGCCTCGTTGACCTTCGTCGGCCAGTGGTTTGATGTGATGGGCATGTACCTGCTGGGCACGTTCATGGTGTTGTACAACGTAGCGCGGCTGCGGCCATTGGGCAGTCGCAATTTTGCCGTCAGTTACGTGCTGTTCAACCTCGCGTTGGGATTCAGCCTGATCGTCGTGCCGGAGTTACGGCGCTATTTGTTTGGGCTGCTGCTGGTGGTGACTATCGCGCTTGAGGTGGTGATTCATCGGCAGCGTGAAACGCAGATTCGCACGATTTATTTCATCGCCGCGCTGTTGAGCTACGGGCTGGCGCAGATCATCTGGACGCTCGATCTCAACCACATCGTGTGCGATCCCGACGGTGTGCTGCAAGGTCACGCCGTGTGGCACGTGCTCACTGCGTTGTCCGCCGGCCTGTTATACTTGTACTATCGATCGGAGCGTGGAAACCTGTCAGGTGGCGCAGGGAACACCTGAGCGATCAGTGAGTCTGCGCGCCACCTGACAGGTTTTGAGTGATCCACCCATGCACATCACCATTCTCGCAGCCGGCTCGCGCGGCGACATTCAACCTTATCTGGCTTTGGGCATCGGCCTGCAAGCGATGGGGCATCGCGTGCGCTTTGCCGCGTTTCGTAACTTCGCAGCGCTGGTCGAACCATACGGCCTTGAATTCGCATCCGTCAATGCGGACTTTCAAGCCATCATGGGTGGCGAAGACGGGCAAGGGATGGTGGCCTCGGGCGGCAACTTCCTGCAACTCGCGCGGAGTATCGGTCGTGTCGTTGGGCCGATCCTCACGCAGATCGGCGATGATTTCTGGCGCGCGTGTCAGGGGACAGACCTTATCGTGTCCGGCTTGAACGGCGTGGGATTCTTTGGCTATGAATTTGCCGACCAACTGCGTGTGCCGTGCCTCAATGCCAGCGTGGTCCCGTTGATCGCCACGCGCGAATTTGCCAGTCTGATGTGGCCGTGGCATTGGCGATTGGGTGGAACTTATAACTTGCTCACCCACCGCCTCACAGGTTTTGCGGGCTGGCAGTTGCTGGGCAAAACGATCAATCGCTGGCGGCGGGCGACGTTGAACTTGCCGTCGATTTCAAGTCGCGAAGCCGACGACCGCATCAGGCAGCTGCCGATGTTGTTTGGCATCAGTCCACACGCCTTGCCCAAGCCACACGATTGGCCTGCCCGCTTCCACATCACTGGTTACTGGTTTTTGCCACGCCCGATCGACTGGACGCCGCCCGACGATCTGGTGCGCTTTCTTGAGGCGGGTGATCCGCCGGTGTGTTTCAGCTTCGGCAGCATGACCGATCGCAACAGCGTCGAGATCACTCAGGCGGTGCTGGCTGCGCTGCAGCAGACCGGGCGGCGCGGCATCATCGTAACCGCCTGGGGTGGCCTACAAGCGATCGAAACATCCGATCGGCTGTTTGTGATCGACTCCGTGCCATTCGATTGGTTGTGGTCGCAGTGCGCCGTGGTGGTGCATCACGGCGGATCGGGCGCCACCTCGGCGGGACTTCGCGCGGGTGTGCCATCGATCGTGATCGCCTTCATGGCCGATCAGCCTTTCTGGGGGCGCCGCATCTTCACGTTGGGCTGCGGCCCGCGTCCAATTATGCGAAAGCAGCTTACCACCGATCGGCTAGCCACAGCGATCGAGCAGGCAGTAACCGATCATGCTATGCAACAACGCGCGGCTGAGATCGGCCAGCAGATTCGATCGGAAGATGGTATAGTGAGGGCGGCACAGTTGATCGAGCAAATCGCAGCGGAGTCAAAGTGATATGTCGGAAGTCGTGCTGGATGCCGAACGGCAAAAGAAAGCGAAGCAGTATGCGCGGATTGAGCGCAAATTGTTCTTCATCGATCTGGCGATCGGCGGAGTGTACGTTCTCGCGTGGTTGATCTTCGGATGGTCGATCACTTTGAAGAACGCGCTAGCGGCCATCTCCACATCCGATTGGTTTCTGGTGGCCGGCGTGGCGTTTGTATTTGCGGCAGGCATGGCCATCATCGATCTGCCGCTGTCCTACTACTCCGGCTTTGTGCTGCCGCATCGCTTCGAGTTGTCCACCCAGACGATCGGCGGCTGGATCAGTGATGGCATCAAAAATATGATCATCGGCGGTATGTTCGGCTTCATCATGATCGAGGTGATCTACGCCGTGCTGCGCGCTGCGCCCGACACATGGTGGCTCTGGGCTGCTGCGATCATGCTGTTGTTTACGGTCGTGCTGGCAAATCTCTATCCGATCTTGATCATGCCAATCTTTTACAAGATCGTACCGCTGAGCGACGAATACGCGGATCTCGCCGCACGCTTGATGCGACTGGCCGAGCAAGCACACACTAAAGTGCGCGGCGTGTACAAGTTTGATATGAGCCGCCGCACCAAAGCAGCCAACGCGGCGTTGATGGGCCTGGGCAACACGCGCCGCATCGTGTTGGGCGATACACTGCTGAGCGAATTCAGCGCCGACGAAATCGAATCGGTCCTCGCGCACGAACTCGGTCATCACGTCAACAAAGATATCCCCATCGGCATTGTCATGGAAACCGAGCAGCCGGGCCTGGTTATCGACACGTTGGGGATTAACGGCGCGAGATTCGGCACCCTGCTCGCGTGGGACGAGCAAGCTCTGGCTCCGTTGGTCGAACAGCGCCAGCCTCGCTTGGTCATCATTGCCTATGGCACGAACGACCATCACAAGGCTGAGGCGCTGTTCAAGGGGCTGGGGCGGGCTCTGGATGGAAGGGGATGGCGCCGCCGTCGAGCGGGCGAAGGTGCGCTACGCCGACGCGGTCAGGAAGGGCCGCCTCCTCGTCCAGCAGCAGTTCGTCACCGCCGAGAACATCGAGAGCCTGCTCACGGGCGCGAAGCTTCCCGCCGAGCTCGACCTGCTCTCGATCGACATCGACTGCAACGACTACCACGTCTGGGAGCGCATCACGAACTACCGGCCGAGAGTGGTCGTGATCGAGTACAACTCGACGTTCCCGGCCGGCGTCGACTGGGTCGTCCCCTACGACCCGAAGGCGGTGTGGGACCAGAAGACCACGTACTTCGGGGCCAGCCTCTCGGCGATGGAGCGCCTGGGCCGCCAGAAGGGCTACTCGCTCGTCGCGTGCTCGCTGACGGGCGTCAACGCGTTCTTCGTTCGCGACGACCTCGTCGGCGACAAGTTCAGCGGGCCGTTCACGGCGGAACACTACTACGAGCCGTCGCGGCTGTTCCTGATCTCCTACAAGCCGGGGTTCCTCAGGAACCCGCGGTAGGGAGCCGCCGGACCCGGTATGAGCTGGATCCGAACGGACCGGCCGCTCGTGTTCGGGCACCGCGGCGGGAGCCGCCTGGCGCCCGAGAACACGCTCGCCGCCTTCGACCGCGGCGTGGCCGAGGGCGTGGACGGCCTCGAACTCGACGTCCGCCTGTCGCGGGACGGCCAGGTGATGGTCTGCCACGACGCGCGCGTCGATCGCACCTCGAACGCGACCGGCGCGATTGCCGACATGACGGCGAGCGAACTGGCGCGCGTGGATGCCGGTTACCGGTTTACGCCCGGCGACCTCACGTATCCGTTCCGCTGGTGCGGCCTCGGCGTGCCCACGCTCGCCGAGGTGCTCGCGCGCTACCCGCGGCACCCGTTCATCGTCGAGATGAAGGACGACACGGAGGCGATGGCGCGGGCCACCGTGGACGTGATCCGCGCAGCGGGGGCGCTGGACCGGGTGTGCCTCGGGGCCTTCGCGACGGGCGTGATGAGGCACGCGCGTCGCCTCGTGCCCGGGACGCCGACGAGCGCCTCCAGCGCCGAGGGGTCGGCCTTCGCGATGCGCGCGAGCTCGGGCAGTGCGCGGGCGAGCGCGGCCAGCTGCTGGGGATCGGCGGTGGCGATCGGCGCGAGGGCCGTCATCAGGTCGGCCCACTGCTGCAGCTCGGCACCGGTGATGTAGCCAGCCAGCGGCGACGCCAGGAAGGCCACCGCATGGGCGATCTCCTCGGGCGTGCCCAGCCGGCCCAGCGGGATCTGGCCGAGCAGTGCGGCCTTCTGGGCCTCGGGCAGTTCGGCGGTCATGTCGGTGGCGATGAAGCCCGGCGCGATGCAGTTGACCGTGATGTTGCGGCTGCCCAGTTCGCGCGCCAGCGAACGTGTCATGCCGGCCACGCCGGCCTTGGCCGCCGCGT
>Ga0208980_10002954_pt1 | contig 10312 bp, 7 predicted proteins | sample WetSurMetagenome_3_FD_187993 | JGI IMG/M metagenome (GOLD analysis project Ga0208980, IMG submission 187993) | Wetland microbial communities from Twitchell Island in the Sacramento Delta, sample from surface sediment Aug2011 Site A1 Bulk (version 2) | ecosystem: Environmental > Aquatic > Marine...
ACCTGCCAGGCTCAGATTTCTTCCTTCTTTGCGCAAACTTCAGATCTGGGACGCCGCGGCGAATGCAGTGCGAGTACACGCTCGCACCATTCCACCCACAGCATTGCAGTCTCCGATGGTAATGAACCGGCCTGCCGAACCGGAAAACTTCAACGCATCATCCTGCCTCGGCCTAAAACCGGCATAGATCACTACGCTGTCGGCCTGGATGGATTCCTCATTTCCTTTGGCGTCGGCGTACGTTACCTTTCCTTCAGAAATTCTCTTGGCTGTGGCTTCCGCAATGAAACTGAAGTTTTTCATGTCTTTATACAAATCAATGTCCTGGTGACCGCCTTCAGATTTCATTAACTCCTTACTGCTCGTCAGGACCGTTACCGTGTGCCCTTTTTCGGCCAGATACATCCCGGTCTCTGCACCGATCAATTCACCACCGATAACCACAACATTTTTTCCCAGGGCTTCGTCGTTGCCGAAAACGTCAACCGCATTACACACATTCTTGCCATCCGCGCCGGGGATACGCGGGATTACAGGCTCTGCCCCAATAGCGACCAGGACCGCATCATATCTTTGTGCCTTGATCATCTCGGGCGTGGCTATTGTCTTTAACCGCACATTGATTCCCTTCTTATTCACCTGGCGGATTAAGTAGTCCTTGTAGTCTTTGAGGGGCCATTGAAATGAGGCAAAATCTGTGTGCCTAAGTAGACCGCCCAGGGCATCGCCCTTCTCGTAAAGTGTCACCTTATGTCCTCTTTCGGCAGCCACGAGGGCAGCCTTCATACCGGCCGGCCCACCGCCGATGACGGCAACCTTCCTGGAGGCGACAGGCGAACTGATCATCCGGTTAATCTTGTGTCCAAAGCCAATCAGCGGGTTTACGGAACAAACGTCGAGATTAGGGGTGTAAATATTCCCCTGGCATTTGTTGCACAGGATGCACGGCACAACGTCCTCCCCCCTCCCCTCGTAGGCCTTTTGACCATATTCAGAATCGGCTATGAATGCCCTGGCCATGGCGATCATATCGGCTTTTCCGCTCGCTATGAACTCCTCGTTCAAATCCAGGTCCTGGTATCCGCCGACTGGAGCCACGACGATTTTTGCTCCGCTTTTCTTTATAGCCTCGGCATAAAGCAATGTCAGGGGTTTGCCTTTTTTGGAGTTGTAGCCCATAGGATGGGAAGCCGGAATGTCCCATCCACGGAGTTGAAGGATGTCAATATAGCCCTCCCAAAGTTTTGCGTATTTGACAAGGTCTTCCAGAGTATAGCCCCCAGCCACATCTTCGCCGCTTACCTGCGCCTCTATCAGGAAATCCGGGCCGCATTCCTTTTTGATAGCCTGGCACAACTCAATGACTATGCGCGCGCGGTTTTCAAGGCTCCCTCCGTATTGGTCCGTCCTCTTGTTCAGAGCGGGCGAAAGAGAACATGCGAAAACAGAGGAGCGATAAGGCATATAGATGCACGCCATGTCAAAACCAAGGGCTTGATATTGCTTTGCCTTCTTTGCGAAGTCTTCATTCATCTTATGGATCATGTCGACCGGCATTTCCTTGGCTGGTCCAAACATGAAATACCTTATCTGACCCGAATAAACGGGTGGGGTAATGTCGCTGATGCTGTATCCCCGCGGTTCTTGAAATTGTGTGAGGCACACATTGGCCTTGGCGCCGTAGAAATGAATGGCATCCGTAAGCTGTGCAATATAATTCTGAACACCGGAGTCGTCGATGCTGTATTTTTCAGTTGAAACGGTAACAACGGCTGCACCATTTCTGGCCACGTTCGCGATATGGGATATTACCGGATCGGCGGGAAAGGTTTCGGGCCCCTGCAAGCGGCCTGGAAGGGACCTTGTGGCCAACATCCTGCTCTTCAGAACCACATTCCCAATCTTGATAGGCGACAAAAGACGACTGTACTTGCTACTGACTCCTGTGGCAGCAGTAGTCCCATAGCCGCCGGGTGATTTTGGGGCATTCTGTTGAGAAGCCGAGCCGGACGATTTTGCGAGCGCGGGAGAAGCGAGTGCGAGCGAACTTGCAGCCAGGAACTGCCGTCTACACAGATTGGAAGGTTTTCGAGTCATAGATCCTCCTCTTGATTGGGTGAGGGCAATTCTACCACGCTAGCTTATGATTTTTTGGATTATGAGACGAGTTGTTGACTATAAAGAGCCAGGGGGTGAGGGTTGAAACCACCCGCTGGCTTCACGGGAATTATATGCGCAAAAAATCCGGACCTTTATTTTCCCATCATGGATTTCCAGGCGAAGCGAGTCAGAAAACTCTCGGAAACATTTTCGTCCATGGAAAATTCTTCTACCATTATTTCCGGTGAGCCGCTTTCGGCCAATTGTTTAATAACGGCGCGTCCATGCTCCCAATCCCGGTTGCCGGTGGAGAGAAATCTCAAAAAGCACTCACGACCACCAGGAAAATCCTCCGCGGATGATGGGCATAAGCCAAAGCCCTCCCCTGCCCCAGGGCAACCGCAAGAACCCATGGTGATTGCAACGGTATTGCCCTTGGCCGCCTGAGCCACCAAAACCATGGAGCACAAAGGACTAGGAATTTCTGCTTCAGGTGGAGGCTCTTTAGCGTAGAAAATCGCTAAGGGCGGAAATCTGAGAGACAAGGCCTGCGCAATGTTCGAAGACATATCAATCCCCTTTGGAATGCGAGCACTATTATATATTCAACGCGCATGAGGATATTGGGCAGATAAGGCAAAACTACTTACCCCAAAGCTGCTGCAGGATGGGCTTGATAATTCGGGCGAATTCCTCATATGCAGCGGGCTTAAAGTGAAGCTGGTCACCTTGATAGAGATCAAGACGAGGATTACCCTTCTCATCGAAGAGCGCTGTGTTCAATTCAGCGTAAACGACGCGATCACCCTTTTCGGCATAGGCCTTGATGGCTGCATTGGCCTCGTCAACTATGTTCCAACGTTCCTTCTTCTGTGGCGCCCGGTTGATGGATGCAAAGATAATTTTTGTCTGCGGCAACTGCGCCGCAATACGGTCGACGAATTGCTTGAAATTGTCCACTATGTCCACAGCAGTTGATCCCGCATTCACGTCATTGCTGCCGCAATAATACACGACAATCCGTGGACGATACTTTAATACCAGCTGATCCATATAACGCAGCTGCTCATCAGTCTTAGTTCCGCCGATTGCGCGATTGAAGACGGGCAGAGGCGCCATATGCTGAACCAGATTGCTCCATTGCTCAAAAATGCTGCTGCCCATAAAGACAATGCCTTCTGTGGGAGGTGGATTGACTTTGTCTTGTTCAGCAAATGCTTCAATCCGGCTGGCAAGCATCTTGCCTGGGTCGAAACCTGGTGGCGGTCCCGATTGTCTGGCAGTGGGAGGCAACGATTGGGCCAGACTGAATGAAATTGTCGCCATCAAAATAATGAGAACTATGCAGCTAACTGCAATTTTTCGTAAATATAGGGGGATATATATTCTCCTCATCTTCATATAGGTTAAGGACGTTAAAGATTGTTGGAAGAGGGACGGACCAGCGTATTGGTAAGCTATGAGAAAGTCAATACCTAGCCGCAAAAAAAGGGGGCAGCCCGGAGGCTGCCCCTTTTCGGCAGAAATGCTAAGGGTTGGAAGCGCTAGTACTCAAAGCGCATCGAAAATTGAATAATCCGTTGGTCGTTCGAATCTGGATTGAGATAGCCGAATAGCAGATTGGTATTCGCTCCGGACGGATTATAACTTGCACTGCTGCTGACGTTGGTAAAGTTGGGGTGGTTAAAGGTATTGTAAGTTTCAAAGCGGAATTGAAGCGCGCGGACCAAACCCAGTTGTCCTGAACGTAGACCTCGACATTATGGAACCAGAAGTCCCCTCTGATCTTCTGGCCTTCCTGGTAGCTATAAAAGTTACCGAGTAACGCATTGGCGAGGCCGCTGCCGGTATTGCCGAATTGCCAGGTGTAGTTCCGATCACTACCACTATAAAAGGTGTAATTTCCCATATAGTTCCGAGTTCCACCTCCATGCTGTTCCTTTTCAGTCCACTCCCCGTAGAATCCGGTTTTTAGATTGTGCCTGCCGATAATCTTGGTGATGTTGTCCTGCCAGCTCCAAATGTCGACGTAGTTCGTCGAAGGAGCTTTGAAGCTCGTCAAAGGCGCGGAAGGTCTATCGCCAAATGATATGGCGGGCAATTGTATCGCATACCATTTATTATCCACCGGGATGTCGCTGTCCTTGAACCAGTGCGGTGGGTTTGCCATCCGGTCGCGGCCGACCTGCTCCAGATATTTAACGTAATAACTCGAGGTAGTCCAGTTCTTGCCAAACGTGAACTCGTTCACCGTGCTCTGATCGATGACGTACGTGACCGTCGCGACATAGCCATGTCCCGGGATGGGGTGGTAAACCATGTAGGGTTTATACGTATTGTCTGCCGGGTCAAGATATTCAACAGCTATAATCTTTGCATACAGCAGAAGGGAAAATGTAATGAAGTACGGACTTAATATTCCTGAAAAGGGTGAACTTGATTTGGTATCGCTGGGTGCATTGGTACACAGGCTGGATCCTGGCATTGTGCCGTTCCGAAAAGCGACTAATTTTGAGGTTCACGTCAGCGGCGGTGAATTTAATGTTGCCGCCAATCTGTCGGATTGTTTCCAGATGCGGACGGGCATTACTACGGCCATGGTCGATTACCCAATAGGCGATTTGATTGCTCAACAGGTGCGAGCGATGGGTGTGATATCTTTTTATAAGCATTTCAAACATGATGGTGTACAAGGTCTGAACATGACTATTGTCTATAGCGACCGCGGCTTTGGTGTTCGTGCCCCTGTGGTATTCTATAACCGCTGCAACGAAGCGGCCGCGCAGCTTAAGCTCGGAGATATCGACTGGAAGTCGATCTTTGCGGGTGGCGTGCGATGGTTCCATAGCGGTGGTATCTTCGCGGCGCTGTCGCCGACGACGGCCGAAGTGATCATTGAAGGAATGCAGGTCGCCAGGAAAGCCGGCGCGGTTGTGTCCTTCGATCTCAATTATCGCGCAAAGCTCTGGAACTTTTCCGGCGGTCACGAAAAAGCCATAGCGGTACTCGATCGCATTGTGAAAAACGTTGATGTGCTTGTCGGCAATGAAGAAGACCTGCAATTGGGCTTGGGGATACCGGGGCCGGAAGTGGCTGCAAAGTCAAAGCTGGATTCGAGCGCCTTTCTCGGTATGATCGACAAGGTTATCGTGAAACATCCTCATCATGGAGTCCCGACTTTGTCGGGAGTGCTGTTTCAATTAAAGGAGTAAAAAAATGGCAAAAGCAGATATTGGTCTAATCGGTCTGGCTGTAATGGGAGAAAATCTCATTCTTAATATGGAAAGTAAGGGCTTTACCGTCGCGTGTTTCAATCGCACTGTCTCGAAGGTGGATGACTTTATGACTGGTCGCGCAAAGGGCAAGAAAATTATCGGTTGTCATTCGATTGAAGAACTTGCTGCGAATCTGGCCAAGCCTCGAAAAGTGATACTGATGGTAAAGGCCGGGCAGGCTGTCGATGATTTCATTGAATTACTTCTGCCGCACCTTGAGGACGGCGACATAATCATTGACGGCGGCAATTCGCATTTCCCCGACACCATCCGCCGCACTGCTTACGTTGAAAGCAAGGGAAAACTTTATATCGGCACCGGCGTTTCAGGTGGCGAGGAGGGCGCACTCAGGGGCCCATCGATTATGCCGGGCGGTTCACTTAAGGCGTGGAGTCACGTAAAACCTATTTTTCAAAAAATTGCCGCAAAGACTGCTGATGGCGAACCCTGTTGTGAGTGGATCGGTGAAAACGGCGCGGGACATTTTGTGAAGATGGTGCATAACGGTATTGAATACGGCGATATGCAGATTATATGCGAGACCTACCAAATAATGAAGGAAGGGCTCGGTATGACAAACGGGGACATGCACAGGGTCTTTACGGAATGGAACCAGGGCGAACTTGATTCATATCTTATTGAGATTACCCGCGACATACTCGGCTACAAGGATGAACAAGGCCATGAAGTTATAGACCTTATCCTTGACACCGCGAGCCAGAAAGGCACCGGAAAATGGACGGTCATCGCCGCGCTCGACAACGGTCAGCCACTCACGCTTATCGGTGAAGCTGTTTTTGCACGATGTTTGTCGGCACTCAAGGATGAACGTGTCGCAGCCTCAAAAATACTCAAGGGCCCCAAGCCAACGTTTGAAGGCGATAAAAGGACTTTCGTTAAAGACTTGCAGGCGGCTTTGTATGCTTCAAAGATTGTCAGTTATGCCCATGGCTACCAGCTTATGCGTGCCGCCGCAACGGAATACAAGTGGAATCTCAACTATGGCGTCATCGCTCTGACGTGGCGAGGCGGCTGCATTATCCGCTCCAAATTTCTCGGAAGAATAAAGGAAGCGTTTGACAGAAATCCCTATCTTGTCAATCTGCTTCTAGATCCATTCTTTATGAATGCTGTTGATACGGCGCAGGAGTCGTGGCGCCGTGTTGTTACAGCAGCTGTCGAAATGGGTATTCCAATACCCGCAATAAGTGCGGCGCTTGCATACTATGACGGCTATCGCCATGACCGTTTGCCTGCCAATCTCCTGCAGGCCCAGCGAGACTACTTTGGCGCACACACCTACGAGCGGGTCGATAAGCCACGAGGCCAATTCTTCCACACCAACTGGACAGGTAAAGGCGGAACGACAACAGCCAATACATATATTGTATAAGGATCATACTGTCAATAAAGGCACTGTCTTAAGTTGTCCATTGTTTTTATTTACGGAGATTGAAAATGAAGCCGTTTATAATTGAAGATTTTTTACTGCAAACTGAAGCCGTAAGGAAGCTCTATCATGAATATGCTGCTAAAATGCCAATCTTCGATTATCACTGCCATTTGCCGACTTCGCAGATAGCCCAAGACGAACGGTTTGACAATCTTACTCAAGCATGGCTTTATGGCGATCATTATAAATGGCGAGCCATGCGCATCAATGGTGTGACAGAACGCTACTGCACCGGCAATACCTCTGACTGGGAAAAGTCCCAAAAATTGTGAACTGCCAAGTGACATGAAATTGGTTGGCAGGATGGTGGAGGATATTTGTTGCAACAATGTTAGAAAAATATTTTTGTATAGACTGGTAAAAGATTAAATTTTTCGAAGCGTGTCATGATTCACAGCATCAGCAGTACTGCCTGCCGAGAAGGGCACGAGTAAGCAATCTAGTGTTTTGTGAAGATTAAATATTCTTATCTGTGCTCCGTGAAATCGAGCCGCCTCAAGAAGCAGCTGAAAGGCTGCTGGAACTCGCGCTGGATGCCGGCGGGAAGGACAACATCACAGTTGTTATTGCTCGCTACTCCTTCTCACAGGGGAATTCATAATGAGCGCGCACCTGGTTATAGTGTCCCTTTCTTAATGTTCCAGCTACTCAGACCTGAAGATACAATCGGACTTGCCTTAATTAAAAAAGGGACAGTATAACCAGGAACCATTGGAGCATGTTTCACGCCGACAGATCTGCTGTGGGAAGGAATTTTGGCATGAAGCGGTGTTTTGTAGCCTGCTCGAAAGAGTAAGCAAACGCCAGCAATCTTGGCTCGCTCCAGGCTTGACCGAAGAATGAAACTCCGACCGGAAGTCCAAATACCTGACCCGCGGGGAGTGTGATATGCGACAAGCAATCTTCCTCAGGCACAAAGCTGCCTGCGGGAGATGGGGTGATCCGGGTCGCCTTCGACCTGGATCGCTCGGCCGTCTTTGGTGACCATGTGTGCTAACACTGCCATGCGGTGCGGATGCAGCACCCACATGTCAGCGGCTCGCCCTCATCTCGCCGGCTCCCCAGGGACTACTCCGTTTTCAGGTGTAGTTTGCCGCTGACGTCGAACAGACAATGGTGTGCCTGTTGAACTGATAGAATTCCGGAAATCCTCAGGCGTGTCCTACATCCACCCCCTCATTGCCGCCGGATTAGAAATATTCCGGGTTCCCTATCAATAAGTTATTCTCCGTATTGTCAGGCGAAAACACCGTAAAATCTTGGCAAATTTCTACGTTTATGTCATAAACAGGCGTTATTTATCAAAAGGAATCAAGGGGGATAGTACAACGAGGTGCCGAGCCGTTATATTGAGGATGTTATGGAAACCAAATCTGAAAATACGATTCATCAAACACTAGGATTATTGCTTGTCTTGGCTGTTGCATTTCTATACCTGGTAAACCTGGCTCTGCCATTGTCAGCCAAGGACTCTTCATCGACAACGATATCCAATTTGAGGGTTCAGTCCGCCGAAATCCCGTTAGCGGTCGAGGATAAAAATCCAGTTTTCAGTTGGCAGATGATTTCTACAAGCATTGGACAGAAGCAAAGTGCGTACCAGATTGTCGTAACCAAAAAAAACGACAAAAGTGTTGTCTGGGATAGCGGGAAAGTAGACAGCGACCTGTCTAACGAAATCCGATATAACGGAAATTCTCTTCAACCGGAATCGGCATATGCCTGGAAGCTGACCGTTTGGGACGTAAAAGGAAAAACCTATACCAAGGCCTCAAGATTCGAAACCGGTTTGATGAACCCTAAAATCGAGGCTTGGGATGGCGCAAAATGGATTGGTACAAATCAGCTTACCTTGGACGCTGCATCCGCATGCTTGTTTGAAATCAAGACCGATTTCCAGATTAAAAAAGGAGGCAAGGCCGTTTCCATAATTTTCGGAGCCAATGATTTCCGATTTAACGATAGTTTTCAAAATATAGAGAACGTCAAAGGGGAAAATTATATTCGTTTTGAATTAGACGTTTCCGGTGTGGGAACCAAGAAAGGCGCGGTCCTTAATATATATCGAGTGGGATATGGAAAGAATGATTCGCCCACCGTCCCTTATAAAATTGCTTCCACAGAACAATATCCAGACACTAACTTAAATGAGATTATTACGGCCGCCAATGTCAATGATGTGCATAACATGGATATTATTGTCAATACCGGCGAAATAACCTTTAAGATCGATGGCAAGGCTTTAATACTGACTAAGAGTTCGGGGGGGCGCAGAGGTTTCGGCCCTCCGGGCGGCGGCGAGGGAGGATCTCCGGATGAGGGATTTGGCCCACCAGAAGGGGGTGGTGGAGGAGCTCCGGATGAGGGATTTGAGCCTCCGGAAGGAGGATTTGGCCCTCCGGGACGCGGCGGAGCAAGCCTTTCGATCAGCAATTATAGTACCGGCAATAACTTCAACACCTATCCAAACCTGAACTCTGTCGGGTTTGCCTCTAATCCCGGCGATGAGGTTGCTTTTAGCAACTATACGATTCTTAATGTGGGGCAGAGCAGCTCGAGTAATAATATTGTATTTGATAGTAAGACCGGTTCCACATATTCAATATTTAAAAAACTTCCCGGAATTACCGTAAGCGAAGCCGGCGACAAAATTACCGTAAAAAACGATACGAATAAGACACGGATTGGCTATGTCGATCCAAGCTATGGCTCGCTTACAATGCTGAGAACCATCTTTTCCACAAAATCCGGGAAGAAAATTGCCGGAGCGAAGATGTATGCGACCGCCATGGGCGCGTATGAAATGTACATCAATGGCAGGAGAATGGGTAAAGACTGGTTTACCCCGGGGGACAGCCAATTCCGTGAAACACTTTGCTATCATGCCTATGATGTGACAGACATGATAATAAAAGGCTCCAACAGCATAGGCGCAATTCTCAACTCAGGCTGGTACACCGGATATATGACATTTTCTCCCGACAACTTTAACTTCTTTGGCGACACAGAAGCATTCCTGGCAAAATTGGTGATCACCTACACGGATGGCACCAAGGACATAGTCGTGAGCGATCCCGACACCTGGAAACTCTATAAAAACGGCCCGATTGAATATGGAAGTTTCTTCCAGGGTGAGAGATATAATGCAAAGAAAAACGCCAATATATCTGTAAAGGGAAACTTATCCGGGTGGTCTACTGCCGAATATAATGACAGCCAATGGAAAAAGGCGGAAATCGTGAAGCAACGCGATTGGGTAAAATTCGATCTTGTGGCCCGTTACGATCAACCGGTTCGTGTCGCCCAGGTTATTCAGGCCCAAAAAGTGTTGGATACCCATAGCGAAGACAGTCACACTTATACCTATGACATGGGCATAAACCTGGTAGGAGTGCCCGCCATTACAATTCCGGCGGGGTGGCTTCGCGATGGAGATGTTGTCATTATGCGGTATGGAGAACAGGTTTATCCGGGCTTCTCCGGG
>Ga0208980_10002955_pt1 | contig 10312 bp, 4 predicted proteins | sample WetSurMetagenome_3_FD_187993 | JGI IMG/M metagenome (GOLD analysis project Ga0208980, IMG submission 187993) | Wetland microbial communities from Twitchell Island in the Sacramento Delta, sample from surface sediment Aug2011 Site A1 Bulk (version 2) | ecosystem: Environmental > Aquatic > Marine...
TCCTTGGGTTTCCTCGCCTCGAAAAGCTCGACGATACGCGGCAAACCGCCGGTGATATCCTTGGTTTTACGCGTTTCGCGCGGAATCTTGGCCAGGATGCTGCCCGGAAAGACCTCTTCCGCATTGTCAATCCAAAGATGAGCCTTGGAAGGAAGCAGGTAGCTTTTGACGATTTTGCCCTTCTCGTTCCTGATGCCGACCTGCGGCTGGTATTTTTCCTCCGCGGACTCGGTAATGACCTGCCGCACGAGACCGGTGTTCTCATCGCGCTCTTCCTTGACCGTAACTCCGTCGTGAATGTCTTTAAATACGACGGTTCCGCCAAACTCGGTAAGGATGGCGAAGGAGTAAGGATCCCACTCGACCAGGATATGGCCCGGTTTGACCTTTTGTCCTTCTTTCACTTTCAGAATGGCGCCATACGCCACCGAATAGCGCTCCCTCTCGCGGCCGCCTTCATCCGCGATAATCAGCGTGCCGTTCCGGTTCATAACCACCAGGTTTCCGTCCCTGTTGGTCACGTGCTGAATATTCAGGAATTTCACAGTACCTTCGTTTTTGGCTTCTTCCGTGGACTGCTCGTGCGTCCGGCTTGCCGTACCGCCGATATGGAACGTCCGCATCGTCAACTGCGTGCCGGGTTCGCCGATCGACTGGGCGGCGATGACTCCGGTCGCTTCGCCCAAATCCACCATCTGCCCTGATGCCAGGTTGCGCCCATAGCATTTGATGCAGACGCCGCGCTTTGCCTTGCAGGTCAGCACGGACCGGATCTTCACCTGCTCGATGCCGGCGGCCTGAATATCGGATGCCAGGGTTTCCGTAATTTCCTCATTCACTCCAAGGATGGTTTCCCCGGTGAGCGGGTCTTTGATGACTTCCAGCGAAACTCGCCCAACGATACGGTCGCGGAGAGGCTCGATGATTTCCCCGCCTTCGATGATGGATGTCACATAGATGCCGTCCAGTGTATTGCAGTCCATTGTAGAGATGATGACATCCTGCGCCACATCGACCAGTCGACGCGTCAGATAGCCTGAATCGGCGGTCTTCAGCGCGGTATCCGCCAATCCTTTGCGCGCGCCGTGCGTGGAAATGAAATACTGCAACACCGTCAATCCTTCACGGAAATTGGCCGTGATCGGAGTTTCGATGATTTCGCCCGAAGGTTTAGCCATCAAGCCGCGCATTCCCGCAAGCTGTCGGATCTGTTGTTTGCTTCCGCGAGCGCCGGAATCGGCCATGATGTAGATAGGATTGAATTCGAATCCGCTTTCATCCTGACGCGCCATCTCGCGGAACATTTCGTCCGAAACTTTTTCCGTGACGTCGGACCAGATATCGATGACTTTGTTGTACCGTTCACCGTCGGTAATCGCGCCGTCCTGGTATTGTTTTTCCACTTCGATGACGCTTGCCCGGGCGTTATCGACCAGTTCGCCTTTGTTGGCCGGCACGATCAAATCGTCAATGCCGATGGATATGCCGGCTTTGGTGGCATGCAGGAATCCGAGATCCTTCAAATCATCCAGCATCAGGACCGTAGTCTCGAGTCCGAAATTGAGATAGCAGTAATTGACCAGCTGCTGCAGGCCTTTTCTCTTCATCAGACCGTTGACGAAAGGCATGCCTTTCGGGAGGATCGAGTTAAATATCAGGCGGCCGATCGTTGTGTTGACAAATTCGTTATTCACCTCGCGCACATCAGCCCGCATGATGGCCTGGTCGTCGTATTGCGCCGTGAGATCCATCAGGGGGCCGGAATACCTGTAGCGAATGGGCGTGAGCCGTTCCACCATTCCGTTTTCCAGAGCAAATACGGCTTCGTCGAATGTGCCGAAAGCCCGGCCTTCTCCTACGGTCCCGCGCTTCGCCTTAGTCAGGTAATAGCAGCCCAGCACGATGTCCTGACTCGGAATGGCGATAGGCTGTCCATTGGCCGGCGAAAGAACGTTATGGCTGCTCAGCATGAGCACGGACGCTTCTATCTGCGCCTCGGGTGAGAGGGGGATATGAACGGCCATCTGGTCCCCGTCGAAATCCGCGTTAAAAGCAGCGCAGACCAGAGGCGGAATCTTAATGGCTTTCCCTTCCACGAGGACAGGCTCAAACGCCTGAATTCCGAGGCGATGCAGCGTAGGCGCGCGGTTCAGAAGCACAGGATGGTCTTTAATGACTTCTTCCAGGATATCCCATACCACATATTCCTGCCGCTCGACCATCTCTTTGGCGCCCTTGATGGTGGCTGCGTGCCCTTCCTTCTCAAGTCTGTTGTAGATAAACGGCTTGAAGAGTTCCAGCGCCATTTTCTTTGGCAGACCGCATTGATGCAGCTTCAGCTCAGGACCAACCACGATAACGGAACGGCCCGAGTAGTCCACGCGTTTTCCCAGCAGATTCTGCCGGAAGCGTCCGGATTTCCCCTTGAGAGTATCGCTGAGCGATTTCAGCGGGCGGTTGTTGGCTCCGCGAAGCACGCGGCCGCGTCTTCCGTTGTCGAACATCGCGTCCACGGCTTCCTGAAGCATTCTCTTTTCATTCCGGATAATGACCTCAGGAGCGCGCAGCTCCATCAGCTTCTTCAGGCGGTTATTCCGGTTGATCACGCGGCGATAAAGATCATTGAGATCCGATGTAGCGAAACGTCCTCCGTCGAGAGGCACCAGCGGACGCAGTTCCGGAGGTATGACCGGAATAACATCCAGAATCATCCATTCCGGCTTGTTCCCTGATTTGCGGAAAGCATCCACAACCTTCAGCCGTTTGGCGTACTTGATGCGCTTCAGCTGGGAAGTTTCAGTCTTCATGGCGGCGCGCAGTTCATCGGCGCTTTCTGCAATATCTACGCGCTTTAAAAGCTCTTTAATGGCCTCAGCACCCATCATGGCCCTGAATTTTCCAGGAAATTCCTGAATCAGGGTCCGGTATCTTTCCTCGTTCAGCAGTTCTCCCGGTTTGACCGGGGCGTCTCCGGAATCGATGACCACATAAGCCTCAAAATAGAGCACGCGCTCAAGGTCCCTCAGGCTTATATCGAGAAGATGGCCGATGCGGCTGGGCAAACCTTTAAAAAACCAGACGTGCGAGCATGGGGACGCAAGCTCGATATGTCCGAGTCTTTCGCGCCGCACTTTGGATAGGGTCACTTCGACGCCGCATTTATCGCAGACCACACCGCGATACTTCATGCGCTTATATTTGCCGCACAAGCACTCCCAGTCCGTAACCGGGCCAAAGATCCGAGCGCAGAAAAGTCCATCCTTCTCCGGTTTGAAGGTACGGTAGTTGATCGTTTCAGGCTTGGTAACCTCGCCGCGCGACCACGCCCGTATCTTTTCCGGAGAAGCAAGACTGATACGAATACTGTCGAAATCAGTGCTCAAATCCGATTTTTCCATTACATCTTTAAAACTTCTCAATGGCCCCCCCCATCGTATGAGGTTTCGTTGCGCTTATCGTTTCAATTGCGATTCAGCTGACGATTGAAGTGTTTTTTCAATCGTCGATCGTCAATCGTCAATCCCTATTCCGGTACCGCTTCGGTGCGCCGCGCTTTTTGCTTCTGAATCAGTTCCACATCCAGGCAAAGGCTCTGCAGCTCGCGGATGAGCACGTTAAAGGACTCGGGGATTCCCGGAGTAAAATGGGACTCGCCTTTTACAATTGCTTCGTAAATTTTGGTCCGGCCCTGAATATCGTCCGATTTTGCCGTCAGCAATTCCTGCAGGATATTTGCAGCCCCATAGGCTTCAAGCGCCCAAACTTCCATTTCGCCGAATCTCTGGCCGCCGAACTGGGCTTTTCCTCCCAGAGGCTGCTGCGTGATGAGCGAATACGGACCGATACTTCGGGCGTGAATCTTGTCGTCCACAAGGTGCGACAGTTTTAAGATATAAATGTATCCGACTGTGACTTTTTGATCGAACTTTTCACCCGTCATTCCGTCAAAAAGGTCGATTTTACCGCTTTCGGGCAGATCTGCTCTCTTAAGCATCTGCTTGATCTCCAGCTCGGAGGCTCCGTCAAATACCGGCGTGGCGAAATACAAACCGAGGGCTTTTGCCGCCCACCCGAGGTGAGTCTCAAGAATTTGCCCGACATTCATTCGGGAAGGCACGCCGAGAGGATTGAGCACAATTTCGACCGCAGTGCCATCCGGCAGATAGGGCATATCTTCTTCCGGCAATATGCGGGCGATAACGCCCTTATTCCCGTGGCGGCCGGCCATCTTGTCGCCCACGGAAAGCTTTCGTTTCATCGCGACGTAGACTTTGACCATTTTGATGACGCCGGGAGGAAGCTCATCGCCGCGCCGCAGTTTGCCGAGCTGCTCTTCATAAAGGCTTTTCAATATCTGAATCTGCTTTTCCGTTTTTTCCTCGAGACGTTTGATATTCTCGTAGACTTTGCCCTCTTTCTCAGACTTGAAATCGTTTTTGATCTTGTTCAATTCCGTCGAGCTGAGCTCAGTGAGCATGGAGCGCGTAAGCTTGGTTTTCTTCCGGACAAGCACTTCACCGGAACGGCTCAAGACATCGTCGGGAATAATTTCGCCGCTGAAGATATCGATCAGGCGCTTATTCCGTTCTTCCTTGATGATGCGGATCTCGTCGTTGAGATCCTTTTCCATTTTTTCAATCTGTTCTTTTTCGATCAGCTTGGCGCGCTCGTCTTTGGGGACGCCCTTGCGGGAGAAAATCTTTACGTCCACGATCGTGCCTTCGATGCCGGGAGGAGTCACCAACGAGGCATCCCGAACCTCTCCGGCCTTTTCGCCAAAGATCGCACGGAGCAGTTTTTCTTCAGGCGATAGTTGGGTTTCCCCTTTGGGAGTCACCTTTCCTACCAGCACATCGCCCGGACGCACTTTGGCGCCGATCCGGATGATGCCGCTCTCATCGAGATCCCGCAAACTGGAATCACTCACGTTCGGTATATCCCGAGTGATCTCTTCGGGTCCAAGCTTGGTGTCCCGCGCTTCGATTTCAAGTTCTTCGATATGAATGGATGTGTAGCTGTCCTCTTTGACCAGCTTCTCGCTGACGAGGATCGCGTCTTCAAAGTTGTAACCGCGCCAAGGCATAAAGGCTACGAGCACGTTACGACCCAAGGCAAGTTCTCCCTTATCCGTACACGGTCCATCCGCCAAGACCTGGCCTTTGACTACGACATCTCCCTTTTTGACGAGAGGCGTTTGATTGATGCAGGTATTCTGGTTCGAACGTTTGAATTTGGTCAGCGCATAAATATCGACGCCCGCATCTCTGGCGGCGGCTTTCCCGTTTTCGCCATCCCCTTCAACGCGCACGATGATGCGCGTTGCATCGACGCTGTCCACGACGCCGGCGCGCTTGCAGGTCACTACCGCGCCCGAGTCTTTGGCGGTGAGATATTCCATGCCGGTTCCGATATAGGGCGCTTCAGCCCGGAGCAGCGGAACTGCCTGGCGCTGCATGTTCGATCCCATGAGTGCGCGGTTGGCATCGTCGTGTTCAAGAAATGGAATCAGGCTCGCCGCAACACTTACGAGCTGTTTGGGCGAAACATCGATATATTGCACATCCTCGCGGGGCACGAGCACGAAGTTACCGGCTTTGCGCGCATTGACCCGCTCCTGCAACATCTCTCCATGATTGTCCACTTCCACGTTGGCTTGAGCGATCGTGTATTCTTCTGCTTCCCACGCCGTTTGATAGAACGAGTAGGGCTCATACTGGGCAGGGCGCTTGCCCGCATTTTCGCATTTGTGGTTTTCCTTATCGACCGTCTCCTTCTCGAACTGCTCGCCCACTTTGAAATGCGTATCGCCCGGATAGACGATATGCACAAATTCCATGACCCTGGCGGTTTTTACCTTGCGATAAGGGGATTCAATAAATCCGTACTCGTTGATGCGCGCGTAGCAGCTCAAAGACGAAATCAATCCGATGTTCGGGCCTTCAGGCGTCTCGATCGGGCAGATACGTCCATAATGCGTCGGATGCACGTCGCGGACTTCGAATCCGGCTCTTTCGCGGCTCAAGCCGCCCGGGCCAAGAGCCGAAAGACGCCGTTTATGCGTAATTTCCGACAGCGGGTTGGTCTGATCCATAAATTGGGACAACTGACTGCTGCCGAAGAATTCACGGATAGAAGCCATAACCGGCTTGGCATTGATCAAGTCGTGAGGCATGGCGGTAGTCATTTCCTGGTGTACCGACATCTTCTCCTTGATCGCCCGCTCCATCCGCACCAGTCCGATACGGAATTGGTTTTCGAGCAATTCACCCACGGCGCGCACCCTGCGGTTTCCCAGGTGGTCGATGTCATCCACGCTTCCGATGTTTTTAGTCAGTTTGAGCGCGTATTCGATAACCTTATAGAAATCTTCCGCGGTGAGAGTGCGATGCTCCAAAGGTGTATTCAGTCCCAGCTTGATATTGAATTTGAGCCTGCCCACTTTCGAAAAGTCGTATTTGCGGGGATCATAGAACATGCCTTCGAAAAGCGCGGTTGCGGTTTCCAGAGTGGGCGGATCTCCAGGCCGTTGCTTCCGATAGATTTCGATAAGGGCATCCGCCTGGGCCTTGATGTGATCCTTATTCAGAGTTTGGGAAATAGTGGATCCCGTGTCTTCGCGCTCCGGGAAAAACACTTCAAGCGAATCTATGTTCGACTCGCTGAGCATTTCAATGGTCCGCGCTGTTACTTCTGAATTGGACTCGATAAGGATTTCGCCTGTCTCATGATTGATCACTTCAGAAATAGAGAGGGCGCCCTCAAGCGCTTCCATCTCAATCTCGATTTCTTTGACTCCGGCTTTCACAAGCTGGTTGTAGGAGCCTTCGGCGATCTTTTTCCCCCTGGAAACCATCATTCCTTTGCCTTTGGGATCCTTAATGTCGTCTGTCGCTTTGGATCCGATGAGATCCCGTCCAAGGGTTCGGTAGAGCTGCTTATTCTCCCAGCGGATAGTGACCGGCTTATAAAACGTGCGCAGAATCTCGGCATCGGAATTGAGGCCGAGGGCTCTCAGGAAGGTCGTGGCAAGGAATTTCCGTTTCCGGTCGATCCTGACGTAAAGAATGTTCTTTTGATCGAATTCAAACTCAACCCAGGACCCTCTGTAAGGAATTATCTTAGCCAGGATAAAGGTCCGTCCCGCATTGGATTCAAAAAACACTCCGGGGGACCGGTGCAACTGGCTGACGATGACGCGCTCGGTGCCGTTTACGATAAACGTCCCGTTTTCCGTCATAAGCGGAATATCACCGAAGTAGACTTCCTGCTCCTTGATATCTCGAACGCTCTTCCCTTCCGTCTCGGCATCCTTGTCCCAGACGACCAGCCTTACCGTCACTTTGAGCGGAACGGCGAACGTCATGCCTCGTTCCTGGCATTCTTCCACGGTATATTTGACACTCAGATCCACCGTGCCGCCGCAGAACTCACACCGAGGGTTTTCGATTTCGTTTTTTGCGCTGCAGTGCTTGCAGCTGCCGCTTTCCGGATTATAGGGACTATTGACGATTGCCTTGCCGCATTCGGTGCAGTTGGCGCGGAGGTAATTCAGCCCTTTCAGGTTGCCGCATTTGCATTGCCAATTCCCGATGGAGTACTCCACGAACTCCAGTGAAGAAGCGCCTCGAAAATCGTTGATGGGGAAAACTGAGTTGAAGACAGCCTGCAAACCCACATCTTCCCGTTCCGGTGGGGGAACATCCATCTGCAGAAAGCGATGGTACGATTTTCTCTGAACTTCGATCAAATTGGGAATGGGAATGCTGGTATGGATCTTCGCAAAATCCATGCGATCCCGATACACATTCGAAGTGCTGATGTTGGTCATTTAAGAATTTACCTCGAAATGCTCAGTTAGGTTTCGACGTGCCTTTGGGGAGAGCCCGACTCATGGGATAAAAAGCGGAAGGCACACGCAGGCCTTTATCCGCCTTTAAGCGTATGACATTTTTTTTTAGCTTCCCCGAATCTGAAGGCCTGTGCACGGTGACCTCATATTGGGGTTTGACGTTCGCTACAGGCCTGCCCTTTCGGGCAGACCTGAAAACCAAACATAGATTAGGCGTACAGAGCAGCCTGACAATATCAGCCCCTGCACGCGAGCTCGGACAAGTAAATCGCGCTACTTGATCTCCACAGTTGCGCCGGCGTCTTCGAACTTCTTCTTGATTGTCTCGGCCTCTTCCTTGGAGACGCCTTCCTTTACAGGTTTCGGAGCTCCTTCGACCAGATCCTTGGCTTCTTTGAGGCCCAGGCTTGTCACTTCGCGGACAGCCTTGATCACGTTGATCTTCTTTTCACCGATAGCGCTCAGAACAACGGTAAATTCGGTTTGCTCTTCCGCGACAGGTTTTGCCTCGGTTGGGGCTCCTGCGCTCATCATCATCGGCATTCCAGCCGCCGCGCTAATGCCGTACTTTTCTTCGAGGCCCTTTACCAGATCTGAAATCTCCAGCATTGTTGCCTGATCGATCCATTCCATAACTTCGTTTTTTGTAATCGCCATCGTAAACTCCTATAGGATTGATAGAAATGAATTGCCGAATTTGTATGAACTCCCTACTTTTGAACCTGCTTCAAGACCAGGGCCAAATTTCGCACAGGAGCTTTCAGAACCGTAGCAAGTCTCTGCACAGGCGCCTTGAGAATGAAGACCAGCTTGCTCAACATTACTTCTCTGGAAGGCATTGAAGCGATCGCCTGAATTTCACTCGTGGGGACAACCTTGCCTTCAACCAGCGCCGCTTTGAACGCAAAGTTTGGGTTGCTCTTGCTTATTTCAGTCAAGAGCTTGGCCAGCCCGACGACATCTTTGTGATGGTACGCTACAGCGGTCGGCCCTTCGAAAAAGGGCTCAAGTTGCTCCAGCTTTGTCTGCTTGGCAGCCAGCAGCGCAAGCGTGTTCTTGACCACCACGTAACACCCATCGATTTCGCGTATTTTCCTTCGCAGTTCGGTGGCATCAACCACCTTCAAACCCCGATAGTTAATCAAAAATGCGCTATCGAGTGATCTAAACTGCTCGCCCAGCGATTCCACCGTCTGTTGCTTTTCTTCTTTATTCATTAGGAAAAACCCTATGAGCACTAAGCCTGACTGCAACAGCTCGCCTCCGCGGCGAACTGTCGGCAGGCAATATTAAGCGTGAGTCGCGATGGAGGCCTCATCAATCCAAATTCCAGGACTCATCGTAGAAGAAATAGAAATACTCCTTACATACTTGCCTTTGCTGCTGGCGGGTTTAGCTCGAATGACCGCGTCTATCAAGGCTTTGGCGTTTTCGTACAAGCTCTTTTCTTCAAACTGGATTTTTCCGCAGGGCGCATGGATAATTCCGGTTTTATCAACGCGGAATTCCACCTTTCCGGCTTTAATCTCCCGAATCGCCTTCCCCACTTCAAAAGTAACCGTGCCGGTCTTTGGATTGGGCATCAGGCCGCGAGGGCCCAGAACCTTTCCCAACTTGCCGACGCTTCGCATCACATCCGGGGTTGCGACCACGGCGTCAAAATCCAGCCAGCCGCCCGCGATCCGCTCAACGATATCGTCTCCGCCGACTTCATCTGCGCCGGCATCCCGAGCTTCTTTCACTTTGTCGCCGGAAGCGACGACGATGACTCGTTTGCTCTTTCCCAAGCCATTAGGAAGCACCACGGTGCCGCGCACCATTTGATCCGCGTGTTTTGGATCGACTCCCAGCTTCATCGAAATTTCGACAGTTTCATTAAACTTGGCATAGGCGATTTTCTTGAGCAAAGGCACCGCCTCGTCAAGCCTATACAGCTTTTGTTCCCGGGCAGCGGCAGCTTTCGTATAATTCTTTCCCGCCTTAGGCATTGCATACACCCCTTACAAATTACAAGTTACGAATGACGAATGGATCCCGCGGATCCATTCGTCATTCATAATTCGTCAATTATTCAACTTCCACACCCATACTTCGGGCCGTGCCCATAACAATCCTGATGGCCGCTTCAATGTCGGACGCGTTGAGATCGGGCATTTTCAGCTGTGCAATCTCCCTCACATCCTTCATCGATACTTTTCCCACTTTTGTCTTATTAGGTACTCCCGATCCCTTGGCGATGTTGGCGGCCTTTTTGAGCAGTATCGCGGCCGGAGGAGTTTTGGTAATAAAGGAATATGTGCGGTCGCTATAAACGGTCACAACTACCGGTATAATGAGCCCTTCCTGTTTTGCGGTTTTTGCGTTAAATGCCTTGCAAAAATCCATAATATTCAGGCCATGAGGCCCCAGTGCCGATCCCACAGGAGGAGCCGGCGTTGCTTTTCCGGCATTCACTTGCAGTTT
>Ga0208980_10002956_pt1 | contig 10310 bp, 10 predicted proteins | sample WetSurMetagenome_3_FD_187993 | JGI IMG/M metagenome (GOLD analysis project Ga0208980, IMG submission 187993) | Wetland microbial communities from Twitchell Island in the Sacramento Delta, sample from surface sediment Aug2011 Site A1 Bulk (version 2) | ecosystem: Environmental > Aquatic > Marine...
CTCTCTTGATGAAGTCAGCTCTAATTTATTTCCGGCACCATCTTTCATCGATATGTGGACCGGACCATTGAATTTTTGGGGAGGATTTGATTTTTTAGACTGGTGTAACAGTATTCCGGCGTTGACTTTATCTACTATTATATCAGCTATCAGGTACCCGTTTGTAACAGCTGAGTCTGAAAAACTGCCGTTTGTCTCGTACTTTACACATTTTTTTGTTGACCCATCCGTCTTTGAACCGGAGTAAGTCATAATGTCCCACTTACCTGGTGATACATTTGGAGCAACCGATTTATTTTTTGGATGGACTTTGGGTTTAACTGTATTTGCTGGCGGGTTAGGTGACGAGCAGCTGACCATAAATAATAACAATGCAGGCAAAATCTTTTTAATCATAATAATAGTTTTTGAACTTAAAATTTACACTAAATGTCTGGATGCAATGGGAAATCCTGGTTCTCTCTGCGGTGCTGTGGTTAATGCATACTGTCAATTCTTTTCTCAACCTTTTTCATCAATTAAAATACATCATCTTAAAGGTCACATTTTTTGTCTCATTCGAATTCGGTGACAGGTATATTAAATCCAGATGACGATTGCCTTCACTTTGAAAATATTCAAGCCGTACAGGATAAAAACCTTTTTGCAAGGGAACAACATATGATTTATAATAGTCGCTTCCATGAAGTCCATCATTAACAATGATTTCATGGGCATTAATTAAAAACTTCGATCCATCGCTTGAACTTAGGGCAAAAAGATAATATCCCTCAGTCTCTATCTTAATATAGCCTTCGAATATACATCCAAAATCTGAACTTGCAGGAAGTTTATCCAGGCTGAATGAACTGTCGGCAATACCTGTTTTAATGACATTTAGTTTACTGAAATCAGGTAATGTTTTCCATTTTCCTTCATAATAGGAGTAGTGTAAGCCTCCGGGTTTTAAATTATTAACAGTTTGAAGAGCTGGCCATACTTTGCTTAGCACAAAATTTCCTTTTGAGGATGTAACGTATTTTTTATTCTCACCAAGCCATTTCACTGTCAGCTTAGCCGGACCATTAATTTCAATCATTTGCGGAGCCCGTTTGGAATTTGTATCAGGTTCCGAACCATCGACAGTATAATAAACATCAGGAAAGCTGCCATTAAGAAATATCCGAGCAGGTTTTCCTTCAATAAGAGATCCATTGTTTGGGTGAAATTCCACTAATTTCCTTGAGTTCAAGCCATCATAAGTGTATTTCAATCCATCGTAAATACCTTTAAAGCAAACCGACATGTGGGTTTCGTTCGGATAGATCGAAGTTTTCCAGCGAAGCCCCTTGGGCGCCATTGCTTTTAAAACAGAATCCATTTTTTCAATGCCTACATTCCTGTAGGTCTCCTGAACTCCATTTATCCATAAATTTTTGTTAAGTTCCGCAGCATTTTTAAAAGTTTCTTCAGCCATTTTAATTATATGCCCGTTATTCCAGGGGAAAGTAGGATCGGAACAATAGTAATTTGTAAACAAACCGGGTTCTTTAAGGAGGACATACATTGTAAACAAACCACCCAGGGAATGCCCATACAAGCTGTTATCGCCACTGGCAGGCAGCTTTCTATTGATGTAAGGCATTAGCTCATTTTTAAGGAAATCAATGAAATTACCGGCACCGCCTGCCTTTTGATTGTCGGATGTTATTTCGGGTGAAAAATCACGATCACGCGTATTTTCGGATCCCTTATTCGTATTTGGTAAGGCAATTAAGATAATAGGAGGAAGAAAATCATTATTCCTGGCAAACTTATAGATATATAAAAAATCATCAAAGTGTGTTTCCCCGTCAAGTATATATACAACATCATATTTTGAATCAGAACCCGGCTTATATTCTTCGGGAAGACAAATCTTAATCCTGCGCTGTTCATTCAGAATTTTTGAATAAATTGAGTCGTTAATAATAAGTTCCTGTGCCAAAGCATTATTTAATGCAAGCACAACCCCCATCATCATAATGAATAATTTGAATGTGATACTTTTTTTCATAACTTTTAGTTATGTGAAACGATGAATTCCGGATGATATGTGTAGTTTAATGAAAACAAAATTAGTAAAAACCTGGCTTTTGGCAAATAATCAATGTCTGAGAACCTCCCGGGATATTAATGCCATTTGTCCGGCCACCTCAATCGTCTGCTTTTTGAATTTCCATAATATTTTGATTTTAAATGATCATAATGCCGGCAACAAGGGTCGCAATTGTCTGTTATATGCCACTGAAACGCAAAGTATTCAATGGATTTATGCTTACTGGAATAGAAGGATGGTTTAATAACTTATTTTTAACCGCAGAGGCCGCAAAGATTTTACTCAGAGGTCGCAAAGGAAAGGGTTACTAAAATATAACTCTGGGTTCTTTGCGCCAACCTTTGCGCACTTTGCGGTTTATGGCTTTGCAGACTCCGATCTGGAATATCAGGCAGAGGTTCCAGGTTTGGTATCAGCTTCACTCACCCCACATGAAGAAGCAGGTTTATTATCACCAGAGCCCCATGCATTTCACCTGTTCACTTAAACAGCTTAAGCAGGACAATCTGCTGAATGAAAGACTAATGCTCCACTTTGATCATGAGCGTAATCAGAGGAATGTATTAATCGTCCCTAGAACATAAAATTTTTATTGATATACTCCTGAAATTTATCTCTGTAGAGTTTACTGACGGGAATTGTTTTGCCATCGCTGCAAACAATATAATTATTTTCTATTTCGGATATTTTTTTCAGGTTAATAATATACGATTTATGCACCCGCATAAACTGATCTTCAGGCAAATGCTCTTCAAGCGATTTTAGACTAAGAAGTGACATTACCGATTTATTGTGGTCCCTGTGAATACGCACATACTCACTCATCCCTTCAATGTATTTGATACTGTAAAGGTCGATTCTGATAATCTTGTACTCTGATTTTATAAATAAAAACTCTTTATCGGCTTTTAAGTCCAGGATTTTGTTTTTTGCAGTAATCCAATGTTTTGCCTTTTCAGTTGCCTTGAGAAATTCAGAATAATCAACGGGCTTAAGAAGGTAATCAACGGCATCAACCTTAAAGCCCTCGATTGCATATTGATCGAAGGCAGTGGTGAAAATGATTACAGGTTTATATTCTAAATTTCTGACCAGCTCGATACCCGACAAGTCGGGCATCTGGATATCAATAAAAAGGATGTCCACCCTGTTTTCAGATAAATATTCAAAGGCTCTGACCGGATTTGTAAATTTTTGGGTAAGTGCAAGGTACGGTGTTTGTGAAATGTGTGCAGCAATAACATCAATTGCCAAAGGTTCATCATCGATAATAGCGCAACTCAGTTTCATTTAAATGGAATTTTAAGATTCACTGAAAAAGTATCGTCTGTTTCATGGATGGACAAGTTGTATCTTTCTTTAAATAATAGGTCAAGTCTTTGTCTGCTGTTATGTAATCCTATACCCCTTGCACTTTCATTTTCGGAAAATTTATTTTTGGTGTTTGTGCATGAGAAAAACAAATGTTCATTTTCAATATAGAAAACAGTTTCAATCAGACTTTTATGGTATTAATTAAGATGAAAACATGGCAGGATAACAGCGAGGTTAAAACAGCTATCCTGCAATGCATCTCAAATCCTATTTGAACATGAAATCTGTGGAAATTATTTCCGGCATTTGTATTGGTTCAGAGTAAAGAAATGCACCTGCCGGGTCAATATATCCAAGATCAGTTGCAAGCTTTATTAACCTGGCCTTCTGTTCAGATGAAAAGGAATTATACACCTCAGTAAAAATTGTAGCGTAATAGTAACTCAGTTCTCCATCCATTTCTCCGTACCTTTCAGATAGTGATAAAACGGTGGTCTGATCTGCAGATTGTGACGATAAAAATTTTCTCAGTTCCGTTGAAATCGCTTTTCTTTTTTCAACCAGCTCATTAAGTGCATCCCGCTGGAGATCAACTATCCCCCGGACTTTGTCAGCCTGGGCAGGTGTAAGAATCGCCAGAAAATTCTGACCTGCGCTGGCTGTCAGTGTTTCGTTAATCGTATAGTTTGGATTCCCCATTGCTGGCCAGTCTTTAAGATAAAAAGAGCCAAAGTAAGTTCCATGTCTTTCAGGACAAAAATAAACATCTGAAGTTACGGTAACGGCATACCATGCATAGATTTCGCTGGCATATGTCATTACAGCCACACTTATGTCTCTCTCGAGATTCATACCTTCCAAAGGATTAGAAAGAGTGCTATCCCGTTTACCTATCCCGTTAAGTGCCTTTAAAGCAGCTAATTTGGCTTTTTGTGCGGAACTTAATGAACTGATTACTTCACCGAACAGCTTTGCCCTGTCGTAACTTATCTGTCCGTCAATCCTGTATAATTCAGCCGTATAAGCCATTACTTCATCTTTACTCAGTGCGCTAGTGCCTGATGGAAGCTCACTGTCCTTTAGCCGTCGGAATGCCTTAAGTAAGGGGTAGCGCTTATAGGAAAACTCATTTATCATATCGATCTGGCTTTGCGCCCGTTCAACAAAAATATTAATCTGGGCACTGGTGAGGATGTGGAGAATATTAAACGAAGTAATTGTGACAAAACTTGTATTATGACCAAGGTTTGTAGGATCATTGTCACGAAAATACTGAAAACCGCTGTAATCGGCTACCTTGCCCGGAGGGAGAAAAGACTGTGAACCAAGGTTCCCGGTAAGAAATGCCAGTCCATCGAAAGATATTGTATTCCTCTGGGCCTCATCTGAAATGGCCTGGGTAAGAGTGTATTGCGGGTTGTCGAATGGTTCTGATGCATCCTCAGTAAAGATGTCCTCGTTCTTGCGACAGGACAATAGTGTGAGAGTAGCTATTCCTGCAGCACATAATACTGATGTGGTAGCTGACAGGCGTTTTCTTCGGTTATTAAATGTTTTCATGATTTTAAAAATTACGTGAATAATAAACTGTCATTTTTGCACTGGTGATTGTAATTTCTTTAATAGCATTTAACAAAACCTCCCGTGTCACCTTATCAGGGGTAACCTGAATGACTGGATTTTGTGATAATGCAAATATGGTATACGTATAGGCTTTGATTCCGGGACCCTGTGAACAGGGCGGGGCATAGCCGGTATTGTCGTTGATACTGTTGGTCCCAAGGCTGCCGATTGCGGTCATATTCCTTGGGAGAGCAGTAATACTGGCAGGAATATTATACACAACCCAATACCAGTGAATATCGGTGGTGATGCCTCGTGATGCATAATTAATGCAAAACAAAATGTATTCGACGGAGCACCTGTCCACCTGAGAGGAAGGGTAGCAGCTGCTCCGTCACAGGTGTAATCAACAGGAAGAAGACTGTCGGCACCTATTTCTGTACTTGAAAGTATAAATCCGGCATTATCCTGTATTGAAGTGTAATCCTTTCTGCAACTCCAGAGAATGAGAATAATAGATAAGGCAATTTCAGATACGGCAGTAATGCTTTTTTTTGATTTCATAGCTTCTTTCTCTTCTGCGTTGTTTTTTAAACGCATAAAGTGAAAGATATGTTAGCATGAATCAACGAACTGGCAGATTCTATAAGTCAAATACAGGAATTTCTAAGTCAGTGGTCATAAAGTCCATATTAATAAAGCTTTTATACAGAGAATATTTGAGAAAAAATAGTCTGTAAATGTTGAACAACCATCACTGATTTATGATTAATGAATAAAAAGAGGTTGTCTCAGAAGGTATTTATTGAGTTATATCTCCCTTGTGTTTTGAGATATAATAAATCAGGTGATTTATTTTTGTAAAAACTTTATTGCAATTTCATTATTCTCTTCTTAAACAGCTGGATAGAACCTAATGTCATAACAACACCTGTGCTCATTAGAATAATGATTTTTGGAAGGATCTCTTCCAGGGGAAGTGACCTCCAGAACAGGTCATAAAATCCCTGAATTCCCCAGTAATTTACACTAAGAAGAGCAATTTTCTGCAGTATTGGTGGCATTATAAACAGTGGGATCATGCTTCCGCCAATAGCAGACATGACAAGAATAATAATTGTGCTCAGATTCTGGGCTTGCTGACGTGTTTTTGCAACAGCTGCCAGAAAAATACCCAGACTTGAAACAGCAAAAGATGTAGCAATTATCATTAAGATTAATCCCGGAATATTGACATTCATATCCATCTTTAGAATTAACCAGGCAAAAAGGAACATAGTAGTTAACTGAAGTACCGAAATAAAAAAAGCAAACAGCATTTTACTATTAAGTATTGTACTGGCCTTCAAGGGTGAATAAAGCAATCTGTTTATTGTCCCATTCTCCTTTTCTTCCAGAATGCTTGTCCCGACCATTGCAACGCTGAAGAGTAACATGAGTATTGCAGTGCCTGCAACAGCCTGTATAAGACCCAGTTTCGTATCATTTTTTTCTCCAACAACAGAGGTCCACTTTATAGATGGTTTATTATTGTCATTTTTTATTGCCGATTTGAGTATATTATCACTAGCACCTTTTTCCATTCCGGGAAACCGGTCATGCAGATATTTCTCAATGCTTCTTTTTATAATAATATCTCGTGCTGATGACATTAAGGTTCCGATCAGGTTCTGTTGAAGAATACCGATTTCCATTTCACGTGACCTGTCATAGACGAGTTCTATTGGTGTTGAATTTCCGTATTCAAGTGAATCCTGGAAACCTTTATAAATTATCAGTGCGCAGGCATATTTACCTTTTATTACCAGTTCTTTAGATTTGATGAAGTCTGAAACAATCATTTTTATGTCTTCAAGAGAATCAATCTCATGAATTATCTTTTTTGAAGACATCGTTTCGTCCATATCGGTAATGAGTAATTTAACAGGTTCAGAACGTCCATCATAGGCACCGATACTCCCATAAGCGAAGGCAAATAGAGTAATTAAAATTACCGGAAGCAGAAATGTAAGAATTACAGAGCGCTGATCATGAAAAAAAAGTATCAGATCTTTTTTAAATAGCTTGAACATATTTTAATCTCTTAATTCTTTCCCTGTTAATTTCAAATAGATAGACTCAAGATTCGTCCCCTGAGTATATATCTTTTCTATAACACCACCCGAGTTCTGGATCTGGTTGATAATTACCGGGGTATCATTACCTATATTCGCACATTCAACTTTTAAGGTGCAGGCAGCACGGTCAAAACTGAATAAAGGATTTTCTGATGTAATTCTGTTTATTGTTTCATCATCTGTATCTGCAAGTTTAATCGTTAATAAATCCCTGACTTTGCTGATTTGCCTCAGCTCCCTGAGTGTGCCGAGTGCCATGATCCGTCCGACATCAATAATGGCAATATGGTCACAAAATCGTTCAGCTTCTTCCATGTAATGAGTTGTGTAGATAATTGTCATTCCTTCTTTGTTCAATTTTTCTATGACTTCAAAAATATGATTCCTGTTTTGAGGATCAACTCCCACAGTAGGTTCGTCCAGAATAAGTATTTTAGGATTATGAAGCAGTGAGCAGGCAATATTGATCCTACGCTTCATCCCTCCTGAAAAAGTTTTGATTCTGTCATCCTTTCTGTTTGCTAAATCAACAATCCCCAGCGTTCTGGCAACATTCGCCTTAAGCTCCTGTTTTGCGAGTCCGTACAACCCTCCCCAGAACATCAGATTTTCGTAAGCAGAAAGCTCTTCATATAATGCAATTTCCTGGGGTACAACTCCTATGATCAATTTTATGATCTCACCATCATCCTTAATATTGACCTTGTCAATTATGACATCACCCGTGTCCGGTTTAACCAGTGTATTTAAAATATTTACAATTGTTGATTTACCTGCACCGTTAGGTCCCAGAATGCCAAAGATTTCTCCTTTGCCAATATTGAAACTGACATTTTTCACAGCTTCAATATTTCCGAAGGATTTAGAAACAGACCTTACAGTTATCATTTCAGAGAATCGTGATTAACAATTTTTAAATTATAGTTCAGAGCATTATCTCTTTTTGACCTTTTTGACTTGTTTTAATACTTTGTCGGCTGCAAGTTTCCCCGTTAAGATTGACATTGGTACCCCTGAGGGGCTGTAAACCCATTGACCAGCCTGATAAACTGAAGGCAGGGGTGTCAGAACTGATCGATCGGAGTATTGAATTTTGTTTATAACCGGCATATTTTTTTGAAAAGACCATCCTGTAATAGCTCCTTCAGAAGTGCCTACCCTATTTTCAATGTTTAAGGGTGTGAATGAGAAATATGCAATGATTTTATCTTTCAACATCGGATAGACAGAATCAGATAATACACTGATGACCCGATTCTCTATTTCGGAAATAAACTCATCAAGCCAGTCTGCATTTTGAATTTTTTTGAACAATTCATATTCTGCCAGGAAACTGACAATAAGGCCTGTCTTGCCCGGGGGTACCAAATTTGGATCTTTAAGTCCCGGGATAGAAATTTCATAAGTGTTTAAACTAATAAATTTGTCGAGCCAGGCCAGGATTTGTTTTTTTTCAATTTTTTCAAAATTGTCAAGGAGATAATTGAGATCCTCCCTGTGAGTCTCACCTAAACCAGTCTTTGAAGGGGTATAGAAGAAATGTCCATTTGCGATTTTCCCGAAATTCTCATGAGGTTCATCTACTTCCAGGAATAAAGAAAACACAGAATCGCCACCCCTGTTTTTCAGCATCCTGTTCTTTGATTCATAAAAAATTGTTTTGACTTTGGGTAATAAGCCCTCTGTTATAGTAATTTTATAGAGTGTTTTTAAATCAGCAGCCCAGATAAGATTGTCATAATTATAAATGATATTATTCTGGTCCTTTATAAGACATTTATCGGCCATCACTCCGATAATTGTTGTCTCTGTCTTTATTTCTCCTCCACATTCTGATATTTTACCTGTCAGGACATCCGGTAATTTTCCCACTCCTCCTTTCGGATAGAAATAATCGAGATATAAGGAAAAATAGCTCAATGCAAAAAAAGTCGGTGTATTTTTGAAAAAATGCTGTGATATTATATCCCGGAGGGAGGTGTTTTTCACAACAGTCATTAAGTATTCCTCAACCGGCATATTCATGTTGTTTATTTTCCCAACGGTAAAAATAAATCTGGGCAGCCATGGCAGAAGTTTTTTAAAAATGAATGCTCTGTCATGCTTTAAGTCTTTAAACACCGGATTCTCAATGCCATAAAGCACATCCATGTGTTTCATTACAATGATGATGGTTTTTATTACCTTGTCGATATCCCCTTCACTTTCAGGAAATGTTTCTTTCAGAAGATCCCGGTATTTTGCTAAACTGCCGAGATCTTCTATATGTAATATTTTGTTTCCTATTCCAAGCGAAACTTTACTTTTGACAACTTCGAGGTGGATGCCTAAGTCCTTCAGCATCGGGAAAATGATACCTGCGTCTTCCAGGGCTCTTACTCCGGCATCAAAATGAAAGCCGTCACGGGTAAACGAATTTACCAGTCCTCCGCATTCCCTGTTTTTTTCAATAAGCAGTACTTTTTGTCCTGCACGTGAGAGATAAGCTGCAGATGTTAATCCGGCGATTCCTCCCCCAACAATGATAGTATCGTAAGTGTTCTCAGGCATATATGCTTAATTACAATTTCATCCAGGTAAACCGGCTAATTCCAGACTTCTTTCCCAAATCTCATAAGCTGCTTCTCTGTCAAGGGCAGGCGGTGCAGGTTCTTCTTCGGTGGTTAAATTAAAGAATTTTCCGCTAACACCTTCCATCTCTTTTGAAACACCAAGATAATACAATGCTTCAGCAGATATTTCAGCGGATTTCAATGTTTTATCAATAAAATTTCTTTTAAACCATCGGTAGACCGGCCCGTTCTCCTGGCCGGTTTCAGTTTTAACAGCTCCAGGATGCATAGCATTTATCGATGTTCCGCTGTTTTTGAAGAGTTCATTAAAAACGATCATTGACTGAAGCTGTGCTGTTTTAGCTGAACCATAGCTTTTCAAACCTGAATATCTTCGTTTTTCCCAGTTCAGATCGTCCAGTCTCAATCCCCAGGCAGCAAAACGGTGACCTTCGGAGTTAACCAGAATTATTCTGGCTTTTTCCTGGGATCTAAACTTATCCATTAACAGATAATTTATGATGAACGAAGCTAAATACTGAATCACAAAGACCTTTTCAAGACCATCTGCAGTAGTTTCTCTCTTAGTAAGATAAATACCTGCATTATGAATAAGAACATTGATTTCAGTTTTAAGTTGAGTCAGCTCCTTCCCCACTCTGTGTATTTCATCAAGCTTGCTCAAAT
>Ga0208980_10002957_pt1 | contig 10310 bp, 9 predicted proteins | sample WetSurMetagenome_3_FD_187993 | JGI IMG/M metagenome (GOLD analysis project Ga0208980, IMG submission 187993) | Wetland microbial communities from Twitchell Island in the Sacramento Delta, sample from surface sediment Aug2011 Site A1 Bulk (version 2) | ecosystem: Environmental > Aquatic > Marine...
CTATACCTCCTTCAGATGTTCGATGAACATCTTCATCATTCATCGGCTCAGAAGAGCACCCGTCCCAAAGTGATGGTCATATAAAAGGTTTATCGAGTACGGAGATAAGTCTTGATGACCCAACACAGGACATGGCCACAGCACTGGCCTCTTTCCGATAAGAGGTGGTAGACTAACTCTAAGGGTTACGTATAAATCCACTTGCGCCACCTAACCACGGTCTGAAGAGAATGGTAGGAAAATTGAGCTTAGGATTTGGGCTGATGAAGACCGCTAGAAGGGAGGCTTGCGGGAACACCAATGCAAACCTCGAGAGTTTAGGAGGCGTGTCCTTGGACCGCTTGGCCATTACCATCATCGAGGAGCACCCTGATATCCTGCCCGATCTGAGGAAAGCCCTATCCGTCATCAGGAGAAACAGCAAGAGGATGGGAATATCGCGCCGTTACGAGATTGAAGGTTCTGCAGACAACGAGATCTCAGAGATCAAGACGGTATGGATCATAGTTCACATAGGTGAGGATGCGACTCCGGAGAAGATGGCATCGACGGGATGGGAATTGGACTCCCTGATTCTCCGTGAGTTCGCCTGCAAGCTTTCTAAGAGCATGGTTATGGTGGCGGTCGGGGCTTAATCCTGTATTGGGGACCGCTCATGGTGCGCCAGAACACATTAGGGTTGGTTGAGTGACGCCGAAGACTGGATCTCTTCCCTTTGAGGGCATGAGGTACTATTAGGAAAGCGCCACGAACTCCTGCTGAGCCAGTGGTGTCTGGCTCTCTTCCTTTGCAAGGGAGGAGGATTCGCGTATCATGGCGTTGGTCTTCTCTAATGTTGCCATGGCGATCCTCTTCGTCGCTGAGCTGCCTAGCGCCAAGGCTTTGTCGGTCAGAACCAGGTCATCGCCCTCGTCCTTGACCAGGCCAAGGAACCTCATCAGGTAGATGTAGCGAGTAATCTTTGAGTCCGCCTCGCTCAATTGCCTGATCTGGGACTTGGATATCCTCCCCTTGTACAGGCAGCGGGCGAAGCTACCGGTGGCGTGAGCGCGGATCGGCGAGTATGCGTAGAGGGGGATGAAGCCCTCCTCCAATCTTGCCAGGTAATCGAAGACATTGCTGGTGTTCAAGGTAAGGCAGTTACCGAGCATGCCCCAGGCCCTCGGCCCTATGCCGATGAACTGCGAGTGCTCGTAAGGCCCCTCATAAGCTTCCGGCCTCTTGGAGAAGGACCAGATGGCCCTCATCTTATAACCGTGTGGCCGCAACGAGTCCAAAATCTGCTGGTACTGCTCCTTCTCCTGGCCGGGATCTTGGAGCGGCGCTCGACTGTCCTTGGAGACGGGGTCGCGGCGCATCTTCTTGGTCATCTGTGTGTACTCCAACAGCATCAAGGGATAGGTGGATACGCCATGGACCCCGAGATCGGCGGCGATCTCCAGGTCCTTGGCCAAGGTCTGCTTGGTCTGTCCAGGCATGGAGAACATGAGATCGATGTTCACGTAATCGAACCCCGAGCGCATCACTTGGCGCAGGGTCTCGACCATCCTCTCCTTGGTTATGTTGCGGCCCAGCTGCTTGCGCAGCACCACCTCGTCGAAGGTCTGCACCCCGATGCTAATCTGCGAGATGCCGGCCTTTCTGAGATTGGCGAGCACATCGGGGGTGAGATCCGCCGGAGAAGCCTCCATGGCGATGGTGGGGGGCTTGTTGAAATTCTCCTCGACCAGGTTCGCCAGGATCTCTAGCTTCTCGTGCATCAGGGATGGCGTCCCACCGGATATGTACAGCCTCTCGATCTTGGGCCTCTTGAGATATTGGGAATATAGCCGCAGCTCCTCCTGGACTGCGGCCAGGAAGATGTTGGCCTGCCTCTCATCGTACGATTGCCCAGGCAAGGCGCAGTAGGTGCATTTGAAGGCGCAGAAGGGGATGCGGACGTTGATTGCCGTTCGCTCGATGCCCTCTGGGACCACGTCCTCTATGCGCGTGACCTTCTCGAAGGACACGCTGTCCGCGACGCGCTGGGCTAGCTTATTGACATAGCGTTGCGTTAGATCGAGCGGCAAGATGATACCTTTCCACTGAACGCTAGCGCCTTATTTTAAGGGTGGCAATCAGGCGAGCATGGCTTTGACCACCTTTACTGACTCCTTGAGAGAGCCGACGGTCTTGGTCTCGACCAGCACGCTGACGTCCCTTTCCTTGGCGAAGCAGATGCGCCCGGATATGTCGATGTCCCCGGTCCCGGGTATCTGATGGTCGGAGATGCCGTTGTAATCGTGCAGGTGCATGTGCTTGATCCTGTCAAGGTGGCGCAGGAGCACCTCTCTCTCCTTGTATCCAGTGCGGGCGTCATGCCCCACATCCCAGGTCAGGTAGAAATCGTCCATCTGGCAGAGATCGTCGATGGCCCTCGCCACGAAAGGAATGTTGAAGTTCGTCACGTTCTCTGTGCAAACTTTGACCCCGAACTCCTTCGCATAGCGGATGACCTTGCCATACGCCTCTCGGAGATTGGCGACGAACTTGTCATAATAATTCTCGTATATCCAGACCTTCCTATCTGGCAAGGTGAAGTAAATGCCGGGGCTGAGGTGCAGGTTGATTAGTGTGGCGTCGGCCTCGGCGGCCCAACGCGCAGCCTCTCCGAACCTGGCCATGTGGCCCTCCCTGATGGGGTCGTGGAATGATGCTAGGTCAGTGTCGTCAGGCATGTGGATGGTGAAGTCCAAGCCCGTTTCCTTGTGACAATCCCTGATTGCCTTGGCTGGAAGGGATTCTGGGCAGAATTCCGGCATGTTCATGTTGATCTCGATGAAATCAACTTCAAGCTCGAGCGCCAGGTCGACCGTCATCCTGAAATCCGGTACCTCGATCAAGGAGGGGATGCCAAGGCGCAGGCGCTCGCTCATCGAACCTCCACCGCTCTCGTCATTGGTATCCTTTGCGCATCATTTGTGCGTGAAGAACGCCATGATGTTTCCGTAGACGTCCCTCTTGTTCAGGGAGACGAAGCCAAAGCGCTCGAACTGGACCACCGTGGGTAGGGGCATCTGCCTTAGGTTCGGCTCGCCCATCCCTTCGATCATCTCGCCGTCCTCCATCATCACTTTGACGGAGACGAGCTTATCGTCCAGCGCATTCAGCCAAGTGATTCGGGGAATGTCCTTGTTCCCCATGGAGGTGAACTTCGCCCTCGTTCCATCGAGGATCACGTTGCAAAAGTCCTTGAGGCGCGTCTCCTTTCCCTGGAGAGAATCAAGGTCCTTCTTGGTAAGCAGGATACGGTCGGAGGCGCTCAGCACCCTGGTGCCCATCTCCGGGTGCTCTGGATGCACCGGCATCCTTACCTCTTTGAGAATTGATGGCAGACCTTCTATGGCGACCTCCACCGGGTCGGTGAGAAATGTGGACCTTGCGGCGCTGGGATCGATTATGGAGCGGTTGTAGGCGTACATGTTCTCCGCCGGGGTGGCAATGTCAGAGAGCGACATGCCCATATCGAGGATGAAGTGGCGGATGGCCTCGGGTACGAAGCCCCTGGCCCTCAACGACTGAACGCTCCATGTCCTGGGATCGTCCCAGCCTATGTACTCTCCTGATATCACTTCTTTGTAGGCCTTGGACTTGGAGATCTTGGCGTCCTCAACGCGCAACATTCCGAAATGCAGGAATTGGGTAAATGGGGTAAGGCCGAGCTTCTGCCAAATCAGGTTCTCCATCTCGTCCTCCATCATCAGGTCCTTACCCCGGATGACGTGCGTCATCCCCAGAAGATAATCATCCGCGGCCCAGGTCATCTCCAGCAGGGGCCAGACGTGATACTTGTTGCCTACGCGGGGATGCGTCTTTTCGGAGATGCGGAAGAGCACTCTGTCCCTGAAGGCAGGATTTTTGTGCTTCATGTCAGTCTTTACGCGAATAACCACTTCCCCTTCGCGATACTCGCCTTTGAGCATCCCTTTCCAGATGCGAAGCTGCTCCTCCGATGGCTTCGATCGGTGCTCGCACTCTATGCCCGCCTCGCGGTTCTTCCTCAGGGTCTCGCCTTCGCAGAAGCAGGCATAGGCAGAGCCGGCCTCGATCAGCCTCTGACCCCATTCGTAGTAATGCTCCAGGCGCTCTGACTTATAGTAGATCTCGTGGAACTCGATGCCCAACCAGGTCATGGCGTCTTTGATCAGGTCGTAGGACTCGACCAGCACGGCCTTCTCGTCGCTGCCGATGGTGTCGTCGTAGATGAGGAGAAGCTTGCCCTTGTAGCGCTTGACGTACTCGTCGTTGAGTATGAAAGAGCGGAGGTTGCCGATATGCGGAGCGCCGGAGGGGAAGGGGGCGAGGCGCATGACCACTGTCTGGCCCTCCTTGACATCCAAAGGACGTAGCTTAGGCTCGGAGGGCGCCTCCTTCTTGGCCAAGAGCTCTGGGGCCAAGCACTCGAGCTCGGAGCGTTGGGCGACCGGATCCATGGAGTTGACCATTACTACTATGTGATTAATGATAGGCACCCACCTGCCCATCTCCTTCTTGATGTCGGGGTGCTTGCCGATGACCTTGTTGATGACGTTCTTGGCCTCCGCCTTCCCGTCGTGGAGGACGGCGTTCTGAAGCGCGAACTGGCGGATGCTTTGCTCGATGTCGCTCATTCGAACCTTTCAAGCGAATGGAGTTATTTGAAGGCTGCGAAGTAGAAATTGGAGTAATGTTGACAATTGAAGAAGTTGAGGACTCGACGAATTTGGAATAAACTATTATTTCCACAGTAATTCTGGATGCCGCCTTCTTGTAGGTACACGCCTCACCGATAATGAAATAAACCTATCTTGCGAATCAACTTTACAATCGTTTCGAGTGGGGATAATTGTAACTGGGGGAGCAGCGCATTGAACGAGTACGAGCGCTTGAATAACGTATTGAACCATCTGCCAGTAGACCGACCTCCAGTAATTTGCCCGATGCACGCTGCCATAACCGCACTAATGAAGGGTTCTGGGGCCTACTATCCCGAGGTCCAGGACGACCCCATAAAGATGGCCAGGCTGGCCATTGCCGCCCACAACATTGCCGGCTTCGAGAACGTCACGGTTCCTTTCGATGAAACCGTGGAGACGTCTGCATTCGGGGTCTTGACCGGGCGCAAAGGCGCACAACGCCAGCCAATGGTCCTACAGCACATGATCATTCACCCAGAGGACGTTGACAGACTTCATATACCAGATCCTAGGACGGAGGGTAAAGTCCCGGTCGTATTAGAAGCGGTAAGGCTTCTGGAGGCGGAGTGGGAAGAATCCGAAGAGGTGCCCATCCTCTTAGGAATAATCTCCCCTCTAATGCTTGCAGTACAGTTGCGCGGGGACCATGAGACATTACTGGACATGGAGCATAACCCAGATATGTTAAAGGCCCTCCTCAACAAGACCACGGACTTTATTCTTGAGTATCTCCGCGAAGCGGTGGAAGCGGGCGTGGACCAGATCGTCCTTGACGACTCCCTCTCCAACAGCCACTTCCTGACATTGAAGCACTTCCGTGAGTTTGCGGAACCTTACGAGGACCGGGTCGCGAACGAGATGAGGAAGTTCGACATCGAGTCGATCCTCCACATCTGCGGGAAGGTCTCCGAGCACCAACTGGAGCGGATGATTGAGATCGATGTGGACGCTTTGAGCATAGATGAGGAGGTTTCCATCTCCCTGGCCAAGCGGCTCAGCGCCCGGAGGCACATGGCGATCATCGGCAACATCAGCCCGACCAAAGTACTTTTAATGGGCAAAATTGGCGAGGTCAGGGAGTCAACCAGAAGATGCATCGATGAGGGCGTGGATGCAGTTGCACCAGGATGCAATCTAGAGATGTACACGCCCCTTGAGAACGTCCAAGCCATGACCGAAACTGCCAAGCGCTACGGCGCCGAAAAGGCGCGGAGGTGAGCAGATGAGCCCCAGCGTCAAGACCGGGGTCATGGGCATAGTCGGATGCCAGGTCCTGGAGGATGAGATCGCCTATGTCGTCTCGCATGATCAAGACATCAGGCACGTGCTCATCATCGACGGCACCGAGGAGAGGACCATCGCTGATAAGATCCGAAAAATGGCACCGGACAAGATGGTCATAAGCTTCGGCGAGGAGTTCAACTTCAAGCAATACCAGATGTCTCCCGAGCTGTCTGTGATCCTTTGGCTCAAGCCCATCAGCCTGCATCAGAGCCCTCCCATGCTGCGCGAGGACGTGATGAAGGCGGTAAAAATCATGGAGCCGTTGACCAAGTCGGTCATGCTGTTCTATGGCCAATGTGGTAGCGCCTTCCGCAACATGGATATCATCACCAACGGCGTGCAAGTGCCTCTGACTATACTCAAGGACGCTGACGGCTCCATGATAGATGATTGCTTCGGGACCGCCCTGGGGGGGAAGGAGGAGTACCGCCTTTTCTTGGTCAGCCAACCTGGCCCATCCTATGTCATCAATTCTATGTGGGCGGCGCACTGGCGCCACTTCATGTTCGAGATGCAGATGATCCACGACCCTAATGACCTGGAGGAGGCCAAGGAGATCTTCAAGTACATGGATTACAAGAGAGTGGTTGGGCTCAACACTGGACTTGCGGATCAGGCTGAATTTGAACGTCAGCTAGAGGAGTTCGGTCACCTTTTTGAGCTCCAGCCTGAGAACCGCCGATGTACCTTGAGGGTCGTTGATAATGCCTACAAAGAGGCAAAGAGGCACCTAATCGAGTCCGCCTAGAGCTTGTATTAAAAGACGTAAGAATTTGAGTTAAAATGAAGATTTGTGCCTGAGGAGAGGTCCTTGCGCCACCCTCAGGCTGGTTTATCCCCGTGTCCTCCCCCAATTGAGGTGTTTTGCAATATCATTGCTCGATATATATTGCTTCCGAGCCATACGATAATTCGTTAGACTAGAGGCCAGGTCGTTCTAAGACTCTATACGCCGTGCAACGGGTCCCCGTCATGGGCCATTGGTCTCTCCGTTTCGTAGATCTTGCATGGCGGAGCCTCCACTTGGTCCTTGTAGTGGACCCACCACTTCACGCATAGCCACCGTTGCAGGGTGTTCATGTCCTCCACTGTCATGTGCGCGAACCTGCCCTGCAGCTTGAGGTAGTCGGTCACTGGCAACATCGTATTCGGTTTGTAGGTCAACCTCGACTCCCCATTCACCGCCTCGAACAGCGTCCACATTCCAGTCTCGACGGCCAGCTTGGCGATCTCCATGGTCCTGGCTGCTTCCGACCTCCATCCTGGGACGCAAGGCGTGAACACATGGAGGAAGCGGAAGCCCTCCATCGACTTCGCCTTCTCCACCTTGCGCACGAAGTCGTTGAAATGCGCGATCGAGAGCGTAGCCAGATATGGGGGTTCATGTGCTGCCACGATGTGGTCGACGTCCTTCTTGAAGCGCCTCTTGCCCTTGATGACCTTGCCGATAGGGGAGGTGGTGGTCCACGCTCCAAAGGGGGTCGCCCCGGACATCTGGATGCCGGTGTTCATGTACGCCTCGTTATCCAAGCAGACATAGATCATGTCCTCGTTGCGGTCCAATGCCCCGGAAAGCGCTTGCAGGCCGATGTCGAACGTCCCTCCGTCCCCCGCCATGCCCACGACCACCGCCTTCTTGCCCTTGCGCCGCAGGGCCGCCTTGATCCCGGTGGTCACGGCCGCGGTGTTCTCGAAGGCGGTGAAGAAGTAAGGCACGTCGAATGCAGAAATAGGGTACTGTGCCGCGAACACCACCAGGCAAGATGCTGGTACGTAAACTATCGTCTCAGGGCCGAGGATGCGCATGATGTTCTTGACCGCGATCGCCACTCCGCATCCCGGGCACGCCCCATGCCCCCAAAGGAAGTATTCCTTGTTGGGCACGTCCCTCATTGTCAGCTTGGAGAAGTCCTTCTCCTCGCTCATCTTTGCTCACCCCTCAACCCGTGCCAGAACACATCCTTGTCCAGTTGGCCTTCAGCATTCCGCTGTATTGTGGAATACATCTCTTGCACATCCTCTATAGTAAGGTCCCGGCCACCCAGGCCCCCGATGTGGTCCGTCAGCGGTATTCCGCTGCCAGCCAACGCCCCCCGCACCTCGGTGAAGACCGGCCCGTATCGGTTCATGGCTATGGAGCGGTCGAAGACGCCCAAGGCTTTCAGCCCCTTGGTCGCCCGCCTAAGCTCCTTCTCCGGGAATGGCCTCATGAATCTCAGCTTGATCAGACCTGCCTTCCTGCCATGAGCGCGAAGCTCGTCCACCACCGCTCTGGCCGTGGTCGTCGCCGTCCCTAGGGCGATGAGCGCGACCTCCGCCCCCTCCATCCTATACTCTTCAAAAAGACCGCCATAGGACCTCCCGAACTTCTCGCCGAAATCTCTATCCACGCTGCCGATGAGTTCGCGGGCCGAGTCCATGGCCCAGTCCAGCTGGTAGCGCATCTCCATGGCGTACTCTGGCGGCACGATGGGATTGAAAAGCTTGGGGTTCTCGATGTCCAGCACGTTCAAGGGCTTGAACTTGGGAAGGAAGGAGTCAACGTCCTCTTGCTTGGGTATCTCCACCTTTTCAACGGTATGGGATAGAACAAAACCGTCCAGGCACACCATCATGGGAAGCATGACCTGGATGTCCTCCGCCACCCGATAGGCCTGAAGGACCATATCTAGCGCCTCCTGGTTGTCCTCGACGTAGCATTGCAGCCAGCCAGACTCCCGCTCAGGCATGGAGTCGTTGTGCTCGAGCCAAATGCCCGCCGCGGCCCCCAGGGACCGATTCACGTTGACCATTACCACCGGCAACCGGTTCTGAGGCGCCGCGTACAGCATCTCATGCATGAGCGCAAGACCTTGCGAAGAGGAGGCGGTGAATGTCCTCACGCCACCAGCGGATGCCCCGATTGCCACGCTCATCACCGAGTGCTCGCTCTCCGCCGCAATGAATTCCGCGTCAAAATCACCGTCGTTGATGAACTCAGAGATAAGCTCCATGATGAGCGTCTGCGGGGTTATCGGGAACGCAGGGATGACCTCCGCCCTGGCCAATCGGACGCCCCAAGCCACGGCGTGGTCCGCGGAGATGACCTTCACAACCATTCCTTCGCCCCCTTCTTCATCTCGATCGCCGAGACGGGGCAAATATTGGCGCAGATGCCACATCCCTTGCAGTAGCGGTAGTCCCAGCGCATGTAGTCGTCCGCCTGACGCTTGATCGTGCCTTCAGGGCAGGACCACCAGCAGCGCAGGCAGCGGATGCACTTTTCCTTCATGTAATAGGGGCTTTGGGTGCGCCACGTCCCTGTCAGGTTCTGCCAGGAGCTGCCTGGTCCGACGACCAGCTCGCCCATGTTGGCCACCGGGAGCGCGGTGCCGGGCGGTATCTCCTCCCAGGGGGGGAGCCAGGCAAGCTTGTGCACTAGGGCGCGATCTCCCTTGCAGCGTCCTACCTTCGCTGTATCATAAGCGGCCTTGGCCGCCTCTGCGTTCAACATCCCTGCCCTCTCTCCCAGCTTCTCCCCGAACTTATCCTTGATCGACTGCATGATAGAGTCGAGGCTGACAATTCCATCGGCCTTGGCGATCGCCCCAAGAATCGAGGTGTTCACGATGGGCGCTTTGAGCTTCTCATAGGCGATGGTCGTCGCGTCGACGGTCACGCAATCCACGGAGATGCCCAGGTCATATTCCTCCGGCGCAAGGTTGGTATTGATCACCGCTTTGCCATCGGGTTTGAGGCCTTCGGCTATGGGCTCGATGTCAGGAAGACCGCTGTCCATCACCACTAGCATGTCCGGCTTGTAGATCTGGCTCTTGGAGCCGATCCTCTTGGAGTCGATGCGGGTGAAGGCCTTGACCGGGGCACCTCTCCTCTCGGCCCCGAAATAAGGAAACGCTTGAGCGTGGAAACCCTGCAGGACCGCAGCCTCTGCCAGGGTCTGAGCCGCCATAACTGCTCCCTGACCGCCGCGCCCGTGGAATCGGATCTCGTACATATGGCACCTGCGTCCCTCATATGGGATGACGGGGCTATTTAACCCCTGCAGGGTGCACACCCTCGATTTAAAAACATTCGTCAGATTGGCCTGACTGGACGCACGAGGAAAACTTTTTGAACCGCGCACTGCCAATCATCATTCGGTGATCAAGGGTGAAAGTGGAAATCCGATATTTGGTAGACAAGGCCGATGACAGTTCAAGGCATTTCGAGTCCTTCCTCATGAACGTGGATGAGATGGTGACGTCGGTTGGGGTCGAGAAGGTCTTCAAATCCTGGCTAGAGGAGAAGGTCAAAGGCAGGAACATCATCGTC
>Ga0208980_10002958_pt1 | contig 10310 bp, 10 predicted proteins | sample WetSurMetagenome_3_FD_187993 | JGI IMG/M metagenome (GOLD analysis project Ga0208980, IMG submission 187993) | Wetland microbial communities from Twitchell Island in the Sacramento Delta, sample from surface sediment Aug2011 Site A1 Bulk (version 2) | ecosystem: Environmental > Aquatic > Marine...
ATTGGTCCATAGACATCGTTAACACTTGCACTGAAAGCCCACATCGATACAGATGGGATCAAATCTTTTTCGGAATGATAGACATCTTCAAAACGCGTATCGGCATTTGCGTTTACAAATTGAATATTATTTTCAGAGGTGATGAATTCACTTTTCAGATTATTAACATAGGACAAGGCCTGGTTGTCATCATCAGCTGATGGAAGAATATTGAAAATTACATAGGATAAAACTTTCTGATTTTTTTGATCAAAATCAGAAAGATGATCTTCATAATATTTTTTCAGTTCGGCTTCAGTAAAAGAAATTTCTTTATCAGACTGCAACATTCAGACCATTAGGCGTCTTGGGAAGACTATATTGGTTTGCCATGCTTCCTTTCCATCTTTTTATTTTCAGGGGAATGATCAGAAATATCGCGGAGTCATAAAAAAAAAAGCTATTTCCTTTATTTCCCGGTGGAAACCACCTTAATTAGACAATTGTTGACTAAATTGACAAAAACTGCTGCTGCACGAATATAATCAGGGAAAAAGAGAAGCGATTATAAACTTCTGAATATATGTACAAGACATTTGTAATACTTGTCGATGATAATGATAATGAAGTCGGGAAAATGGAGAAGATTGAGGCTCATAGTCTGGGTATGCTTCATCGTGCTGTATCAGTTTTTATTATTGATCAGGAACAAAAGTGGATCCTGCAGAAAAGAGCTCTTGACAAATATCATTCAAAAGGGCTATGGACAAACACCTGCTGCACCCATCCATTGCCTGGAGAATCAAATCTGGATGCTGCCAGCAGGAGGCTGAAAGAAGAGATGGGGATAAATTGCAGGCTTGAGGAGTTATTTACATTTGTATATAAGGAAAAACTGGATAATGAGCTGATCGAGAATGAATTTGATCATGTTTTTGTTGGGATTTCGGAAGATGATCCGGTAATCAACCGTATGGAGGTTGAAGATTGGGATAGAATTTCCTTCGATGAGCTTCACCTTGATATCCGGAATAACCCTGGCAGCTATACTTACTGGTTTAAAGAGATTTACCAGAATGTGCATTCCCATTTATTAAACCATAAACCTATCTCTTTATGAATCCTCTGCAGATCGGAGACATGATACCGGATTTTTCGCTTAAAGACCAGAATGGAAACCTTTTCGATATAGCCACAGTCAGGGGTACAAAAAAAATCGTTATCTTTTTTTACCCTCAGGATGGAAGCCTGAATTGTACCAAAGAGGCTTGTTACTTCCGTGATCTTACCGATGTTTTTGATGAGGCTGGCGCGGTGATTGTTGGGATAAGCGAACAGTCGGTGGCAAGCCATCATGAATTCTCATCCAAAAATCATCTTACCTATACAATACTTAGTGATGAGGGAAACACTGTCAGGAAGCTTTTCGGCGTTCCTTCCAAACTGTTTGGCCTGGTGCCGGGTCGAGTGACCTATGTTGCTGACAGGACAGGCAGAATAGTATATATTTTTAATTCACAGACTGATGTGAAGTCTCATGTTGACGAAGCCCTCAAGATCTGTCTTATTCTGAAGAGAGGCGATGTGCCTGTTTCCTGAGATATGAGGACTGGTCTCATTTCAATATTGTTCATTGTCATCAGCAGCCAGCTGTTTGGTCAGAATCTTGATATACAGGTATTACGGGCAATAAACTCTCCTGAAGATCTGCCATCAGATGATTTTTTCCGATTTATCTCCAATTCCGAACCTTATGTTATTTTCACAGTGCCAGCAGGTTTGGCAGCAGCAGGCTATTTTGGCCACAATAATTCCATGGTTAGAAATGCAGCCACCGATCTTGCAGCTCTTGCCATAAGTGGCGGAATTACAATAATCCTGAAGTATTCTGTAAACCGTGACAGGCCTTTTGTGACATATCCCGATATAACCAAAAAAGCTGATGCAGTAGCACCCTCTTTTCCTTCAGGACATACCTCAAGTGCTTTTGCGACAGCGACATCAGTCAGCCTGGCATATCCGAAATGGTACGTCATAGCACCTTCATTTGCATGGGCAGGCACAGTCGGATATTCCAGGATGCACCTGGGCGTTCATTACCCGTCGGATGTGCTCGCCGGAGCTTTGATCGGGTCGGGCTGCGCATTCCTGACTTATAAGGTCAATCAGAAACTGCTGAAGAAAAAGTAACCAGCACCCGGCACCTAAGTATAAATACCCTCTATAAATAGGCTTTAATCATCTTTCGGCCCTTTTTCCTAAAACCTAACTTTGTGTTAATGAAATAACAGAAATACCTGTATACTCGGATGGGAAATTTGTACGATCAGCTCATGAAAGATGTAAGGTTCGAAGAGGGCCTGAATGCATGCATGAATTGTGGTGTCTGTACAGCCATTTGTCCGGCAGCAGAGTTTTATAACTACGATCCGAGAAAGGTAGTCGATATCGTCCAGGGTAAAGACGAGGAAGAGATAACGGAATTACTTAAATCTGAAACTATCTGGTACTGCGGCGAATGCATGTCGTGTAAAACACGCTGTCCCAGAGGTAATGCACCCGGCCTGATAATAATGGCCCTCCGGGCCCTGTCGCAGGATCTTGGATATTTTGTGGAATCGGAGAAAGGCAGGCAGCAGCTGGCCATCAAGAGAACTATCGGTGACTGGATCCTGAGTACCGGATACTGCGTTTATATTGACGGGATAAGCTTGGCTTTGCATCCTGAGCAGGGACCTGTTTGGGAGTGGGTTCAGGAAAATAAGACAGAACTTCTCGAAAGACTCGGTGGTAATTACAAGGGAGAGGGTCCGGGAATCCTCAGAAAGATACCTGATGACACGCTTGCAGAACTGAAAAGGATCTTTGAAGTGACAGGCGGTCTGGAACGCTATAGCAGGATTGAAGAATATTCGAAGCGGAAAGCGGAGGAAATGGATCTGGACCTGAATGAGGGAATCGACAATGAATATTTCAGGCATATTTATAAAACCAATAACGGTTCGCATACCAGATAATCATACATTGTTAAAATGAAGCAGGAAGGTAAAATAGCCATCTGGAGAGAATACCAGAAAGAGATTGCGGATGATAAATATTTCTATGTCAGGAGCTGCATAAGGCAAAATTTCTTTCCAGGCTCAGAAGTTACATTTTTAAGGATACTGAGAGATGTGCTTAAAAAGGATGTTTTCGAACATCCATGCCATACTACCTGCTCCGGTATTGGCTATCATGGAGATGTAGTACCTGTTGAGACTGCGATGACTGTTGTAGCCAGGCAATTTGCTCTCATGACCGAAGCCGGTTATACCAATTATGTTCCTTCATGCATAACTTCTTTTGGATTATACACTGAGATAATAGATACATGGCATCATTTTCCCGAGGTTGAGGAAAAAGTAAGGCAAAAACTGAAGGAGGCCACGGGGCGGGAATTTAATATCCCTTCTAACCTTGCTCACGCAAGCGATATAATATACAAATTCAGAAAGGAGATCAGCGCCAGGGCAAAGTATAAGCTCATAAATCATGATACCGGAGAGCCTTTGCGGGTTGTCGATCATATAGGCTGTCATTATTCTAAAATGTTCCCTTCGAAAGGAGTAGGGGGCGCGGAATATCCTTATGTACTTGCCGGAATGATTGAGGAGTGGGGAGGAGAGGTCGTTGACTATCCTGAAAGACGCCATTGCTGCGGATTTGGCTTCAGACAATATCTTGTTCAGGCCAACAGGGGATTTTCAGTGGCCTGTTCCAAGGAGAAATTTGAATCGATGAAGCCCTTCAAACCGGATATGATAATCACCAACTGCCCCGGCTGCCCTATGTTTCTCGACAGATGGCAGTATGTCATAAATGAAATGGAAGGTACGCGCTACGGACTAAACGGGGAGGGAATTCCCGTATTTACTTACGAGGAGGTTGCAGGACTTGTTCTTGGATTCGATCCATGGGATCTCGGACTTCAGATGCATCAGACTGATTGTGAGCCTGTGCTCAAAAAAATAGGAATAGAATATTCTCCGGAAGATAAATATAAGACCGGAGTTAAAACTTTTTCACAAAATCAGCCTGCACTGGCTAATGTTTAATTTTGAATGAGTAAACATGTTATAGTGATAGGAGGTGGAGTGGCCGGACTTGAAGCAGCCGGACGACTGTCGCTTGAAGGTCTCGAGGTGAGTCTCCTTGAAAAAGACAAAATTACCGGCGGGCATCTGAACAGATGGTTCAGACTTTTTCCCGACAGGAGAGACAGTACCGAGGTTAAAAATTACCTTGATGGCCTTACTCACGTTAATAATGTCAGGCTCCTTACTAACATTACGGTCGAGAAGCTTGAGAAAGAGAAGGATCATTTTACTGTGATGACTACTGAGGGGAAGGAACTTAAAGCTGATGCAGTAATAGTGGCGACCGGTTTCGACCTCTTTAAGAGTTCGAGGAAAGAAGAATACGGTTACGGAATATATGATAATGTAATTACCTCCGCAGATCTTGAAGATATGTTCAGAGAGGGAGATATAGTTACCCGGGAAGGTGAGGTCCCCTCTAATATCGGAATAGTTCACTGTGTAGGTTCAAGAGATGAAAAAGTTGGGAACCTTTACTGTTCAAAATTGTGCTGCGTTACAGCAGTCAAACAGGCTATTGAGATCAGGGAACAACTTCCCGAATCGAAGGTGTTCTGTTTTTATATGGACATGAGAATGGGAGGCGCTCACTATGAAGAGCTTTACCGGGAGGCACAGGAGGTCTGGGGCGTGAACTTCATTAGGGGAAAGGTCTCGGAAGCCAGTGAAACAATTGATAAAAAGGTAGTTGTCAAGGTTGAAGACACACTTGCCGGCCGGCCTTTGAAAATGAAGCTTGATATGCTGGTACTTATGGCAGGTATGGAAATGTCGGAAGGGGGTAAGAAAATTGCAGAAATGACAGGCCTCAAAACTGGTGAAAACAGGTTCTTTGAAGTCGCCGACCATCATTTCGGAAGCAACAGGAGCGATATTGAAGGACTGTTTTATGCAGGGACTTGCACAGCTCCGATGAATATTACTGAAACAATTTCACATGCCCGTGCTGCCGTTTCAGAAGTTGTTGAATATCTGAAGAAAAGCTGACCTATGGAAAAATTCGGATTTACAATAACAAAGGGACGCCAGATCGACTATGAAGCCAATGACAGGGGAGTAGCTGGATATATTTATGAGAAGGAACCAAGCTTCAGGTTGTGCATAGAATGCGGAGGCTGTTCTGCAACGTGTACAACTGCTAACATGACAAAGTTCAGCCTGCGTGAACTTAATATTCTCATTAAGCGAGGCGAAAATGATCAGGTCAGGAAGAGTATTCAGAAGTGCATGCTGTGCGGGAAATGCTCTCTTGTCTGTCCACGGGGTGTGAATACACGGAATGTGGTTTTTCTGGCCAGGCAGGCCTTTCAAAAAAACGGACAGTATGCAATTTGATCCTTTTGTAATACCGTTTAACATCGGGCTGAACTTCATTCTTATCTATTCAGTGGTAAGATGTATAAGGTGGTTCCGCGAACTTTCAAAACCTGATAAATTAAGACTTCAGCGCGGCTTTTTTGGATTGGCCTTTGCTCAGAGCCTGAAGGAGATTTTCTTTGAAAGCCTTCTTCACAGAAAAATACTGAAAACCAATCTCCGGCTAGGCTATATGCATATGAGCCTCGCCTTCGGATGGTTCCTTCTGATACTTTTCGGGACAATTGAAGCTGATGTATTCGGCACCAGGCATCTCAATGCACCATATAAAGCTATATTCTTCAGATTCTTCAATCCGGAGCATGGCAGAATGGGCGTTGAAGCCCTGTATGGATTTTTAATGGATTTCATACTTGCCGTAATACTCTCTGGTCTTCTGCTTGCAATTCTGAAGCGATTTTATTCACGGATCGTAGGTATGAAAAAAACAACCAGGCTCAGGCCGGCTGACAGGATTGCTCTTACGGCCTTATGGCTTATCTTCCCCAGCAGACTGCTGGCCGAGAGCTTTACATCGGGCGCCTACGGTACAGGAAGTTTTCTTACAGGTACATTAGGCAGCTGGCTTGCTTCATTTCTTCCGGCACAACAGATGGCATATCCTTTCTGGTGGCTTTATTCACTTTCCCTTGGTACATTTTTCATTCTCCTCCCGGTTACCAGATACATGCATATTCCGACCGAACTGTTCCTGATATTTATGAGAAACTCCGGAATAAGGACAGGAGACAAGACTGGATCATTCTCAGAGGTGGAGGTTTTTTCATGCTCTTCCTGCGGAATGTGTATCGATACCTGTCAGTTAAATAATGCAGCAGGAATAACCAATATCCAGTCGGCCTATCTTATGAAGGCAATCCGTAATAATGATAATGCTTATGATATTGCTCACAACTGCCTTATGTGCGGGAGGTGTGATAAGGTATGCCCTGTTGGCATAGAACTCTCTCCGATAAGAATGATTCAGAGAAGAGCCGGTGAAAATGATATGGCTTTCAGGAACAGCTATAAAGGCTATTTAAGATCAAAACAGTCTGCTGTGCAGGAAAAATCTGGAGCTTCGTCTGCATATGATTTCCTGCCTGAAACTGCTTCTGAAAAAGTTGATGTTCTCTATTTTGCCGGCTGCATGACTCATCTCACCCCGTCAATCAAAAACTCTATGGTGAGGATCCTTGATGCCTCCGGCTTGAATTACATTTTTTTGGATGAGCAGGGAGGCGCCTGCTGCGGACGTCCGCTGATGCTTGCAGGCCAGGATAAGGAAGCAAGAGAGCTGATCAACTATAATTCACAGCTCATCTGGAAATCTGGTGCCCGGATACTGGTGACATCATGCCCAATATGCTATAAAGTCTTCCGTGAGAGTTATTATCTTGATGTTGAGGTACTTCATCATTCACAGTTCATCAAGAACCTTATAGATGAAGGTGTGGTAAAGCTTAATTTCCTGAGAAAGAGAGTTGTATACCATACGCCATGTGACCTTGGCAGAGGATCAGGTGTTTATAACGAGCCAAAAGAGGTATTAAAGCATGTTTCCAGACTTGAAAAAAGCAGCCATGAAGATGATAACTCACTGTGCTGCGGTGGCAGCCTTGCTAATCTGAAAATAGGAAGCCGGCAGCGAAAACTGATAGCAAGAAATGCAGTCTCAGAGCTTACAAAATCTGCCCCCGACATACTTGCCACTGCATGCCCCCTGTGCAAAAAGACATTTGCAGCAGTAACAGAGACAAGGGTCGCAGACTTGTCAGAGATAGTTTCGGAGGCACTGATTGTGCCATCGGTGAGAAGAAGCATCAGTAAGAAGATCTTTTCTGCAGGAGAACTTGCGGGAATACATTGAATCCTGAATCCATCACTGTCCAAAAAATCGTTATTATCTATATCAGTTTTTCTTTAAATAAAGAAAAAATTGAATTTACTTTGCATTTTATTTCAGTATGCATACTGAAATTGAATTGATTTCGTTATTAATATTGATTTAAATAAATCCCTTAGTGATGAAAAGAGAAGTTTTTGTGTGGATTATGGTGATGGGGGGTGTCTTGTTTTTCTCATGCAACAGCGGCTTTCAGTCGGGTGAAAACGGGAAAATGGTAGCCGAGAACAAGATAGTACAACAGCAGGATGGTACTATATCGCTGAAGATTGATAAAGCCGAATGTTACCAGGATCTAGTCAATCCTTCATCAAATACAGCAGAATGGAATGTTGTGGTTTCCAAGTCGGGTCGTTATGATGTCTGGTTGTCAAGTGCAACAAAAGATACTACGGACCTGAAGTATAAAAATTCGGTCCTGCTCAGCATTCGAGACAGCAGGTTCGAAAAGCTACCTGTTGTAAACAGGGTGGTTCAGAATTCAATTGACGTTTCAAGACCATACTTTCAGGCAGACTCATTTATAGGTTCACTGTATATCCAGGATACCGGAGTCTACAGCGTACAGGTTATAAGTGATAAGATACTGCCTAAAGATTTCAAGGCCAGCGGATCCACGACCGATGATCATACAAAAATCGTGTCAGTTTCGCTTACTCCTGCGGCTAAACACTAAAGCAATAGAATTACTTCTGGATTTTTTTTTCTGTGAACAATGAGAAACCGTTTTCCTGCCAGTTAACGGTTTCTCTCTTTTATCCATTCACGTGCATTTACAAAGGCCATTATCCATGGAGTGATTTCATCATTTTTCCTTTCCGAAGGATAATAACCGCACTGCCATGGGAAAAACGCGCGTTCAAGATGCGGCATCATAACCAGATGACGGCCGTCGTCCGATACCAGACCTGCAACATCCAGATCTGAACCGTTTGGATTGGCAGGGTAAGTATGCCTGCTGAATTTGAGCGGAATCCCGTACCTGTTCTCAGGATACGGGAGTCTGAACCGTCCTTCTCCATGAGCTACCCAAATTCCAAGCTCCATGCCTGACATATTCCTTAGCATCACTGAATTGTTATCTTCTATTTTAACTCCCACAAAGCCGGATTCAAATTTCCGGGATGCATTATGAAGCAGCTGTACTTTCTCTTTATGATCAGGATATACCAGACCGAGTTCAACCATGAGCTGGCAGCCATTGCATACTCCAAGCGACAGTGTATCTGATCGCTTATAGAACTTTTCGAGGGCTATCCGTGCCTTGTCATTATACATGAAAGCCCCGGCCCATCCCTTTGCTGAACCTAAAACGTCGGAATTTGAAAATCCTCCTACAAAGACAATGAAGCTTGTCTCTTCGAGAGTTTCCCTTCCGCTGATAAGGTCAGTCATATGAACATCCTTTACATCAAAACCTGCCAGGTAGAGAGCGTAAGCCATCTCCCTGTCACCATTGACTCCCTTCTCCCTAATGATGGCAGCCCGGACCCCTGTCTTCTTTTGCCTGTCAGGAGAGATACCTAGAGATTTGAAAGTCCCTTGAAAATCCAGGAGGTTGAACTTAAGTACATTGTTTTTATAATTACTGAATCTTTCGAGAGCCAGTTCAGGTCCCGACTGCCTTCGATCGAGAAGATAGGAGGTCCGGAACCATTTATCACGCATGGCGTCTATATCAAAGGTGATTGTATTTTCGTGGTTTGTGACAAACAGGGTTCTGTCATTAACGGGATGGCCGATTGAATAATAGGATACTCCGTTCTCAAGAAGAATCTCTGCAATTTCATCTTCATCCCTGATCTGGATAATTATTCCGGGATTCTGGCTAAAAAGAATTTTAACGGTATCAGGTTCATTCAGGGCCGAAAGGTTGACGGTAATTCCTCCTGAAGTATTTGAGAAGCACATTTCAAGCAGAGTTGTAAACATCCCGCCTGCAGATATATCGTGCCCTGAAAGGATTTTATTTTTATTTATCAGATCCTGAATAACATTGAAAACCTCTGCAAAATATGCAGGATCCCTGACTGTCGGTGCATCATCGCCGAGCTTGTTCAGAATCTGTGCGAAGCAGCTTCCTCCTGTCTTGAGAGAATCGCGGCTCATATCGATATACAAAAGGCTGGTAAAGGGATCGTTTACAATTACAGGTTCGATGATCTTCCTTATATCATTGATCTCACCGGATGCCGAAATTATTACTGTTCCGGGTGAATAAACAACTTCATCACTGTACTTCTGCGTCATGGAAAGACTATCCTTGCCCGTAGGTATGTTAATATCAAGTGCAAGCGCAAAATCACTGGCAGCTTTTACTGCAGCATAGAGCCTTGCATCTTCGCCCGGGTTTTTGCATGGCCACATCCAGTTGGCGGAGAGAGACACACTCTGCAGCTTGTCGGAGAGCGGAGCCCAGATGATATTTGTGAGCGCCTCTGCAATAGAAAGCACGGAACCGGCAGCCGGATCAATGAGTCCTGCAGCAGGTGCATGTCCGATAGAGGTTGCCATACCATACCTGCCCCTGTAGTCGAGCGCTATAGCTCCGAGATTGTTTAATGGCAGCTGGAGCGGACCGGCACATTGTTGCTTGGCCAGTCTTCCCGTAACTGACCTGTCCACCTTATTTGTTAGCCAGTCTTTGCAGGCTACCTCCTCAATCTGGAGAACCTGCCCTGCATATTCAGTGATCTTCTCCTGGTGGGACCGGCTGAACCGGAGCCTGAAGCTCAACGTCGGGCAGGGGGACATCGTCATCGGGGTCCCCGGCTATCTGCGGCCCGGGGATAACCGCATTCTCCCCATGCTGGCCCTGCCCTTCGACCAGCAGCGCCCTTACTGGCGCTGGCCCAGCGGCAAGGCGTCACTCCGGTCAAAGCCGCCCGGGACGCCGGAGCCGCCGGGGATGATGGTGGAATAACCTCTGGCCA
>Ga0208980_10002959_pt1 | contig 10309 bp, 11 predicted proteins | sample WetSurMetagenome_3_FD_187993 | JGI IMG/M metagenome (GOLD analysis project Ga0208980, IMG submission 187993) | Wetland microbial communities from Twitchell Island in the Sacramento Delta, sample from surface sediment Aug2011 Site A1 Bulk (version 2) | ecosystem: Environmental > Aquatic > Marine...
AAACGTTTCGTAGCCTTGAGGCAACCGCTGAATAAACTCATGCGCGGTCGCTTTTTTGGATGCCTCGACCACTTGTTCCCACTGTGCATCCGGGTTTCCATAGGCGATATTTTCCATAATGGTTCCGGAAAATATTATGGGATCTTGTCTTACCACCCCGATATACCGCCTCAAATAAGTGAGATCCAGCTCCGTAAAGGGATGGTCATCCGCATAGACCTGGCCCTTCTGCGGCCGGTATAATCCAAGGACAAGGTTGGCGATCGTGCTCTTGCCGGCGCCATTAGAACCTACAACCGCGACCGGAGCAGCAGGTGAAAGAGTCAGGTTAATGTCATGCAGTATCGATTTATCCTTAAAATAAAAATCTACTGATTTAAGGGTTATCTTCCCCTGAAAGTCTATCCTCTTTTTGCCGAAATAAGGCACTGTATCCCTTATCTCAATCCAGTTATACAAGGTATTTAAGGATTCTGTGCCTTCGATTAGATTAGGAAAGCACCCGATGATCAGGAGAAGGTGGTTTTTGAGAATATTAACCGCAGCAAAAAAAGACATGAATTCTCCCAGCGTCATGCGCCCGGTTGCGATTGCCCTTCCCCCCATAATAAAAATAAAAATGGTCGAAGAAGCTACAATCAGAGTTTGAATGGAATTATAAGTCGTCGCAAGCCAGGCCATATGCTTACTTGAAGTCCGTAATTGCTCAATATTTTTATGCTGTCTTTCCAGTTCAAACTCTTCGGCTGCCTGAATCCGCGTCAGATCCATCATCTGTAAGACAAAAAATATGCCTTTACTGTAAGCTTCAAAGGATTTATGAAAAGCGCGAATCCGCATTCGCAGAATTTTCCCGACCACCCTGCTTACCACAATGAAAAACGGCACCAAACAAAAAAGCACTAAAAACAAGAGTGCATTAAAATAAATCAAAACCCCGCTTAAGGCCACGCCGATAAAAATACCGGGCATCAACTGCCCAACCAGGGCGTTACTCATAGCATCGAGGCGCTCGGTATCCTGAACCGCGAGAGTATGCAACTTACCCCGGTCAGCTTCGGTGTTAAAAAAATGAGAAAGGGTATAAAATTTTTTTAGTATCTCACTTCTGAGTTTCTGGGTTACTATTTTTGTTATCTTCAGTATCAGATACCGAATCCAGATTGTAAGTCCGCTGTTGATGAGATAAAGAGAAAAAACCCCCAAGCCGATTAGCGTCAGGGTAGAAAATTTACCGGTAAAAATTACCTTGTCAAAAATATATTTGACCAAAAAAAGGATCGCCAGATTAATAGCCGCCTGTCCCGCGGAAATAAAAGCGGTCAAGAAAAGATTTAGAAAACTTCCCCGGTAAAACCGCAGGTAGTAACGCCAGGCTTGTACATTCATCAATCGTCTTGTTCTCGCTTCAGTCATTGTTCTTTTTCAGCAGCTCCTTTTCGTCGTCGATCAAGAGAGGCTTTAACAATTTTCACATAATCAATGCGGGAAGCGCGCTCGCGGATACCCATATTAGCATCATGAATTCTTCTCATTAAAACCACGGATGGCACGAAAAAGCTTTTAAGCCCTGTTTCTTCCGCCCGCAAATACCAGTCAATGAATTCTCCTACTCGCCATTGAGTGGAAAACTTTCCCGCCCGAAAAAAAGAAGACCTTTTAATAAGCATGGCGCCCGGTAAAAAGCCGGGAGCAATTGCCGATTCTTCCTTTAAAACAACACCGGAAGCGCAGGAGTAAAATTGTCTAACCTGTCCCAAAACCATGTCCAACTCAGGATGGTCTAAAAAGATTTTCATCTGGCGGGCTAATTTATCCTTAACCCAGATATCGTCCGCGTCCAGAAAAGCAATAAAATTTCCTTGAGATAACTCAACCCCATGGTTTCTCGCCGTCGCCGCGCCTTTTTTCCCTTGAATATGATAGCGTACCAACGCGCCAAAGCTCTTCGCGACCTCGGCACTGCCGTCGGTGGAACCATCGTCCACGATAATAACTTCATGAGGAGCATAGGTCTGTTTGAGAACGCTCTCAACCGCTTCCGCCAGAAAACGCTCACCATTCCAAACCGGGATAACCACACTCACCAAAGGTTCACTCATGCCATCTGTCTACTTTGAGGTTTCAGGGTCAACATTGCCAACCTTGACCCCTTCGGGAAAATCCGGCAGGAGATCAGCAACGCCTTTATTCTTCTCGCGACGCCTATCCAGTGACTTTTTAAGAGCCTTAAACATATTGAGAGAAGTTAAATTTTGCCCCCGGGTCATATTGGTTTCATGAAGACGATAAAGCAGGGTCACCTGGTCAAGTACCACAATCGAAGCACCACGTTCTCGGGCACGCATAAACCAATCAAGGTCTTCACCATAACGAAGCGCAGGGTCAAACAAGCCAACTTTATCAAACACCTCCTTGCGGAAAAGTGCACTCCCAATATGAAAGGCAACCGAGGGTTCAATAAAGTCTTTTATTGCTCCCTCTCGCTCGAACAACACGTCTACCTTTCCCATGACGATTTCCGTCTCGGGAAATTTTTTCATACATTCCAACATGGTGGGAAGACTATTTTCCGGCCACAGGTCATCCACATCGAGAAATCTGACAACCTTCCCCCGAGCAATTTCCAAACCTTTGTTTCGCGCCGCGGAAGGACCGCTATTCGTCTGGTAAACATATCGCACCTTATCCTTAAAATCAGCGATGATTTTTGCGGTCTCGTCAGTGGAGCCATCATCAACAAAAATAATCTCCAGGGGCGTGTAGTGCTGAGTGTTAATATTTTCCATAGCCCCACGGACAAAGACGGCGCCGTTGAAGACCGGAACGATTACACTCACCACGAGAGGAGTTTGCTCCATCATCCGTGCACCAATAAAAAGTTTTCTATCGCCCGCGTGACACCCGATACGTCTGTACCCAGTTCGAGCGTATACGCTGGCACCTGTTTGACAAAGGCACTCAAGAACGTAAACGCCTCATGACCAGCATGGGGTAATTGAAAAATAGTACTGGGTGCCAGGGCCGTCAAACTCGCTACTGCAGAGGTTTTTTTAATCTGCGTTTCTGGGCGCGTAGTTATTCGGGGTATAAAAATCGCTTTGACCGGAAAACCCTTGGCCATTTTTTGAGGAAAAAAGTCTTGCAAAAAAAAGAGCGCTTTTTCTCCATACGGTTGTTTTGCGTACCGAAGTGGCTCGTGAAGAAACGGAAATCTCCCAAAGTCCTTGGGACTTAATTTGCCGGAGCAAAAAATACTGTAAGCGTATGGTTTTGGTTTAGTCTCAACAAAGCAGTGATCATCCCCTGCATAGAGAAGCTTGGAGTCAAGACACGCAAGCGCGGTAGAGGATTTTCCAGATCCACTCTTCCCCACCAGCAGGAGACCTCCTGCCGCAGTTCCCACGGCAGCAGCGTGCACCATTTGTTTTTCGTGTCTTTCCATCCACCAGTTAAAAATCGTCAGCAGAGGAGCACCTGTTTCAAAATAAAAAAATTCCTTAGCATCGCTTAGCCAATAAAGAGCAATGTTTTGCCGGAGGTCCAGCATACTTAAGATGCCGGTGTAAAGATCATAATGCGTGTAAATATGTTCATCATAATACCCCCCGATTTCCCCGCGCTTCAAATAATCATCCTGTGACCATGGGGGTGGCGGTATATCAATGCCCGTTGATCGACTGTCCCATAAACAAATAGTAAGGTGTGAACAAGGATCCGGTCCACTTTCCAGATGACTCAAAGCCCGAGTGATAAGAGGAAGCATTGTCGAGCCGGCAAAGCACAGCCTAATTTTAAAGCCCCCCATATCATAAAAATGCTCAATCGCTCCTCCGGCCGCCTTGACCGCCCGAAGAAAGCTCGAGTGAAGCTTCCCGAAAAATGCTTCCGGACCAGACTTTTCCTCACGTGTAGCAACCTTCCGTTCGGTTAAGGGAAAAATTTCCATGTCTGTCAGTTTTCTTCTGAGAACTTTGGAGTGTTGGGCCAACCGGTTTCGTCAACCTCATGGATCGGATCAAGCCAAAGCATTGCCTGCATATCAGTATATTTTTGAAGGGTAGGTGATTCGAACAAAAGTTTTTTCCCATTTTTCAATTCACCTTCACCTGGGGCAAGGATACCCCTATGCTTCTCACCCTTGGTTTCCTGATTAATGGTGATGAGCCCTTCTTTTTCCATGTCAGCAAGCAATTGACGAACGCTGTTTTCCATTTCTGTTCTGTTCCCCTCATACCGCTGCGCCAGTCCTTCTATAATTTCAGGCACATCAAGACCCTTTTCGACGAAATTCCACAGGTCAGCACCTGTTTTATCCAGGCTATAGTAATTCCCGTTTTCCAAATTAACGATAATAGCTTCTCCGTCAATTATTTCGTGGGCAATATTTTTATTAATGATAAAATTCATGAATAATTCTCCTGGGCTCTGGTTTTATTTTGGGAATAATTTTCAGAATAGTTTAAATAAATATATAAATATATCATTCCAAGAATCAATGTCAATTACATCCGTCGCATATCCCAAGGCATGGGTAGCATCCCTGAAAAAGCATTTAACCGATTTATCTATTTAATTTTATTTATAAAATTTATATTGCTAATCACCAGAAAAAGGTTTTAACCCCTCAAAAGCTGGTGAATGATGGGGCCGAAGAAACTGAGACCAAGCGGACAAAAAGATTTATTTCGAGCCCGCTGGGAGCAAATTATAAACTTCATGCACACGTTGTGTCGGTGACTGATGAGAAAGACTGGGGTGTATTTGGGGAAAATGGGGTCAAGTCGGCTTTTGAGTCTTGTTAATTTTTTAAATGAGCCAAAGGCAGACTTGACCCTTTACTCTCCGCATGAGAGGCTAAAAATAGACCACTTATCACGATATTCTTCTATATCTTTCAGGTAAACAAACCACCACTCTGAGTTCTTATTTTTTGCATATTTCATCTTGTCAGAAATAACCTTGCTAGGAACAATAAAATACTCAATTGTTTCTTGTAACTTATTATGTCGCAGATTTACCAAGACATAAATATGATTTTTAGATACTTGTTCTTTTGCTTTACTCGTAAGAAGCCAGAAATTGAATGTGCGGGCGTTAGTCTTAACCTGAACTGAAAAAGTTTTTTGGCATGATTGGTCTGTTGCCAGAATATCAGCACCTATTGCACTTCTTGATGTAGGTGATGCTATTAACCCCAATCTTGAGAGTTCAGCTGCAACGAGGTAAACACCTCGCATTCCTGTCAGTTGCTGCTTTGATGCCATATAATCTAAGTTCCTTTATAACAGATTCCTATACTACTTCGGTGTCAGTGTAATTATCAGTGTAAGTGTAACTATCAGTTTAAGTGTCAGTATTAGTGGTCAGTGAAAAGCGCAAACCAATGATCGCATAGCGATCGCGTCTACACTTTTAATGAAATGATTATTTTCTCCTCGTTCCTCGAACCTTGCCTTGAGTGTCCCATGTCGGGGCCTGGCACCGTTACTTCTCCTTGAAATCATTTAGGCCGTCAGCACCATGCCTTTAATCTATTGGATCAATATTGAAATCATCGAGATGTGGTTTCCCAACTGCATTGTATAAATCATCCATTATATTTTTTATGAGCTGGGGAAATTCGCTTTCGGAACCTATCCTATACCTTGGAAGTAACAAAGGATCTGGACCAAGCTTTTTTGAATAGTGTCCCTCTTCCTCTGGCAATAATCCGAAAGAAAAGACCGCCAATGATGTATTCATCCCAGATATATCTTGATATTGATCATACCTTAACTCCAATTCAAGAGCATACTCGGCAATAGCATTGCCGCCAATTCGTCTGGATTGTTCTGCAACAGTCAACGCATTTGATATATCTGCAAGTATCCAGCGGATAGATACTCCAACAGGATTGGTAAATGTACTTTTTACAATCAAATTTATGGTACCATTAACCATCACCTCTATTATTGCTATATCTTCATTTGGGGGCCATCCTCAACATCGTATTTGCAAGCCCACCTACGGTTAGCACCTCTTAAGATTGGGCGAATGGTCCCAACTGTTCGAGAAGTATGAATAGCGTCCATTGTTTCCAAGGCTAAACTCTGATTATTTGGGAAAGATCCTTTAATTTCAAGTTTCCGATTAAACAGATTCGAGTACAAATATGGGCGATCAATTGTTAAAGGGGTCAACGGGACTATGGTTATCCTAAAACCTACCATGTCTACCTTTGGGCTTCGTTCAGGTTTTAGCTGCAGGTATCTCATTTTAGAAATCTCAAATTCCCTGTTAAGACGTTCGTGGCCTCTGTAGGTTTCAAGTGTTAAATCTTGTAGTTCTCTCATTTTCATAGGCCTCGATTCATCTCCTACGCGCCTATACGCCTCCTGAGTTCGCCCACTTTTATATAGTCGGTGAGGTGCATCAATCGAACGGGATACACGAAATACAATGACTCCTTCGTTTGGCAAATCACCTACCTGAACCCCTCTGCAAATTAAAGACGGTAAAGGTGGGTCGATCCAATCATGTGCAGCCCGCTCAAACCGGGAAGATAATTCATGGCAATCAGGAATCGGCGCAATAGATTTAACTCTTTTTGGTTGCTCATCTGTTTCTTTCAGGCCAAGTACAAGCCATCCTCCTTCTGAATTAGCAAAGGCCACCAACTCTTTAAAAATGTTTTGCTTGGCGTAGTCACCAGGTCCGTTGCGAGGTTTTCCGGATTCTGGTACATTATACCAAGGATCAGTGTGATTTTTTTCAGCTGATAGACCCTCTTTAATTTCAAAAAGTTGTCCTTCGGGTGTATCAATTAATTCATTGATATCCTTCTCGTCGATTTCGTCTAATGTCTTTGTAAAAAAGTCGTTCATGTCTTAAATCAATAGAAATCAAACGAACTCTTCAGCGGGCGCGGCTTTTTTTTGCGATCCGCTGAAAAAGATGGTTGGACATTTTAATACCACATTGAAACATTAAATTTTGGGTATATCCTTCTGAACTTTTGAAGGATATCATTCCTCAAGCGATCCATTTCGTGACATGCCCGTGATGATAGAAAATGCACAGTGCAGTCTTTTTGACCACAACCACATTGCCTAATTTCGCCAGATTTTAAAAGTTTATCATATGCTGCGCGCAACTTTTGAAGTTCAACTACAATTTCCATTAGGCTATGCCGCAACATCAAGTCAGTTATTTCCGATATACTTGGAAATCTCTTAATAATAGTACCATCACGTAACCGGTGCACGCCGGTTTGAAGTGCTTCAATAGTATCTGAAATAGCCTTTTTAAAATGAAATAAATTACTTTCTTGATTAAACGGTGTTGTGAATGCAGGCCTATCAAAACATGATGCATATGCATTCAATAATTTTGCATCATCGAACTCCTTATCTTCGAGAATGAAGGTAGAAATATCTGTAACCTTTTCAGGGAAAGCGACACCATTACAAAATCTCTGGATGAGCGATGGAGTGTCCTTTCTGAGCCTTTCTTCAAATTCTGGACCGCTCCAAACTTCCGCGCAGGAAATTCCTTTTCCCTTAGCATAAGAAACAACACGGGCTTTCATGTTGGCGGAGACTTTTCCGCCAACGATTAAGACAAACTTGTGTGGTTTCTGGTTCGACCCTTTACATATCTTGTCAATATCCTCCTGAGCCTTATTGAATACTATTTTCTGATGGTTGGCGCACTGATAGCAAACAGTGCAATTACATCCTCTATTGGAAAGAACACCCCATATATCACGCCCTCGGTCTGAACCAAGCTGTCCATACCAATCAATAGTATCCCATTCCTCTGAACGAAGGATATAAGCAAATGCGAGCCGTTCGAACTCTTGACCACTGCGATCTTCAAAGTGTATTGGTTTTACGCTTATTTCTATCATTTTGCCGATGTCCAACAATGATTATATTGATCCGTATAAAAAACTGAGTACTGCAACTTCAGTGTTAGTATTAGTCGTTAGTATTTGTATTATCGTCGGGGCCTGACCCCGTTACTTCTGTGCATCAGAATCTGTTTACCTTATATTGGAGATAGTATATTGAGAAGAAGAAGGTTGCCACCCCCGAGAACTGTATATCTCTTTTCAAATGGACATTGAAATGTTCGTTGAAAATACGTCGCACCTTAAAGCATTGAACCAGCAAAGTTATTCCTGCAACCAAATCTAATATGCGAGAAAATGCATCGAGTCCTTTCGCTGTATCCATTTCGCCGAGCCCTTCGCTCGCGCCAGAGATGAAGGCAAGCAACAAACTTATGCTAAATACTACAATAGCAAAAATAAATACTCCAGAATTGAGTTTTTCCTTGGATTGCAGACTATTGATTGCATTTCGTCTTGTTAAAAACCATGCCGGGTAATATATTCCAGCAGTGATGACCGTCAGGAAAATGATAAGAATAACACTTACTTTTTTTAATTCTTGACCCGATTGAGGTACTCCACCAACTGATTCTTGAACTACTGGAGGAGCAGAGAGTGGATTCCCGCAAGCACTACAGAATGTTGCTGTATCAGCATTCTCCTTTCCGCATTTTGAACAGCACATGTTTGCCTCCTTATTTCAGGTTTTATAGTGCCGCACTGATGCTCAACAATGATTATATTGATCCGTATAAAAAACTGAGTATTTCAGTGTAACTGAAAGTATAAGTGTTAGTTGTCAGTAATAAAAATGTATCCCGCCACAAAATAAAAAAAGACCCATCACCTTTCTATCCGGCAATGCGGCCTATTTATTTTTTTATCTTAAAACCCTTCCCATCAAAGACACCCTGTTCCTCTCCGTTACTTATCTTTTTTGGGGTTGATATTTTTTATCCTTTTTAATTCTATCCCGGGTAAATGTCAACAAAAAAGTAGAATGAAAACCTTACTTTTCCCGCATAGCGGAACTCTTTTCCCTTGCCAAAGGAAGGTCATATAGCTGGGCTTATCGATTAAACGATAATTTCCCCTCATTGTATTTGTGAATCAACATTGATATGAGGGATTGATACGGTATCCCCTCTTCAATTGCTTTAGCCTGAATCTTCTTTAAGTCTCGTTCACTCATTCGGATATTAATCCGCTTTCGTTTGCCCAGGCTATAGCGGGCGTATTCCTCGTATTGTTTTTTTTGTTTCTTAGTGAGGTCGGAAATCCATTTTTCATTCTCAAGTGATTTTGCCAATTCCATTTCGTCTTTATCCAAATACGCTGGTTTTTTCATTTCTTGCCTCCCAAATACTTTTTTGTTGCTTTGCTATTTGGTATTATTGTTTTTAAAAATATTTTCTCGTTATCCTCAATATATGGCACCGAATAAATATAATTCTCAATCTTTACCAAAAAAACCTCCTGATCCGGATATTTTGTCGGATTTGGATGTTTTATTCTGTCAACCATATCTCCTAATGCAATGGCCAATTCGACCTGTTCAAATGAAACGCCTCTTACTTTCTTGAGCATTTCATTTTTCTCATCATTCCAGTCAAAATGTTTCATGGCGTGTGCCTATTGTATTCTCGGTTACATAATAACGATGATTCTTGTCTCTGTCAAATCGTTTTTACAAAAATAAATATCTGTTCGCTTCCCGTGAATGTGAAGAGGTTAGTGAGCTGATTGGGCAGTGCCCAAAGCAAAAAAGGCCTATCGCTCTTATATCTGGCGATTCGGCCTTATTTCTTTATTCTCAATCAATTATAAAAATTACTTCCCATCAAGGACACCTATTCCCTGTATCGTGATTATCCTCATGTGAAATTGTTATTGTTAGCTTTTTTAATACTAATCGGGCAAAAAGTCAATTAAAAACATCTCCCAAGACATGGTTAACATTTCAACTTCAATAAAAAATTTAAAATCTCTTTTCATTCCCTGGAGCACCCGTTCATGAGTAATATATTGAGAAAAGAAATAAAATTCTCTCCGCGAAAAAAGATTAACCACACAAAAAACAAACATCCCTTTGACATTTCGTTTAAATTGATTTAACTTCCCAATTCTTATGAAATCAATCACAGACCAGACAATTATCCGAAACTTTTCCATCATCGCCCATATTGACCACGGGAAATCAACCTTGGCAGACCGTCTTTTGGAACTGACCGGCACTGTTTCCGCCCGAGAAATGACCCCCCAGTATCTCGATAAAATGGATCTGGAAAGGGAACGAGGTATTACCATAAAAGCCCAAACCGTATCTCTGGACTATCAGGCAAGCGATGGGAAAAACTACCGTTTAAACCTGATTGATACTCCCGGGCACATGGATTTCAGCTATGAAGTTTCCCGAAGCCTGGCTGCTTGTGG
>Ga0208980_10002961_pt1 | contig 10298 bp, 8 predicted proteins | sample WetSurMetagenome_3_FD_187993 | JGI IMG/M metagenome (GOLD analysis project Ga0208980, IMG submission 187993) | Wetland microbial communities from Twitchell Island in the Sacramento Delta, sample from surface sediment Aug2011 Site A1 Bulk (version 2) | ecosystem: Environmental > Aquatic > Marine...
ACAAGAGTTCCTGTATAGTTACCATATGCCGGATGAACAACCATTCCGGGCTCTTTATTCACGACGACCACATCCTCATCCTCATAAACAATATTCAGCGGGATATCCTGGGGAATAAGCTCTATTTCCCTGGGAGGTGAAGGCAGAACAATCTGAACAATATCACCAGGCTTGACTTTGTAGTTTGGTTTTACCGGAGTATTATTTACAAGAATATTCCCTGCATTAGCTGCATTTTGTATACGTGTGCGGGAGGTGCTTTCGAGTCGGACAAAAAGATACTTATCAATACGCAGCAAGGACTGCCCCGGATCGGCAACAAACCTGTAATGCTCATAAAGTTCCTGCTGATCTGAAAGATCTTCTTCTGCCATACCTGATTATCTTATTTTTATAAGCCTGAAATAACCGGCTCGTCTTCTGTCAGAAATGATGACAACAGTGTATAAACCAGCCTTCAGGGAGGAAATATTAATTCGCTCATTGTATGGTACATTGATTAATTCCCTCCCCTGGAGATCTATTATCGAAACAAATGCAGAACCAGAAAGGAACAGGTCGTTACTTTCGAGGTTGATGTAATCGGATGCAGGGTTGGGCCAGAATCTGAAAGTCTTTGAATAACCCGGATCAATATCAATATTGTTAACCGACGTAGTTTCAAGCGGCGCACCTAATACTGGTCTGATCATAATGCTTCCCTCTTTCTGCGATTGAATCCATGCTCCGTTAAGCCAGTAATACTGGCGTCCCCGGTTAGGAGTATTTACATCGAATCCGACATTCAGGAAAGTCTCGGAGCGCTGTTTCCATCCGACATAAAATATACCATCAACCATCACACCGTCAGGTATTTCATATGTGTAAAATCCATTAATGTCATCACCGGGTTTAACCTGAACATTTTCAACTGAGTATTTCACATTTCCCGGTAATCCGTTATCATCATCCCAAATCATAAGGTCGAATGCTCTCTGGTTGCTGTTCATGTAACTGTCGTTGAAACATATGCGAATCGCTCTGATTGTGTCAGGCAGATATGACTTGAACCTGACTGCTGCCATTGCATTTCTTGACCCCTGCCCGTTTATTCCGTAACCGCCTTCAGGAGAACCGTCATCATATGCAAAATAATTACTGAATACCTGGTAATATATTATAGTATCATTTCCTTTAGGATCAAAATCATCGGTCTTAAGGTAACTGGTCACTTTAAACAATGCCGAATCATTATTTGTGTTATTAAAAGTGTAAATCAGGTTTGCATTATAGTCAACATTTGTAAACGGGTCAATATTGGCTGCACCGGCTGTAAATGAATGAGAAACAGTATTTGTAAACATATCTCGGATCTCAAAATTACGTGTTATATTTCTGACAATCATATCATTGTTCCGATAATGTATCGGAATTGATGAGCCCATTTCCTGGAGGTAGACCTGTTTGAACTGTTTCCAGGGCATAGCCTCATTTGTCTTGAGCAGAGACCTGACAGGTGTCGTGAATGCAACGTCGGCAATGGTAGTGTCGGCTTCATTCCTGTTTCTGTCGATGTAAACATAATCGATGTTCCATAAATCACAATTCCCGATCATTGACGGATCGGTAAAAGTTGTATTGAGACTTGCCCAGTTAATAAACCGGAATTTGAAACCTTTCTTTAAATACCTGGGGTTTTCAATTTTGATAATCACAGGCTTAAATTTTTCCGGAGCTGCACCAGCTTTTCTCCATATTGAATACCATTTATTTTCATCGGGTGCAAAGAATTGTAAAGTAAGGCTGTCATTAGCTTCTGGCGCATCGCCAAGCCCGCCGGGCTGATAATAGAAACTCAGCCAGATATTTTCAGAAGCAGGAAAACTTAGATTAAGAGGCTGAGAAGTCAGCTGATCGGCTTGAAATCCTTCCGAATTGTTTGTTTCATAAAGATCTCCCGATTCATTCAGGGCATCAAGTGTGGCCATACCCAGCGCTACCTGCTGATCAGAATAGGTATTATTGATAAACGCATAATTGTCGCTCCAACGTTTTGGCGAAGGCAGGTATGAATTCCCTGTAAAATCATCAAAAAAAGGAAGCTCAATATCAGCTGCAGCGCCCTTGAAAGCTGCCTGCTTATCCTTGAGATTCTTTAAGCGGGGGTTGGCGGAGAGACCCGTCACTACCTCCTGAGCAGGTGATACTGCAGGATAACAAAGGAGGATGATAATATATGCGGCCAATCTTTTATACATAAGCTTAATCTGATTGCCCATGTGTTATTTCAGGTAAAGTATCAGGTCTTACTGAAGTTGAATCAACCTGAATTTTGGCAGAATCAATTGTAAGCCAGAGATAAATTGAAGATCCAAGCTGAAGTGTGGCTTCATCGCTGAAATCCGGATTTTGTTTATATACGAAAGCATTTGCTGAATCTTTCCCTGATATTATCGTGTTGTCAAAGATTGATGTTACAAGTGTAAGCGATGACCCGAGTATCCTGTCTTTGGCAGACTGGAAGTTCAAGCCCAGCAGATTTGGAACGGAGGTTCTCTGATTGCTAAGGCCTTTTCCAAGGACCAGGTCAATTACCGATCCTTTCTGGAGGGAATCGCCTTCCCGGATATCCCTTCCATTGTAAAGCTGTTTTATAACAACATCTATTGAAATGTCGGGGATATATTTCGGAGTTCCCATCTCCAGCCCTGCGCCTTCAATTAAAGCAATGGCCTGACGCTTTGGAAGATTGACAAGATTTGGCATTGCGACCATTTCAGGATTATAGGCATTTATGGTCAGCATGATATTCCTCCATTTCTTGACCTTAAACCCTGCTGCCGGATTTTGTTCCGCTATGCAGCCGCGCGGCACTTCGGAAGTATAAACGGAATCAATGATCTGAAACCTGACCCTGCTTTTCTTTGCAGCCTTAATGGTCTGTTCCTTTGTAAGCCCTATAAAGTCAGGAACCGGTCGGCTTTGCCCGTGCCTCGTGTAAAAATTCAGCCATATAAGCAGTCCCATTGTTAATCCGACAATAAGGATAGCAGCTAATCCGATGTTTTTTAAAAATGTTTTGCTCAGGATAAAATCTTTGATGCTCATGGCAGCTGTTCGAACTTGTTTTATAACGCAAATGTATTGATAAAATTATAAAGGGAATCCCGTTCCACAGGGACAAATCCGGCCTCCCTGATAAGCCTGCAGATTTCACCGGTTGTCATTTCAGGATTCCTTTCTGCAGAGCCCGCCATTGAATAGATTCTTGTAGTATCTTCAATTGTTCCGTCGAGGTCATCTGCGCCAAACAACAGGCTTAACTGCGCAACCTCCCTTCCAATCATAGGCCAGTAAGCTTTAATATGCGGGATATTGTCAAGGAATATCCGGGAAACTGCATAGTTTCTGAGATCTTCTGTTGTAGTTACCTCACCAAGATATGACATAGAGTTGTTTGCTTTTTTGTACTTCAGGGGAATGAATGCATTGAATCCCCCTGTCCGGTCCTGCAGCTCACGGAGTTTTGACATATGGCTGATCCGGTGTGAATAGGTTTCGATATGTCCGTAAAGCATTGTGGCGTTAGAAGGTATACCAAGTTTGTGGGCAGTCTCATGTATAAAGAGCCACATTTCGGCTGATGTCTTTTCCGGGCAGGTTTTATTTCTAATCTCTTCATCAAAAATCTCGGCGCCACCTCCCGGTATTGAATCCAGCCCGTATTTTTTCAACTGTTCCAGGCCCTCTTTTACAGATATGCCTGTTTTAGTGATCATATAGTCGAGTTCAATCGCTGAAAATGCTTTTATATGAAGCCCGGGACGATGTTTCCTGATCTTCTGTATAAGACTTCCTAAATAATGGATATCATATGACGGATGGACGCCTCCCACAATATGTACCTCAGTCACCGGTTTCTCATCAAATCTTTTTACTATCTCAAGCATTTCCTCATGACTATATTCCCAGCTTTCAGGATCACCGTCGGGTTTATGGTAGGAGCAGAAGCGACAGTTGTAAACACATTTGTTTGTAGGCTCAATATGAAAGTTCCTGTTAAAAAAAGCATAATTACTGTTATGTTTTCTCCTGACAATGCCTGATAACAGTGCAAGCTGCGATAATCCTGCTTTGCTGTAAAGTACCAAACCTTCATCGGTTGTTATTCGAATGCCGGCTTCTATTTTATCAGCAATTAATCTCAGACCGTCATCAATAATATATTTCGTAAGGTTGGACATTGAAGATATTAAATCCTGACAAAATTAATGAAAAAAAGGTGCCTTTCCATGAGGCACCTTTATCCTTGATATCAAGTCTCTTATTTATTTCAATTTCAGTTCAGAAGAGGCAGTAAGCTTCTTTCTTCCTTTGGCTCTGCGTGAAGCGAGTACCCTTTTCCCATTGGATGTGGACATTCTTTCCCTGAATCCGTGTTTGTTTGCTTTTTTTCTTCTTGAAGGCTGAAATGTCCTTTTCATATCCGTTGTTTTTAAATAGCCGTACTGTTTAATTTTGAGATCGCAAAGATAGATATTTTTTCAATAAAAACAACAGCAATATATTTTTTAACAAAAATCAAAAAGGCAGATAAACAATCTTCTTTGTCTCAAAATATGGTTCGGAAAAGAGGTCTTTGATATTCCAGATGATAGTTTTTTCTATAAAAGGTTGCAGCTCTTCTGAAAGGTCTCCGCCTTTAAGGTATAATATCCCATTCTTAAGCTTATTGATATTTTCTGATTTAATGTTTTTCAGCGTCAGTTTAACAAAACTCCGGAAATCAGTAACAGCCCTGCTGACAACAAAATCATATTTTCCATTTTCATCCTCGGCTCTTTTACGGCTGACTGTCACGTTGGTCAACCCCAATTCCGCAACAACAGATGATACAACTTTTATTTTTTTCTCTATTGAATCGAGCAGTGAAAATTCAGAATCGGGAAACATTATTGCAAGGGGTATTCCTGGAAAACCTCCACCGGTACCTACATCAAGGATCTTTGTTCCGTATTTGAAGTCAATTATTTTTGCAATTGCCAGCGAATGCAGGACATGATGTACATAAAAATTTTCAAAATCTTTCCTGGAAATCACATTGATTTTACTGTTCCAGGCCTGATAGATTGATTTTAGTTCAGTAAGCATTTTAATCTGCGAGCCTGAAATATCAGGGAAATATCTGAGAATGCTTTCAATCACTACCTGTTTCCCGTTTTTGTAAAAATATTGTACAGAAGAGATTTTGCCCTGTAGAGCTGTGCTTTGACTGTTCCGATCGGTAACTTTAGCTCGGAGGCAATCTCTTCGTATGAATACTCCTTGTAATACCTTAATTCGATAAGGTTTCTGTAGCGTGGTTTAAGCTGGTTTACAATATCACGAAGAACAGCAATCTTCTGGTCATTGATAAGAGTTTCTTCCGGATCGGGGAGATCAGACTGAATATTTACAGTAAGATTGTCAATATCATCCTGGAGCTGATCGATAGGAGCAGGGGAGGACTGTTTCTTCCTTATAAAATCTATACAGTTGTTAGTGGCGATCTTGAAAAGCCATGTGCTGAATGCAAATTCCGGGGTAAAGGAGTCGAGATTGCGAAAAGCCTTACCAAATGCTTCAATGGTCAGATCTTCCGCATCTGAAGAGTTGTTTACCATCTTCAGAAGCATGTAATATATTGAATCCCTGTACCGATTCAGCAGGTTTGAAAATGCTTTTTCATCCCCGCCCTTTGCTAATTCGACAAGTAAAAGGTCATTTCTGGCCTTATCCGATAAGCCATTGCCTAATTCCATAAGTTTTTACCGGCACTTTGACGTTGACTACCAATATATATGGCAATGTTAATAAACGGGGATAAGAGATCAAATATTGGCATAAAGAGTAACAATCCCTGCTCATTGAATTTCTTCTGATTCAAGGCGAAAACAGTGACCATGGTAAAAATCCTGACACCGAAAAGAGCCAGAACAAGAGGCCACATACAAAGATTTGACATTAAAATAACAAACGACACATAAAATAAAACCCTGCTGGCAGGTTCCCCGATTAACAGAGCTTTGTCTCTGATTTTATAATGATTGGCAGTTGTCAGATGTCTTTTTTTCTGTTTGTAAAACTCAAATACCCCTGAAGCTGGAACGGAGCGGGTGTGTGAGTCCTTGCGGAATTCAACGGTACAGTTATTCCCGGATGAGTTGGAGTTTACAAACAGGTCATCGTCACCTGAAGCCAGGTTGATATGACTGCCAAATCCTTTTTTCCCGAAAAACAATGATCTCCTGTATGCAAGATTCCGTCCGACTCCCATATAAGGAACTCCCCTTATGGCCATCCCAAGATATTGCATGGCTATTGCCATACAATCGTATCTTATGTACCTGTTGAGCAATCCCGGTTTTCTGAAGTAGCCACCGTAGCCAAGGACAAAATCAGTTTTATTGTCAAAACGGGATGCCATTTTGGCAAGCCATTTCTTACTTTCAGGCTTGCAGTCGGCATCTGTAAAAACCATAATCTCATTTTTTGCCGCTTTAATACCAATAAATTGCGCAAATTTTTTATTGTGAGCGAATTTCGGATCTTTACTGATATTTGAAACCCTCAGGTGCGGATATTTTTTAAGGTACTCACCCAGTACATTATATGAATCATCCTCCGAACAATCGTTAACAACCACAACTTCATAACCGGGGTAATCCTGTTCCAGAACTCCTGGAAGGAAATCTTTCAGGTTTTCCTCTTCATTCCTGGCACATATGATGACCGAAACAGGATCCTTTAATACCGGATTTTCAGGATGTTTGTATACAACCGGGGCAAGGTAATAAAGAAAATAATAAACGAGCTGAACGATCAGGGATACAGCAAAAACAATTAAAAGGCAAAAAAGAAGGGGATGGTCGCGGAGTATCATTTGACTTCCAAATATGGCAGCAATATTACTAAGATATTCTGAATGCAAAAATAGAGTTTTCGATATCGTTCACATAAAAACGGGTAATGCACCAGAAAAATTATTGACATAATTTTCAACAGGAGGATGAATGAATTACCTTTGGCATCCGGAAAAGAAGGATTTTATGTTTAAAATAAAGAGCAGGGACAAGGATTCAAGGGCCAGGACAGGCATTCTGGAAACTGAACATGGTGATATTCCCACTCCAATTTTTATGCCGGTTGGAACTGCCGGTACAGTTAAAGGTATCCTTCAAAAAAATCTGGTTGATGATATTGATGCAAAAATTATACTCGGGAATACTTATCATCTCTACCTGCGTCCGGGTACTGACATATTAAAAGCAGCCGGTGGACTTCATAAATTCATAAACTGGAACAGGCCAATACTTACTGACAGTGGCGGGTATCAGGTCTTTTCACTTGCCGGGAACAGGAAACTGACTTCAGAGGGTGCCATTTTTAAATCGCACATTGACGGATCGAAACATATTTTTACACCTGAGAATACAGTTGATATTCAGCGCATTATTGGAGCGGATATTATGATGGCTTTTGATGAATGTGCACCTTTCCCATGCGATTACAAATACGCTGAGAAATCGGTCACTCTGACACACCACTGGCTCGACAGGGCAATAGCAAGATATAAAGAGACAGATCCGGTATGGGGTTATAAACAAATGTTATTTCCCATTGTTCAGGGCAGCACATTCGATGATCTTAGAAAAATATCAGCAGAAAAAGTCGCTTCGGCAGGGATGGAAGGCAATGCTATCGGAGGTTTGTCCGTGGGCGAGCCTGCAGAAGAAATGTACCGTGTTATTGATATTGTAAATGAAATACTTCCTGTTGATAAACCACGTTATCTGATGGGTGTCGGAACTCCTGTCAACATGCTTGAATCAATCGAAAGAGGTATTGACATGTTCGATTGCGTAATGCCCACCAGGAACGGGCGGAACGGGATGCTGTTCACGAGCGAAGGTATAATAAATATAAAGAACCGCAGATGGACCGATGACTTCAGTCCGATCGATCATTCCGGTCCTTCAGATGTGAGCCTGTATTACTCAAAGGCATACCTGCGACACCTTGTGATTTCAGGTGAAATTCTGGGTTCTCAGATAGCAAGTATTCATAACCTTTCTTTCTATATGAAGCTGATTTCGGAAGCAAGGGAAAAAATTGAAGAAGGCAATTTTAAAAAATGGAAGGAACAAATGATAATAAAACTATCGGAACGGCTTTAGCTCTGTTAAAAACAAAGATTATTGACCGTTATATTGTCCGGAAATTTCTGGGTACTTTCTTCTTTTCACTTCTCCTTATACTCACAATTGCTGTGGTATTCGATTTTGCCGAGAAGATAGATAACTTTATGGAGAAAAGTGCTCCGATAAAGGCTATTATTTTCGATTATTACATGAATTTCATACCCTATTTCGCAACTCTTTTTTCGCCGCTTTTCGTTTTTATTTCTGTCATCTTCTTTACATCGAAAATGGCGGCAAACACTGAAATTATTGCCATTCTGAACAGCGGAATGAGCTTCAGAAGAATGATGTGGCCATATTTCATATCTTCATTATTTATAGCAATTTTTGCTTTTTTGCTTACCAATTTTGTAATTCCCAAGTCGAACCTGCACCGTATCGATTTTGAAGATAAGTATTACAGAACTTCAGCAAGGAGGGTCCCTGTAATGAATATTCACAGGCAGGTATTCAAGAATGTCCTTATATATATGGAATCTTTCAACCCTATTAGCCAGTCAGGCAGGAACTTTACGATCGAGAGGTTTGATGAGAACGGTAAGCTGCTGTCAAAACTGAGCGGAAACCTGGTAAAGTACGATACTGCCACCAATAAATGGGTGGTGTTGAATTATCATCAGCGTAATATAACCGACCAGGAAGATGTTATAACCCGCGGCGACCGGCTGGATACAACTCTGAACATAAATCCTTCTGATTTTTCCAGGAGCCCGGGATTTGTGGGTACCATGACCTATAATGAATTGAATAATTATGTAAATCAGCTGAGGCTTCAGGGTTCGGATGAGCTCAATTTATTCCTGATTGAAAAGCACAGACGCATTGCAAATCCATTCTCAGTATTTATTCTGACACTAATTGGAGTTTCACTCTCATCGCGCAGGATAAGGGGAGGGATAGGAATGAATATCGGAATTGGTTTGGGCCTGAGCTTCTCATATATCCTGTTTATGCAATTCGCCTCCCAGTTTTCCATAAAGGGAAACCTTGAGCCAATGCTGGCCATGTGGATACCAAATATATTATATGCAGTTATAGGTCTTGTTTTATACAGACTTGCGCCTAAATAGTAGTAATCATTTTCTGAAAATCTTAAATTGCAGCTTATTTTTAATTTCAAATACCGGATTAATTCAAATTAAATAAACCTGTATGGCAGTAAATAAAAAGATCAGGGAACTTCAGGAGAAACGTCAGAAAGTATTTCTTGGGGGAGGAGAACAGGCAATTGAAAAACAAAAAGCCATGGGTAAACGGACCGCCCGGGAAAGAATAATGGCACTTCTTGACAAAGACTCCTTTATGGAATATGACATGTTCGTGGAACATGTCGGGCGTGATTTTGATATGGACAAAAAATCCCTTCCAAGCGACGGGGTGATTATCGGATGCGGCACTATATACGGAGCACCTGTTGCAATTTTTGCCCAGGATTTTACTGTTGCAGGAGGATCGCTCGGACTGATGCATTCAAGGAAGATAACAAAGATAATGGACCATGCACTCAAAATGAGAATGCCGCTGATCGGAATAAATGATTCCGGGGGAGCCAGAATTCAGGAGGGGGTCAATTCTCTGGCAGGTTATGGAGAGATATTTTTCAGGAATACTATTTCAAGCGGTGTAATTCCACAGATTTCGGTCATACTAGGTCCTTGTGCCGGAGGAGCTGTCTATTCACCAGCTCTTACCGATTTTGTATTTGTTGTCGACAAGATCTCCAAGATGTTCATTACCGGGCCTGAAGTAATTAAAACCGTCCTTGGTGAAGAAATTTCCATGGAAGAGCTCGGTGGTGCAAAAGTCCATAGTGAAATAACAGGTAATGCCCACTTTTTTGCCCATAGCGAGAAGGAGTGCTTTGAACAGATTAAGAAGCTCATAACTTTTATCCCATGGAGTAACAGCAGGAAAGCAAGACCATTTGAATCCGGAGAACCTGATGAAAGCTATAATCCGGAAAAGATTGTTCCCTATGATCCCACGCTGCCCTATGACGTAAAGGATGTTATTAAATCTGTCGTCGATAAATCTGATTTCTTTGAAATAATGGAACACTATGCAAAAAATATTGTCATA
>Ga0208980_10002962_pt1 | contig 10296 bp, 5 predicted proteins | sample WetSurMetagenome_3_FD_187993 | JGI IMG/M metagenome (GOLD analysis project Ga0208980, IMG submission 187993) | Wetland microbial communities from Twitchell Island in the Sacramento Delta, sample from surface sediment Aug2011 Site A1 Bulk (version 2) | ecosystem: Environmental > Aquatic > Marine...
GGTGGACAAGGCAGAGGCGGCCAGAGCAGAGGCGGTTGGGGAGGGGGAGACAGAGGGCGCTCCAACTACTGATCCTCACTCTCCACACTCGGATATAGAGCGTTCCCGCCCCTGCTCCTTGCTTAGTGCTTCGAGTCGCAATAACGGTGACGCATCCAACGAGGTCAGGCATCAGCAACGGCTCCCTCAGCCATTAGATAGACTCAGGGCGGTGAGCCTGTCGAACCGCACTAAGTCCTGAGGGAATAAATACGTCATCGGATTTATGACTTGATGGACTTGGCAAAACAGGGGCGGGAAGAGTTATGGTTGCCCGGAAAGAGACAGGAGATCTGTGTCCAGCAAAAGGAAAAAAGACGTCCTATGTTACGGTGTCCACGCCCTGTCGTCCGGCCACCATGACATTCGCATCCTGAAAAGAGAGCATGCCCCTCTCTGGTTCGGGTACAGGGTTTGGGCGTCAAGCTGGCTTTTGATGGATTTCCTGAAACGCTGCACCATGCCGGCGGGCAGCCATGTTATGGAACTGGGCTGCGGCTGGGGGCTGGCAGGCATCTATTGCGCCAAGACGTTCGGTGCCGCGGTGACCGGTGTGGACATTGACCCGGAGGTCTTCCACTATCTGCACAGACACTCAGAAATCAACGATGTGGAGATTGCCACCATCAACCTTGGTTTTGAAGATCTCACCCGCGAACATCTCAAGGGCATGAAAATCCTGATCGGAGCCGACATCTGCTTTTGGGACAGCATGGTCGATCCCATACGCTCACTGATTTCCCGAGCCATGGATGAAGGCGTGAGCATGGTGATCCTCGCTGATCCAGGGCGGCCTCCCTTCAGCAGGCTTGGGGAATTCTTCGACAAGGACAGAGGCGGAGAGTTGATGAGATGGGCTACCCTTCACCCTCATCCCATCGAAGGCCGGATCCTCAGGATCACTTCTCCCACCCATCCCATTCATTGACGATCGCCGCCTTTCAGAGACAGATCCACCCCTCTCGGCAAAGCGAAACGGCAACGGGCGAATCCCTGCTTGACTCTCTCTAGGCTTTACTGTGAAAATACCTTGTCCGAGGTGCCCGACCATGATGGAAGCTTCAGAGATCAAGGATATCGCGAAAAAATGCGTGATCTTTGAAACGTTGAATGATGAGGAATTTGATCTGCTTCTTTTCTATGGGGAGATGAAAGACTTCGCCTCCGGAGCGACGATCTACAAAACCGGAGAAACGGCTGAGGGAACCTTTTGCCTGATCCTATCCGGCGCAGTCGAGATCGTGACTCAAACCGGCCGCGGGATCCGCAAAATGGGTCCCGGTGAAATCATCGGCGAGATCGGAGCCACCAGCCCGCAAAACAAACGCACCGTCACCGTCCGAACGTTTGAACCGACCTTGATGCTCGAATGGGAAATCAAGCACATCGGCACTCGTTGGCCTGCCCTTCTGAAGAAACTGAAAGACCAAGCCTGGAAGCATCTTGCCCAGTATTACGAATCAGCAAAGAAGTGAGTCTGAGAAACCTGCTTTCCATAATAGAGGCCGGCAAAAGGCTGTGTTCCTGAGGAAGACTGCAACCTCCCACTCGCTGTAGACGCGCGGCTCTATCCTCTAACCCCTTGATGCGCCTATCTGATTTCATGGGCCCCGTCAGGCCCTGTCAATTATGGTTGCATCCTTCGGCCAGAGCAATCCCCTCACCAACCCATTAGACAGGCGGTTTCCCATCGCCCCTTCATCCGGCTTTTTCGATTGCCTATTTATAGCCTAACCTCTTGCCGATATTGAATTGTCTCCGAGGCGGCAGCCGGCTCGGCGCACCGTTCCCCCATCAGAAAAGCACTTTTGAAAGAGCCGCTCGCGTTTGGAATGCTACTTGCTTAAGGCTCTTGTCAGATCACACGCGCCTCTTGGAAAAAGGATGGGACAAAACATGACCGCTCAAATTTCCCCTATCTCCAAAAAGTTGTATGTGGGCATTGACGCCGGATCCGTGAGCGTCAATAGCATGGTGATCGATGACAGAAAACAGATCCTCTACGAGTCCCCTTATGCTCGCCACTGGGGAAAGGTGGAAGAGACGGTGACGGCCCTGATTCGAAACATCCACAAGCGCTTCGGGAATGAGAACATCGCATCCGTCGCTTTCACGGGGAACCACGGTAAGAACCTCAGCGAAAGACTCGGGACTTTTTACGAGTTCGAGATCATCAGCCAGGTCCTGGGAGCTCTCCACCTCCGGCCGGACGTGAGGACCGTGATCAGCATGGGCGGGCAAGACACCTCCTTGGCACAGATCAACCATCGTGAAACCGGATGGGAACTGGCCTACTTCGACACCAACGGCCCCTGTGCGTCAGGCACTGGATCCTTCATTGATCAGCAGGCGGAGCGTCTGGCCACAGCCGTGTACGAGAAAAAGAAGGGCACGGACCATCGGCCTCTCGATTCCATCCTTGAAGACTTCATCGCCTTGGGACTGAAAAGCCGAAAGCCCGCCAGTGTCGCGTGCCGCTGCACGGTCTTCACCAAGTCCGACATGATCCACCTTCAAAACAAAGGGGAACTCCTTGAAGACATCATCTACGGTCTCCACATGGGGAATGCCAGAAATTACCTGAGCACCATTGTGTCGAAGCGCTCCCTCTTGGACCCTATCCTCTTCCTCGGGGGGTTGTCTCTGAACGCCCTTCAGGTGAGAGCTTTCAGAGAATATTTCCCAGGTCTCATCGTCCCGGATCACAGCACCTCGATCGGCGCTTTGGGTGTTGCCCTTCAAGCCCTTCAATCGGACAGGAAAGACTGCCCTGACTTTGAAAGAGCCTTGGGCAAAGGTCCGGGGCAAGCGCTTTCCGTGCCTGTCGGGTCAAAGCTTGTACTTGAAAAAACCGTATTCCCTGAAAAGAACGAGATCCCTTGGAAACCTATCGGCAACAGCCCGGCCGCTTACCTGGGCATCGATGTCGGGTCAACCACCACCAAGTATGCGCTCATCAATGACTCTCAGGAGATCATCCATAAACGTTATGTTCCCACCCAGGGAAAACCCATTGAGGTCACCCAGGCCCTGCTCCGGCACCTCAAGGAACAGACCGGGAACCGGGTCCAAATCCTGGGCGTGGCCACCACAGGTTCAGGAAGAAGCGTGGTGGGAGACTTTTTGAATGCGGATCTCGTCATTGACGAGATCACGGCTCACGCCAGGGGCGCAGTGGAAATTGATCCCGAAGTAGACACCATCTTTGAAATCGGAGGCCAGGATGCCAAGTACATCTCCATTGCCAACACTCACCCTCTTGATTTCGACATGAACAAGGTGTGCGCTGCAGGGACAGGGAGTTTTCTCCATGAACTGGCCAACAAGTACGGCATTGATATTGTCGGTGAGTTTCAGGAGATCGCCCTTTCCTCAAACCAGCCGGTGAAGCTTGCAGAACGCTGCACGGTGTTCATGGAATCCGACCTCGTCTCTTACCATCAGAAGGGAGTGCGCAGGGAAGACCTCATCGGTGGACTGTGCTACGCCATTGTCCACAACTACCTGAACCGTGTGGTGGGAAACCGGAAGATCGGGGAAAGGGTCATGTTCCTCGGCGGCCCGTCCCTGAACAAGGCGGTGGTTGCAGCTTTCGAGAACATTCTTGGTCAGGGTCTTCTCGTACCTCGTCACAGGGAGGTGCTCGGCGCCTATGGAGCCGCCCTTAGCCTGAGGGAGAAGATGCGCTCTGGGGGAAAGAGGGGAAGCACTTTCAGGGGAATCGACGTCACCATCAACGATCGGATGAGCCACTCGGAGTGGACCTGCCACGCCGATGCCGAGTGCCACAACCAGTGCAAGCTCAAGGTTTACAACTTCGACGGGCGCAAAAGCATTTGGGGAGGAGAGTGCGGGAGATATGAACTGAGAAGGCTAGACGGCGACAGGAAGGAAAATTTTTTCGAGGTTCGTCAAAGAGTCTGGCAGAGCCACATGCAAGGAGCCTTCGAGCCGGTCCAGGACGCCCCTTTGTCGGAGGTGGATGGAAGACCCACCGTGGGCATGATCAGAGCTCTATACGGACTTCAGAGCAGTGTGTTATGGGCTCATTTCTTTGATCGCCTCGGTTTCCGTCTCGTGCTCTCCCCACCGACGAGCGAGCAGATCTCGAGAATCGGGATTGAGACAATGGTGGCACAGACCTGCTATCCGGTGAAGGTTTCCCACGGTCATGCCAAGACCTTGATGGGGAAAACGAGTTATCTGTTTCTGCCCACGCTCATCGACATGGCCACGCCCGAGCCTTCGGAGCGAGGCTATTACTGTCCCATGGTGCAGAGCAGTTCTTTCATGATTCGCACAGCTCTTGGACTCTCAGGGAGCACTCTCCTGAGCCCGACCCTCCATCTCAAGTCTGATCCCGAAATGGTCGCGCTGGACCTTTACAAGCAGCTCGTCGGAAAACTCGGTTGGAAAAGAGGACAGGTGAAAGCCGCTTTTCAGTATGCTCTCGAGAGGCAAGAAGGCTTCGAAAAGGACCTTCGCAGGCGGGGGAGAGCATTCCTCATGACCCTTTCTCCGGAGGAGCCTCTGGTGGTAGTCACCGGGCGACCATACAACCTTCACGATGAAAGGCTGAATCTCAGGCTCGGACAGAACCTTGCAAAGATCGGGGTGTCGGCGTTGCCCATGGATTTCATGGATGTATCCGATGTGGATCTCTCAGACTTCTCCTCCATGTTCTGGGGTCTGGGCGCTCAAATTCTGAGAACCGCCAGACAGGTCAGGAACTCACCCACCTATTTCGGTCTGCACCTGACCAATTTCAGCTGCGGAGCGGATTCTTTCATTGAGCACTTCTACAAACACATCATGGGCGAAAAGGCTTATTTGATCCTTGAAATGGATGAACACAGTGCGGTGGCCGGCGTGATGACAAGGCTCGAGGCTTACAAGAACGTGATTGAGAACAGTGTCCGTAAACTCTCAGCTGAACTGACCCGCAGGATCGCCAATTAGCAGGTTGTCCTGCGAGCAGGATCTTTTTCAGCACCTATAAGACGAAAGGCAAAAAAGCCATGGGAAAAAGCAACGTCATCGAGTTCAGACCCATGTCGGAAACTCTGGGGAAATTTCATCTGGGCAAGAAAAAGGTCCTGATCCCGGAGATGAACAGAATGACCGCTCACCTTTTTGCCGCCACTTTCAGATCCTTCGGCATCGAGGCTCAGGTCTTGAGAACCTACGGAGGGCTCGATCTCGGAAAGAAATACACCTCGGGGAAAGAGTGTTATCCGTGCCAGGTGACCTTGGGGGATATCCTTTGCTTTGTTAAGGAAGAAAGAGAAAGGCTGGGGTCGGCCTTCAGTCCTGAAGATTACATTTACTTCATGCCCGAATCCGAAGGGCCTTGCCGTTTCGGTTTGTACAACAAGTACCAGAGAATCGTGCTGGACTCATTTCCCGGATTGAAGAGGCTGAAGATCAGCTCTGTGACCACGAAAGACGGCTACTCCGTAGAAGGTCTTCTCGAAAAGGAAAAGGTTTTGAGTTTTAAGAAAGCAGGTTTTCTCTCCGTCGTTGCGGCGGATATCATGGACCGACTCACCTGGAGGGTCAGACCTTATGAGAAAGAGCAAGGCATGACCGATGTGTTCATGGAGCAGGCGATGCACCGCGTGGCTCACTCTTTTGAGACTTACGGAGTTGCAAATGACTTTGACCCTGTCCTTTCGGAACTGGATGGGGTACTCCAGGAGGCGAAAGGCATCATAGACCCGAAAATCTCACCAAAACCTCTCATCGGGATCGTAGGGGAAATTTTCCTCAGGATGCACAGGGATTCCAACCAGGATCTTATCAAGGTTCTGGAAAAATACGGGGCTGAGGTGGAAAACGCTTCGATCTCCGAGTGGGTGAACTACGTGAGCTATGCCGGGCTGAGGCAGGCGAGAAAGAACCTTGCCCTCAATCTCAGGCTGCTTCGCTTGCCACAGGTCAAAGCTTGCGCCAAGGAGGTCCTGAACTTCGGAACAAATCTCCTCTTCCAGGAGAGGACCCAGAAAGCGCTTTACAGGCGGGCTCAGAAGATCACCGATCTGGCCGGCGATCACAAGATCTCCCACTTGGAAAAAACGCTGGACCGTTCCGGAATCTTTTCCTTTGATGTGAGCACAGAGGCCTGCCTGAGCATCGCCGGCATCCTTCACTGCGCAAGAGAAGGATACAACGGCGTGGTGAACGTCTATCCCTTTACCTGCATGCCGAGCATCACCACCTCCGCGGTCGTGAGGCCGCTCATGAGTGAACGGCAATTCCCCTATCTGGACACTCCCTATGACGGTAGTTTCCAGCCCAACAGGGAAGCCTCCATCAGGACGTTCTTGTACCAGGCCCAACAGCATTTCATTCAACACGGGAGAAAACACACAGGAAACCACACTGCCCCTCAATGAAAGGACTGGAAAGAAAGAGTGATTTAGTGGTAAAAGATAGATTCAGAGCTGAGGGAGCCTCTTAGGAAAGCATGGCCGTAACTCAATGGGAGAGGAAGGGACTTGTTCCGTGACTCGTTCAATTTGAGAGGGCCTTACCCGGATATGAAATCTCTCCTATCTGGAATTTTGCTCATTCTAGTGGTGCCGCTCCTGCTCTTCACTTCCGCCTGCCGCTTCATTCACGACGGGAAAACCCCTCCCAAAGCTGTAAAAGGCATTCTGGATCTTACCCATTGGGATTTTGAAAAGGATGGCCCTGTGGATCTCCATGGAGAGTATGAGTTTCACTGGGAGCAGCATTTACAACCTTCCGACTTCTCGAACCCTTCTGATCAGACACAGAGCTTTATCAACGTGCCGGGGTTCTGGAGCAAACAGCGCTTAGAGGGTAGAAAGCTCCCCGGGCAGGGATATGCAACCTATCGCCTTAGAGTTCTGCTCAACGGTGCACAACAGTCCTTAGCCCTGCGATTTCAAGACATGGGAACAGCCTACAGGGTGTACGTGAACGGAAAGGTCCTGGACTCTGTGGGAGTACCGGGAAAGGATCGTGAAAGCACAGTTCCCAGGTACTTTCCCCAGGTCTTAGGCATCAACGAAAGTGCCGATCGTCTTGACATCCTGTTCCACGTGTCGAATTTCCATCACCGGCGAGGGGGAGCCTGGGAGCCGATCCAATTAGGGCAGGAAGGGCAACTGAGAGGTTTGAGAGAGCGACGGGTAGGTATTGATCTCTTTCTTTTCGGCAGTATTTTTGTCATGGCTCTCTATCACTTCGGGCTTTTCTTTCTGAGAAAGGAAGATCGCTCCCCACTCTACTTCGGACTTTTCTGTTTTGTGGTCGCCGTGCGGCTCCTGACCACCGGGGAAAGATACCTTACCCACATTTTTCCGGACATCAGCTGGGGCCTGCTGGTCAAGCTGGAATATCTTTCTATGTGTCTTGCAGTTCCCTCTTTTGCTCTGTTCATGCAATCCCTTTTCTCAAACGAATTTTCCCGACTTTTTCTGCGCTTCATCGGTGCGGCTTCCGTATCCGTTTCTTTGGTCGTTCTGTTCACGCCGGGAAGAGTTTTTTCCCACCTTCTCCCTGTTTGTCAAGGACTGATTCTCCTGACCTTCCTCTACGGGCTCTATGTTCTTGTCCTGGCTTTGAAACACAAGCGGGCCGGAGTCTCCATCTTCCTCGCGGGGTTTGTCATCATGTCCCTTGCAACCATAAATGACATTATTCATGTGGAGATGATGATCCAGACCGGCTACCTAGCTGCGTTCGGTTTTTTTGTCTTCATTTTTTCTCAAGCCTCTCTCCTGTCCCTGCGCTTCTCGAGGGCGCTTGCAACCGTGGAAGTGCAGCACAAGGAATTGATCGCCGTCAATGAGACTTGCAGGCAGGAGATCAAGGACCGTGTGCTCACAGAGGATGCTTTGCGCCAGAGCGAAGAGAAATATCGGGTCATTCTTCAAAGCATTGAAGACGGGTACTATGAAGTCGATCTGGCCGGTAATTTCACCTTCTTCAATGACGCCCTGTGCCGAATTCTGGGTTATCCCAAAGATGAGATGATGGGAATGAACAACCGCGCCTTTATGAGCGAAGCAACGGCAAAGCGCGTCTATGAGACCTTCAACCAGGTGTATCACACAGGACAGCCGGCCAAAGCCCTTGGCTGGGAGACGATCCGCAAGGACCGCACGAGGAGGTATCTGGAAACCTCCGTGTCCCTCGTGCGGGATGAGAAGGGAACTCCGATCGGCTTCAGAGGGCTTGCCAGGGACGTGACGGACCGCAAAGACGCCGAGGATAGAGAGCGGGTGCACCATCAGCAGCTTTTGCAGGCAAGCAAGATGGTGGAACTGGGGACCCTTGTGTCCGGAGTTGCCCACGAGATTAACAATCCCAACAATTTTATCATGCTCAATGCCCCTCTCCTGATGGACTCATGGAAGGCAGCCAAGTCGATCCTGGAGGAATACTATAAGGAAAATGGAGACTTCCTCCTGGGCGGCATGATGTATTCTGAAATGAGAGAGAATATCCCTAAGCTTTTTTCCGGGATCCTCGAGGGATCAGAGCGCATCAAGCAGATTGTGGCTGACTTGAAAGACTATGTGAGGCCCGACACCTCGGACTTGAGCCAATCTGTGAACCTCAACAGCGTCATCCAGTCCGCCCTTTCCCTCCTTTCCAACATGGTCAAGAAATCGACGGATCGATTTTCAGTGGATCTTGAGAAGAATCTCCCTCTTGTAAAAGGAAATTTCCAGCGCCTCGAGCAAGTCGTCATCAACCTTGTGCAGAACGCCTGCCAGGCCCTTCCGGACAGAAAAAAGGGAATTCGTGTATCCACCCGGTGGGACGAAGCCAACGGAAAAGTCATTCTGCAAGTGCAGGATGAGGGAGTCGGCATACCGCCGGAGACCCTGCCTCGTATTATGGATCCGTTTTTTTCCACCAGACATGATTCCGGGGGCGTGGGCCTGGGATTGGCCATTTCATCGAGAATCATCAAGGAACAAGGGGGGACAATAAATTTTGCATCAGAACTCGGGATAGGAACGAAAGCAGAGGTTTTCCTGCCTGTGGTGAACCGGATCACTAAACCCGAAAAAGAGGTGACCCAATGACGGACATCACATCTCCGAACCGTCCTGTGCTGCTGGTCGATGACGAAGTACAGTCGCTCACCAGCTTTGAAATGGCCCTTCGCTCGGTTAACCTGAATCATTTCATCAAGTGCCAGGACAGCCGCGACGTGATCCCCTTGCTCACAGAACAGGAAGTCGAAATCATACTCCTGGACCTGAGGATGCCCTACATCACGGGAGACGAATTGCTTCCTGCGATCATCTCCGATTTCCCCGAGATTCCCGTGATCATGATCACAGGCGCGAATGACGTGGAGACGGCGGTGAAGTGCATGAAACTAGGGGCCTTCGACTATATGGTGAAACCGGTCGAGAGGAGTCGTCTCATCGGGGGAGTGAAGCGGGCCATTGAGCTCCGCGAACTGCAGCGTGAAAACCGTTTGCTCAGAGCCCATGTGCTCTCGGACAAACTCGAGCATCCGGAAGTCTTTTCAGAAATCGTGACGTGCAGTGCTCGAATGCGATCGATTTTTCAATACGTCGAGGCCATTGCAGCGAGCCCCAGGCCGTTGTTGATCACCGGTGAGACAGGGGTGGGAAAGGAACTGGTGGCCAGGGCTGTGCACAGGCTCAGCCGTCGAAAAGGAGCCTTTGTGCCGGTGAATGTGGCAGGTCTCGATGACAACGTTTTTGCGGACACCCTTTTCGGGCACAAGAAGGGCGCCTTCACGGGAGCCGAGCAGGCCCGTGGGGGCTTGCTGGAACAGGCGGCAGGCGGAACCCTCTTCCTGGATGAGATTGGAGACCTGAGCCATCCTTCACAGGTGAAACTCCTGCGGCTCTTGCAGGACGGGGAGTACTTCCCCCTCGGGTCGGATCTGGCCAAACGATCAGATGCGAGAGTCGTTGTTGCCACGAATCAGGATCTGAACACGCTCCAGACCGACGGGCGGTTTCGCAAGGATCTATATTACAGACTTTGCGATCATCACCTCCACATCCCCCCTCTCCGAGAGCGCATGGAAGATCTGCCCCTGCTTCTCAACCATTTTCTTGAAAAGGCCTCGACAACCCTTTCCAAGAGCAAGCCCACACCACCCGAAGAACTCCTCACCCTGCTGTCGGCCTACCACTTCCCAGGCAACCTCCGTGAGATGGAATCCATGGTCTTCGATTCAGTCAGCAGCCACCGATCAGGCAAGCTCTCTATGGATATTTTCAAGTCCCATAT
>Ga0208980_10002963_pt1 | contig 10296 bp, 7 predicted proteins | sample WetSurMetagenome_3_FD_187993 | JGI IMG/M metagenome (GOLD analysis project Ga0208980, IMG submission 187993) | Wetland microbial communities from Twitchell Island in the Sacramento Delta, sample from surface sediment Aug2011 Site A1 Bulk (version 2) | ecosystem: Environmental > Aquatic > Marine...
GCAAAAATCACAAGGTCGACTGCTCCATCAAGAGTCATCATGAATCTGGTCATTTTAGGATCGGTAATTGTTAACGGAGCCCCTTTTTTAATCTGTTCCACAAAAAGTGGAATAACCGAACCTCTTGAAGCCATGACATTCCCATACCTTGTTCCACAAAATACCATATCGTGATTAGTAAGACTTCGAGATTTGGCAATCATAACTTTCTCGCTGAGAGCTTTTGACATTCCCATGGCGTTAATAGGGTAGACTGCCTTGTCGGTACTCAGAACTATAACTCTTTTTACCTTGTTATCCAGCGCGGAATTCAGAACGTTTTCGCATCCAAGCACATTTGTCCTTACTGCTTCTGTTGGAAAAAACTCACACGAAGGTACCTGCTTTAAAGCTGCAGCATGGAAAACAAAATCAACACCTTTCATGGCGCTGTTAATGCTTTCGTAGTTTCTTACATCGCCGATATAGTACTTTATTTTTTCGTTGCTATAGAATTGCCGCATATCATCCTGTTTTTTCTCATCACGGCTGAAAATGCGGACTTCTTTAATTTCAGAATTTAAAAATCGGCGCAGCACAGCATTGCCAAATGAACCTGTACCACCTGTAATTAGCAGGATTTTATCAGTAAACATAGTTATCTTAGTTTTTAAGGTTAATTATTAATTTTTGGAAATCGGATCTGACCCTGACAGCATCAAATCTTTCTTTTGCCAGCTGTACAGCTTTTTTGCTTATTTTTCCACGATACTCCTCATTATTAATAAGATATCTAATTCCATTTATTATCTCATCCTTGCTTTGCTTTGTAATGCAATAACCACATTCATTCCGGCTGAAAAATTTCGAAACTGCTGCAATATCAGGCGTATAAAGCATAACCGGAGTACCTGAAATCATGTACTCAGATGCCTTTGTCGGCATAGAAAATCTAAGGTATCTTACTCCGTGAGAACTAAAGTCATTTGCAAGCAGTAATATATCTGCCTGTGAAAAAATTAGAGGGATCTGACTGTATTCGGCAAATGGATTCAGAACTACACTATGATGTTTTTTAAGTAGATCCAAAATATCCTTTTTTTGTGTAGGAGTCTGAATATGTAATTTTATATTTAATTCATTATCATTTATATGATCAATAGCTGATGCCACTTCAATTATTGAATCGACTATCCCATTATCTCCAATACGTCCCGAGTAAAGAATTTTTACATCTTTTTTATTTACCTTAAAATCTTTCTTTGTATGGGGCGACCAGACTTCGACATCGATCGGATTATGAAATGGTATGAACTCTTTGTTATACCTCTTTTTATATTCGTCTGACATCGCATCACTGATGCTCAAATGAAGATCAACCATTTCCAGCAGCAATTTAAATTCCTTGTCAATTTTATCTGACCAGTACTTTTTAAATGGCCCCCTGGCACTGATAGTAGAAGGCCAGTCATCCATAACATGTATTACAGTAGGTACTTTTAAATAGCTGATAAGTTCCACGACAAAGTTGATCTCATCCCGTGCTGCCACCTGCAGGTACAGAATTTCAGGCTTAAATTCTGACAACCAGTTTTTAAATCTTCCCGAAACAGAGATCGTTGTCATAAAATGGAAAAAACCTAACCAGCGCAAAAATGGATAAAAGTATTTATTGACAAGTTTATATCTCAGGCTTTTATGGACATAGCTACCCTGAACTTCTGTTTTTTCTTTAAATGTTTTTAACCCGGAGGGGAACTCCCTTTGCATTAAATTAAAGGGGAATCTCCATTTATGTTCCTCTTTACCGAGCTGGTAATAGGTACCACAAACATCAGTGGTGACATTTTCTAATCCATGACCAATATATGTAACAGCAATCTTATCTTTTGGCCAGCCTTTAAAAAGGTTGGTAAGAGTTATTCCACCTCCCGAGTAATCATTAAAGGGCTGACCAAATATCAGAACTTTTGGGTATGACATCTTATTAGGCTGGCTTTGTGACAGGGTATTATGATAACTAATTTAAATTAAGAGGAAAACAGAACTATTCCTTAACGACTAATTCTTTACCTTTTTCCTCACCCTTAAAAAAGATCATTATTTTATCATCAGTCAGGTTTCTGAAACTTTTTGAATAACAAATACCTATTGATATCCATACTATCAGGTAATTCAGTGTAAAGGTTGTGACCGGGGCAGGATACAAGTCAAATAAATAAAAGAGAATCCAGATCGCGGATGCTCTGGCAAGAAGGTTCCTGGAAAAAAATAGCCCTTTAATAATTGCAGGAATGGCAATAAGTAATAACAAACCCAGATTTATGATACCACCTTTCAGAATAATTGTCAGGTAATCGGTTTCAATACCTCTTCTGAAAACAGAAATTCTTCCTTCTCCCTCGACAACTCCGGGGCAATAGTATTGACCATTTATGCCTTTGCCGACTATCCATTCAGAAGGTTTCATATCCTGATAGAAATATTCCTCCACTTCACTCCTTGTATCCTGGCTCAATCGTGACATAAACCAGCTTGTTGCGCTTTTATTGCTGAAATATTTCATCAGTGTCTGTGAATAAGCAATTCCCAGAGTGATAGTTATTGACAACAGAATGAAAAAAATGATCTTTAAAGCTCTGTTGTTTGAATAAAACAGATAAACAAAATACGAACCAATAATAGGGCCTATTGCTAATAAAGCCAGAGCCCGGCGGGCTCTGATAATACAGAACAAAAAAGTAAGTCCCAATACAAAAAGCGCAAACAAATTCATCTTTTTTGAATGATATATGTATGTCAGAAGTATAAAACCACAGGGAATACTTAGAGTCTTCGAAAAATACTCGATAATATTCTGACTATTCTTTATATCATAATTCACAATAAGATCTTTTATAAAAAGCAAATCATAAAAGACATAAACAGCTCCAACAATAACAATGACAACAAAAAGCTTTTTAATATGAATAAGATCTTTAGGAAACAAAAGGATAAGTGGAGCCAGGTACAGAAATATACCCATATAAGCATCGAAAAGCAATATCTTGATAAAATCATATTCGAACAAGAATCCTCTCATAATTACACCAAGTGTCCATACTAAATATATCAGGTAAACAATCTTCAGATAATCATCTTCGATTTTTAATTTTACAAGAAAGAATGAGGCAGAGATCAGGAGCATTAATCCTAAAATCTGGAACACATTGCAGATAACATAATTTACCTGATCGGTTGCAGAAATTGCAAAAGCAGAGGTATAGATAATAAAACCAATCCAGAAATAATTAAGGATCAGTGATTCTCTTTTACTATAAATTGATTGAATTTCAGAATGTGCTGTTTTAGCCATTTTTAAATAACCATATTTAGTTGACCTTTAATATATCTCCCAATATTCTTTTAAAGTTCTCCTCAAAGTTTTCAAGCCTGAAATTCTCGTTGGCAAAAGCAAAGACTTGTTTACTAAGTAAAGCTAATTTATCCGGATCTGTATTTGACAATTCATTTAGTTTTTTTTCGATATACTCTATTTTAAAATCTTCAAGAAAAATTGCATTATCACCTAAAACATTGTGTCCGGTATCTTTATTAACTACCGGAATAAGACCGTGAAGCATCCCGGTTGCAATTGAAGTTGCGAAGCCTTCTGAACAGGAAGGCAGGATTATAAATGAACATTCATTCGTCAATTCAAGAAACAAATCTGAATTTATGTTAATATGACCATATTCAATTATATTTTCACGTTTTTCCATCCGCAAGGTTTTTCTTTCTTCTTTCAGCAATCCACACACATGCAAAAAAATATCATCTCTTAAATTAAAAACGTCCAGAAGGAGGTCCAATCCTTTATGTACCGCTCCGGTCGATCCAAGCCAAAGGAAGTGCTTTCTTGATTTCTTATGATCCTTGTTTTTAAAAATAAATCCCTTATTTATCAACCCTGTCGGAAATAAGAAATATGGAATACTGTTTGCATTCTTGAATAATGTTACATCGCCAATTGCTATGATATGAGAATAAACTTTGTCGAGATGATATTTTTTATAGAATTTCCCGCTTCTGGTGATATTCAGTCTTCTACCATGTCGCTCAAAAAAATAATCAAGCCTTTTCTTTTCTTCCTGATAAGAAAATTCAGGATGCCTTTCTGTCAAATAAAAAACCGATACTGCCTCCGGTTGCAGATTTGTTAGTTGGTAAAAGGTCTCACCGAAGCCAAAAATCAGGTTGTACTTTTTTTCCCTGATAATGTCAACAGCTTTTAGATCAATACATCTTATAATATCAACTGCATATCCAAAACCTGTAAGGACATTAACAATCTTCAATATTTCAGAAGGCTGTGTTCTGCCTGTATTGTTGCTTTCTAGGTTTACAGAATAACCCATGGTCATATAGCATAAAAGGGCTTTTTTCTGTTCCGGATCACAGTTGTTGCCAATATTTTGAATAACAGGTATTTCGGCAATCCTTTGTTTGTAGAAATAATCTCTTATTTTAAGCCAGATCTTATTGTCTATTTTTGATTTTAGATCAGAGGTTGACATAAATTGGGTAAAAAGTCAGAATCCGGAATTATCTTATCCAGATCCCTTTCCTGCCTTTGTTTACTATCTGATGATACTGCAACGGGGCAAGTAAAAATGTGTTGAAATTTGAAAGAATAGAAGCAATAAAAAGTGCATATACTCCCATATGAAAATATCGAATTAAAATGAGTGCAGCGGCAATATAAAGAAAAGGGCTTAGAATGCAGGCAATAAACTGTACCCTCAAAGCACTTATTCCATTGAGGAAACTCACATATTTGCCGCCAAATATTGATGTATTGAAAAACAAAAAACCAAAAAAGGAGAGCCAGAAACCTATCTGAACTTTACCCTCACCAATCCATAGCCGGTAAACTTGCTCAGAGAATATCAACATTATTATACCCGCCAGTATCATCAAAATATTCAGCTGACTGTATTTCTTAATCCCGTTTTTGATCCATTGGATATCGTTCTTATGAAAGGCTTCCGTTGAAGCTGACCAGAAAGGTGTGAGAAAGATCATAAAGATCATATTCAAAACTCCAAAATACTTATATACAATATTGTAAGATGTTACATCTTCTGTGCTGAAATTCCTTGCTATAATAACATTTGCTGTCTGAAATTGAAGAATATTGGCAAATTGAATAACAAAGAAAACTAGACCAAGGTTAAAAAGGCCTTTCGAATATTCGAATTTGACTTTCGAAATGGTAGGCCTGTATTTATAGTAGGATCCCTTGAAAAAATATATATTGGCGCCTATCAGAACAATCAGCGGAGAAAAGCATAATGCAATACCCAGTTTCAATAAAGAACCTTCAGTAGTTTTAACAAGAATTAAAATAAATACTAATGAGATTATCTGCCCTAACAGGTCGATAAGTGATGATTTAGCCGGAAGCTGGTCGGCTAAAAGAATCGTTGTGATAATTTTTAATACAAAAGATATGCAAAAATATGTAAAAACAATGAGAGCCAGGATTGATACTTCCGACTCCATGCTACTATCAACTTTCAGTATATCAGACCAATTAAGAAAAGAATTTCCGATTATAAAAACAATCCAGATTGACACAAATATTAAGCCGAGCAATGCATAAGTTGTGCTCACATAAACCTGAGCAATTTCATCATCATTTCTTGCCCTGGCTTCTGCAAATTTATTACGCAATCCCTGTGAAAGGCCAATATCAAAAAAGCTGAGCCAGGCAACAATGGAGCTAAGGGTCAGCCATATACCGTATCGCGACGGATTAATATAGTTAATAGTCAGGGGGACTAATAATAAGCTTATCCCGATACTTAAGCCTCTTATAAGAAATGATGCCAGAATATTCTTTTTGGCTTTTATACTCCGTTCATGACCCTTGGTAAAATATGTGCTTATTAACTCTTTTGCTTTAAGGTAGTAACTGGTCATTTAATCAGAATTTTCTACGGAATAAAATCTGCAGATTTGTTTTTTGCATTGAGAAATACCAGAATATCTATATAGCTTCGCTTCATCAGTCACATAAAAGGACTGACATAAGCATAAAAAAAACGAATATACTTTAAAAATAAACTATCTGTAAAAACGCAAAGACTGACAGGGAAATTATTCTGTTTTTCAAATCATGCAAAAATAAGCAAAAAGTATTTGCAGGTTCTTAATATTTGATGAACAGAAAGATATTGTAAGCAAATTCTTGTTTTAGTATGGTCTTTATAGTTGTGAACAGAGTGTTTTTCATATTTAATCAAGATAATGCACTATTAAAAGCAGATCTTAGCAAAGCAGAAGACAATTGTTTGTACGGGAGTAAGCTATATGTAGTTTATCTCCTGAAGAAGTTTCCTGAATACCGGATTTGAACGATAGCCTCCATCTGATAAATCATTACCTATAATATTATAATCTGAATTCCCCTCAATAAGTACAGGTCCTGAATCGCTGAACCCCACGTCCCAACCCACCAGACGCAAACAGGGGAATAGTCCAGCTGCCCTTACTACCATCTCTTTTGCTTCGTCGAAGTAAGGTATACTGAAGCCTTGGAAAACTGTTTTCGTTATCGGATGTTCTGTTAATAAATTAACACCATTGACTTTAAGTACCCTGTACCCATCTTTTTTCAAACTTCCTTCATGCAGGTTAATAGGAATCAGGCATCCGCCTGAACTTACATTATCGACAAAATTGTTCGTGATGCTGGTTCTCATAAATCCTGACATAATTTCAACCCTGCCTTCTTTATCAATGAATGTATCAAATCTGATGGTATTTAAACAAGAAGGATTCAGTTTATCCAGTCCAGGATGCTGTCTTATAGTTTCCTGAAATAAAAATCCGGATTTAATTGAGGCTGAAAATACTTTGTTAATTTTCTCCGGATTGTTGTCGACCTCATCTAAATGAATCTTATAGATTTGATCACCACCAAAACTCCAGAAGGTTTTTTTCACGAAGACCGTATTATCAATTGCACTTTTCTTGATTGCACTGGTTAATAGGAATTTAAAATCCTGCATGCTATTTACTTGCACGATCTTCTTATCAATGACAAATATATTCCTGTGATTGTACATGAGAATTTCAGGAAGTCTGATATTGAACTGACTGTAATAGAAGTTGAAATACAACTTGTTCTCCAAAACATCCCTTGCTTCCTTGTCGTTAAAGATTGGTTTTATCTTTTCAAAAAACTGATCGGGAAAATAGTCAGTAATATTTGTTCTTTCTTTTTTGAAGAGATATCTGGAAAAATAATACCTGGGAAAACTTCTATTTTTGCCCGCCAGAAAAAGAATTTCACCAATTATCTTAATAATTGGCTTTCTATCCGGATCTTTCAGAAAACCAATAAATAAATCGATAACAGACAGATCTCTAGCATAAATCATATGGCATTTATTTTAACTAAAAAAGTTTTTAAAGATTCTTTTCAAAGTGATAAATTTTAATTATCCATTTATAAAGTCATTGATATAATTCCTGGTTGGATTATCTTTTCTTATGACCTTAGCAGGATTGCCAATTACAAGTGAATTATCTTCTACATCAAAATTAACAAATGAGTTTGGAGCTATAAGAACATTATTACCTACGTTTATTTTACCAACCAGTACCGACCCGACTCCAATCCAGACATGGTCACCAATAGTCGGACGGCCTAAGACCCCTCCCTTATAAGATCGTCCTATTGTAACTGAATGAGAAACATTGCAATTTTTTCCCATAGAGACCGGACCAATAATTACGGGTCCGCAATGACTGGAAAGATAGAATCCATCCCCGATCCTCGCCTCAGAATCGATCTCAAACCCATATTTAAACCTGTATCTGCGTTTCAGAAGCCTGAAAAAGATTCCCATTACGGAGTATTTGCTATACCGGGTTACCTTACGAAAAATATATGTATACCGGAAGCCCGGGATGAACCATCCTTTTATGAATCCTCTCAATCCGGTCAGGCCTTCATGACGATACAGATCTGCTTCTATCGTTTTGTTCAATGTCTGCTCTTTTAATCAAACCACTTATTCACCTCTAAATAAACATACACAAAAACCATAATATCAACGCTTTAAAAATATATGCTTCATTTTTAAACACAGCTTTGTTTATTATAAAAGCCCGAAAACAAAAGTACAGGACTCTAATATATATCCATACATTGGGGAATCATTCATTACAAACAAAAAAACATCCATTTTATTACCAGTTAGTTTATATTTTAACTTTAAGAATTATTTTAGATGCTTATTTTCTTTGTTTTATTATCACTTTAATTTGAAAATCTCTTGAAAAAAAAGATAATTGTTGGTTTAATAATTTTGGTATTTCCTGGATTAATATTCGCCATTCTGCAATTGAACAAAACTGGCCTGGCCAACTATCTTGAAAAATCTCATCCGGTGGAGGCAGATATGCTAATTATCGAATCGTGGCTGCCTGATTCTGCTATAGCTATGTCGATGAGTGAGATACGCAAAGATGATTATGATTTTATTGTCACAACAGGTATAGAATCTTCCGAATTGGATTTTTGCATGGTTGCTATGAATGGGTATCTGATTTTCTATCCCAATTTTAAATCGGGAACCGGAAAGGAAACCGGGAATCATTCGATTGAAGTATTAGCTCACAGTAAAATGGGAGGCAAGTACTGTTCGCATTTTAATTTTTATGTAAATGATTCCTTGCTAACCGACTTCAATGCTGATGAAGAGCCGGGAAAATATAAAGTTATCTGGGAAAAGCCACTGACTGAAATAGATTCCCTCATGATTGAATTCACCAATGATTATTTCGACGATCAGGGGGACAGGAATCTTTATATTAAGGAGATTATAATTGATAGTGATATAACAATTCCTTACCAGTTTAACTCGGTTTTTGATATAGGTCTGTTAGGAGGTAATGACAGAAACATAAACAACTACAGATCTCATCCTGAAATTATCCGGAACAAGTTGATAAAGTATGGAATTGATTCATCAAAAATAGTTGCTGTTACAGGGAAGAAAACAAACGTGAACAGGACACTCACAGGAGCACTGGCATTTCGCGACTGGCTAAAAACATCTGGACAACAAGTAAAAGGAATAAACATAATAACCATGGGGATTCATTCACGCCGGACCTGGCTGACTTACAAGAGGTTACTTGATAGATCTATTAATATTGGGATCATCTCGCTTCCTGAATCCGAAAATCCGGAGTTAGAAAAGTCCGAATTTGTGCGTACAATAACAGAAACCCTCGATCTGATCTATTACTGGATAATTACAATTCCATATTAAACTGAATTTCAGACCATTATCAGGACTAGGAAAATCAGATTTCCCTTATCATCTTCGTGTATGATGATCCCCTTGCTGGATATAAAAAGACAAAAAGTTTGAAAAAAAATCTCTCTTGTATAACATTTTAAATATTTTATCGTTTAATTTGCGATGTTAATCAATTAATCTTTTCCATTCGTCAAAACAACATTTTCAAGAAACATCTATGAGGAAGGTATTGATGATGTTTTTATGCTCGGTAAGTATCATTGCCTCAGCAAGAGATTATTATGTAAGCTCTTCTGGCGATGATTCAGCAAACGGACTTTCATCATCGACGCCCTGGAAAACAATACAAAAAGTAAATTCGGAATTTTCAAAGTTCTACCCTGGTGACAGAATCCTCTTTAAAAGAGGGGATGCATTTTTTGGAACAATTTCAATTACTGAGGCAGGCATTGCTGGTAATACTATTATTATAGGTGCATTCGGTACTGGAGAGGAACCTGTTATAACTGGTTTTACAACTGTAACAGGATGGACAAATGTCGGGGGAGGCATCTATTCAAAAGCTATAACATGTGAATCGAGCCCAAATATCTTAACCTTGGATGGAACAAATACCTCAAAAGGACGATGGCCAAATACAGGGTGGATGATAATCGATTCTCACAGCGGAAGTACATCTTTAACAGATTCGGACCTTCCTTTATCACCCGATTGGACAGGAGCTGAAATAGTAGTACGTTCCTATGCCAGTCTTGTCGATCGTTCGATCATCTCAGATCACAGCGGTCATACTTTAACATATTCTGCATTAACTCAGGATCCATTTGATGGTTGTGGATATTTTATACAGAATCACAGAAGCACTCTCGACAAGTATGGTGAATGGTGTTATGCCAATGGGGTCCTGTACATGTATTTTGGCTCCGAAAATCCTGAAAATCATACAGTACGAATTAGCATAATTGATGACCTGATAGGTCTCCTGTACAAGGATTAT
>Ga0208980_10002965_pt1 | contig 10291 bp, 10 predicted proteins | sample WetSurMetagenome_3_FD_187993 | JGI IMG/M metagenome (GOLD analysis project Ga0208980, IMG submission 187993) | Wetland microbial communities from Twitchell Island in the Sacramento Delta, sample from surface sediment Aug2011 Site A1 Bulk (version 2) | ecosystem: Environmental > Aquatic > Marine...
GTCACCCGCGCCGCAGCGATGAAATCCCGCGTGGCCTGATCGATCTGCACCACTTCGCATTGCCGCATGATCAAGCGCGTCACCGGATCGGTATTCCAGTCGCCGCCTAAGCCCGTCCAGCCGTGCAAGATTAAACGATGAGGTTGCCCATCGCACCACTCAGGCCGCAAGAGAAACTCTTGATGATGCCGATCGCACGTGGCATACGCTTCGCCGTCGATGTAGGCCAAGGCTTCCGGCAAACTGAAACTGCGCGCATCGCCGAGCGGCAGATACAAGGCGATGGGGTTGGCCGCGTTCCAATCGGCTGGCACACAAAACGCAGAGCGCAGGATGAAATCCGTAAACGGCTTGCCCCAGTACGTGTTCGGCTCGATGACGGGCCAAGCGCTATCATCCGCATTCAACGGCGGAGGCGTGGCCGGATCAGGCAAGGCGCAGTAGCGAAACGGCGGCAGGCTGACGCGCTGCCGATAGACCAACGGCTCGATCAGGGCGAGTCGCTGCGTGATTTTCTCGATGGTCCAACGGATAATGTGATTGTTCATAGCTCTGCGCTCAAGGTTTGATATTGTGCTAATAGATTCGCGGCAGGCGTGCCGTCGGGAATCTCGCACCCGGCGCCGCTGAAACTGCGCGGTCCGCCTTGCTGTATGCACGCTTGCACCGCGGCGCGCACTTCCTCCGGTGAGCCGTGCAGCATGATCTTCACCGGATCGAAGTTGCCGCACGGCGCAGTAGCCTCGCCGAAGATGCGCGCGGCTTCACCGAAGTCCACCATCCAATCCACATCGATGATGTGCGCGCCGCTCAACGCCATGTCAGTCAACAAATGCGTCGTGTTGCCACAGATGTGCAAGCGCCCCACCGCGTCCATGTCGCGCACGGCGGCGAAGATGCGTTGCTCGTACGGCAGCGCAAATTGCCGATACATCTTCGGCGAAATCTGCGAACACACGGCATCGCCCAACCCGATGATGTCCGCACCCGCTTCAACCTGCGCGCGCGCGAAGGCGAGGCCCACTGCCACGCAACGTTCCAACAATTCAGTGATCCACTCCGGGCGCTTGCGCAGATCGATCATCGTCGCCGACATGCTGTGCAGATCAGCGACCTCGGCCAGCGCGCCTTCGACCCAGCCCATGATGGGCATCTCGCCGCCGACCTGTTCACGGAACGATCGGATCGCGGCTAACCGATCGCTCATGCGGCGGCCCGTCGAAGGATCGGGGGTACGCAAACGGGACACATCCGCCGGATCGACGATCAACGGTTGGCGATTGATCGGCAGGCCATCGTCAGGAAATTCCACATCCAATCCAAAGTCCGCCGCCTCGCGATACGGATCGGAAATGGCCTGCACGATGTCGAGGTGAAAGTCATTCAGCACGGCGAGATTGGCGTCCACCAGCACGCGGTGATCGAGATAGTAACGCGACAACGGCGCACCGATGTGATGCGCCGCGCGCTGCATGAAGATGTCGAAATTGGGAAGGCGGTCGACGGGTTGATGATTCAGCCGCCGCTGGTAGCGTTCGTAGGAGTTCATGGCTCGTCCTTCAGTTGGAATGCCGCATGCCGCAGAATTGTACACCCGATGGGCACCAACGTGATCGATCCGCGCTTCAGGCGCAGCGGTGATTGATCCCATGGCTGCAGCCGATCGGCCCGCTCATCGATCTCGATCTGCCACCCAGCCCGATCGATTCGTGGCGCGTCAACGGCCTGCGCCGGATCACGCGGCACGATGTCGTAGTCGTGGAAGCCGGGCAATGCATAGTCTTTGATCGCGTGGCGCTCCGGTTCAATGGGCAAAACGTATTGCAGCGCGCCGTGTCGCACGGCAGCTAGGCCGTTGGGATAAGGCACGAATTCAACCTCCGCCGTGAACTTCACGGTCACGACATCATTCGGCGTCCACCTTTTCTCCACGGTGATCCAGCCATCGTGTTCGGCAAGCGTTGCTCCCGCGACGTCTATCGCAACCGAGGTCGCCCAACGTGGTCGTCGCAGCCACAACGCAAAGTGAATCGCGCGCTCAGGTTTGATGGCAAAGGTGATGCGGTCGGCAAAGGGATAATCTGTGGTTTCTTCGATCATCACGGTGACATCATTGATACGCGTCGTCAACACACAAGGCCCGTAGTTCACGGCGGCCACTCCAACCCGATCGGTTAGTTTCATCCACAGGCCGTTGATGTAGTGCGGCATGAAGCGCGTCGCATTGGGATTGCAGCAGCAAGCGACATCGTCGTGCGTGGGCGAAATCTTGAAGCGCCGCCCCGGCTGATCGGGCGAGTAGTGATCGCCGCGACTTGCGACAGCGGCCAAGCGTGTATCGGCGGACAGATAAGCCAGCCCCGTGCCGTCTGCGAAGCGCGCGCCCTGCCCCGCATTGAACGCGAGATTCTCGATCCAGTCGCCGAGATCACGATCGCCCGATTTTTGCAGCGCGCTGTTCAGGCTGAATAGCATTTCAGTGAGTGTGCAGTATTCGTAACCGATATCGGGCGTCGGCCCATCGTGCAGGGCTTCGTCGCCCAGCAGTGCGCCGCTGGGTAAAGTGTACCGGGCGATTTGCCGCAAGGCCCGATCGCGCGCCGGCTTAAGTTCAGGATCGATCGCGCTCGCCCACAACACCGCGCGCAGATGCTCGGCAGTATGCACCGCGTGGCCGCTGAAATTCGCCTTGTTTTCCAGCAGATTCGGCAGGGCAAGGTCATCATTGGGGAATGGGCGCGGCATGGCCGAGAACTCGCGATACAGACGCAGCCCAAACTCGCGATAGCGTTCGTCGTGCGTAATGGCATACAGCCATTCCAACACGTCGGTGTAACACAGGCCATGCGTCAGGCCCGTCAGTGCATCGCGTGCGGTCGTTGAACTCGAGCGGAAGTAGGATCGATCGGGTGGGTACTGCCGCAGCGTCAGATCGACGGCGCGAATCACCGCTTCAAGATACTCACCCTCACCGCTGAATTCGTAGTAAGACAACAGCGCCAGCAGCGCGCGGCTCTGCGCCCACAATTCGCCATTCTCGCCGTCGCCGTGATCGTAGCGTGACTCGGGCGAATAGATGCCCAGATAACCAGCGGCCTCTTGCGTGCGTACGAGATCATCGAGCAGGCCGCGCGCCCGTTGCATGTGCGTCGGCGAGTCGGCCAGATGGGCCATCATCACGTAGCCCCACAACCAGTTGCCGCGCGTTTCGGCATCCCACCACGCCACCTGCTGCTCCGATGATGCGATGCGGTGCGTGAAGAGATCGTGTGCGGCGTGCGGGCTGAGTTGATCGAGGCAACCGGCAAAGCCGTGATCGAGATCGCGCGACAACTGCGCTCTGATCCAACCGATGGGCTCGATCGCACCCACCGCCAGACATTCGAGCGCTGCTTTCATGGTGAAGCCTCTCCCGACAGGTTTGCGATTTCTACCTGTCCCAATGCCCGCCGCAGATCGATCGAGGTCATGATCACCGTTGTGCCGCGCACACCCGATCCCAGCGAGATTTCTTCGTGCACGAAGACGCTCTCATCAACGAGAATCCTCAGCGACTGCGGTAAGCCGAAGGGCGCGACCGCACCGCGCTCGTAACCGGTCACACGCCGCACTTCGTCTTCGGTCGCCAGCGTCAAGCGCGATTGACCGAGATAACGTCGCAAAGCGGGCCACGAAATTTGTCGATCGCCCGCCATGAGCGCCATCAGAAATTCGTCTTGGCCCACGCGAAAGACGATGCTGCGGATCACTTGATCGGGGAGTTGATTCCGCTCGCGCGCAGCCTGCTCCAATGAATGGACTGGCCCTACATGCACGAACAGCCGATAGGGCATATGAAGTTCTTCAAGCGCGCGGGCGACGGGTGGGAGATCGATCATCGCTGTCACTCAATAAAAGATGACAGCGATTATAGGCGATCGAGACAGGAGAGGCAAAGAGAACCGCTCGACGACGGAAGCGGACTACTCCGCCGCGATCGTCAGTTTTGTTCCGACACCGCCTTCGATAAAATTCTTTCCATACTCATTGCGGAACAACGCGATGGCAGCATCGCCCGTGCAATGGGAGGGAAGGATTTTTTCGACACCTAGCTGGCGTATCTCAGCAATAATCGAGGGTAACTTGTCCTGGGCAGTTTGATAGTAGTGGAATCCGCCGATCAGGTAGCCGATCTTTCCATCGACGACCAGTTGTGCCTGGCGAACCATCTCCGCAGCACCGGGGTGAGCACAACCGGTGATCACCACGACCCCGTCACGTGTTTCTACTACCAGGGCTTCCTCGGTAATATAACCTACTGGGCGAGTGATGTGGACGCCGGGTATGATCTCAACTGCATCGGTGACCTCGACCAACTGGGTCTTATCACGCACCTGCTTCTTGAGGAGAAAAGGGAAGGTGGCCGGCATGTACACCGTGGGTTTGACGCCCGTGGCCAACAGCGCTTTTAAGCCGCCGGTGTGATCGCCGTGCTCATGCGAGAGGATGACAGCCTCGATAGACTGGGGGTTTACACCTAGCTGTCGCATGTTGTCCAATAGGTAGGAGCCGTTGGCTCCAGTGTCAAACAGCAGCGTGTGACCGCCGTATTCAACCAGTGCGGCAAAACCCCAATCGGCTTTCAACCCCGGATCCCCGGCAATGTTGTCGTAGAGGATGGTCAGTTTTAGATCGCTCATTGCTGTTGGCGACAAGGCTGGAAAACGCGTCGGCGTGGGTGTGCCCGGCACAGGTGTCGGAGGTACCGGCGTAGGCGATACCGATGTAGGCGGCACCGGCGTCGGCGGAACATCTGTTGCCGGCACGGTCGTCGCTGGAACGGGAGGGGGCGTCGATTGGGCTACACTGCAGGCAGCCAGCAGCAGCACGATCGCTGTCAGGCGAACGATTTGCGATAAGAGTCTTGTGTGTTTCATCGTGTTCACCACAGTCCTTTCACTGCGAGGTAAGCCACGATCTATGCAGGCCGCGTCAGCACTGATACGGACGATGCGTGTGCGTGTGCCCGTGTCCGATTTTTTAGATCGATGAATACCACCTCCTCAGCGCGCGCCTCGCTCAGGCACATACCACAAAACAACAACGCCCGGCCCACCGTGGCCGAGCATCGAGTGTCCTACGAGGCACAGATTGTCGGTCGCGGCTTGGTATCAAACCGCGAAACCTCCCTTATCCACTTTCAGTATACACCGGCTGTCAATCACCTCAATCCCGTCGAAAGAGCGGAACGCAGACAACAACCGAGCCGCTCCAGTCCAAAATGCGACCCGGACTGGAGCGGCTCGATAATCGTTATAAGCCATGCATCAGGACAGAGGTTCTCCGCGAGCACCAACGCGATGATGCGCCGTCAGGCTGTGGAAGTCGTGGCCTTCCGGATCGATGTGCACCACCACGTCCGCCAAGGCAGGCAGCGCGTGGAAGAGATCGTGGCGCACTACTTCAGCGATCTGGTGGCCTTGCACGGCGGATAAATCGGCGGCCACATTGATGCTCAACTCGGCGCGCTGCCGGTGACCCAGCCAGTGCACCGTGGCATCACGCACCGCCAACACTCCGGGCACGCGCCGCGTTGTTTCTATCAGCGATCCGCTCACGCTGGGATCAACGGCGTCCATCAAACGATACCACATGTCGCGCGTAGCCTTCCACACCACGATCAAGATCGCAACGCCGATCGCAAATCCCATCAGCGGATCAGCCAGCGGAAAACCGAGCGCCACACCGATCACCCCGGCGAGCACACCAAGCGACGTGAACCCGTCGGTGCGCGCGTGCAAGCCATCGGCGATCAGCGCGGCGGATCCAATCTCACGTCCCACGCGCGTACGAAAGATCGCCACCGCTTCGTTGCCCAGAAAACCGATGATGGCCGCCGCGGCCACCCAGCCCAGATTACTGATCGGTTGCGGATTGGCCATGCGATCGATCGATTCGCGAAAGACCTCAATCGCGCTAAGGAAGATCATCACCACGATCAGCACGCCCGCTAAATCTTCCGCGCGGCCATAACCATACGTGTAGCGATCGTTGCGCGGACGACGAGCCAGCGTGAAGGCGATCCACAACGGGATCGCCGTCAACGCATCGGAGAAGTTGTGAGTGGTATCGGCCAGCAGCGCCACGCTGCCGCTGATCGCCACGATGAACAGTTGGAACACGGCGGTGATCAGCAGCGCGACGAGCGAGACTTTCACCGCCCAGATGCCGCGCGTGTTGGACATAGCCGGATCGAGCGCGGTGGCATAGTGGTCGTGCTCGTGCGGACGAAGCAAGCCCCGCCACCCGCTTGCTAAGCCGTGGGCTTGACCATGCTCCGGGGTGTGATCATGATCGTCATGAGTATCGAAGTGAGAATGGCTCATATTTTCTCAGTTTAAGCCGCGCGTACCAGCCCCAGCTGGTTGAACCACAAACCGCGCAGCTCGGTGCGCGTGAAGCCGGCAGCTTTCACCAACGGCACGATGCCTTGCTGTTCAAGCAAGCTTTTCATATCGACGATGATCAGGCGGCCGCTGGGTTTTCCCGAAACAGCATCGGGACTACGGAGGACTCGTCGGATCTCGGCCAGCCCGATCGGCTTGAGATCAGCCGGCAGATGATGCATCATCAGGCTGCTCAACACCACATCGAACGAAGCGTCGGGATACGGCAGCCGCTCGATGACGCCGACGCGGAATTCGATATTGGCCTGTGCCCGCGCTGCCTTGCGCCGCGCCGTCTCGATCATCTCCGGCCCGGGATCGATGCCGCACACCTGCCCCGTCGAACCGGCGCGCACTGCTGCTCGCAAAGTGAGATCACCTGTGCCGCACCCCACATCAAGGACGCGCTCACCAGCAACAATCTGCGCGAAGTCGACGGTGTTGCGCCGCAGACGTCCCGCCTGTCCCAACGCCATGAACTGCACAACCCAATCGTAGCGGCGGCCCCAGTTCAGGACTAGGCCCGTGGTCTGCGGCGCGGCTTCGGCGTGCGTATGTGGCTCGCCGCCGTGTGAGTGCTGCTCGCTGCCTAACAGATGTTTCATTAAACTGTGCATGGTTTCTGTCTCTCCTCAAGTGAATGTATAATGCATACCGTTGTACGCTTTCAGTGTATGAGTTTCACCCGGTCGCGTCAATCATCAATCGCCCTGGAATGTCTGGTAATGGACAAAACGCCTCAGCTGTCCGAAAACGCCCCGCCTGATCGGCGCGCGCAGCGCACGCGCCAGACCCTGTCGCACGCGCTCGTCGCGCTGATTCAAGAAAAACGCTACGATGCGATTACGGTGCAGAACATTTGCGATCGGGCCAACGTGGGCCGCTCCACGTTTTACGCGCACTATCAGGACAAAGACGATCTGCTCGCCAGCAACTTCAGCGAGATGATGAAGAATCTGGCGCAGCCTTTTATCGAGCGGGACGGGCGGCTGATCTTCCCTCTCACGCCCTTGTTCGAGCACACGCAAAGTCATCAGGATCTCTACAAGGCGCTGCTGTGGGGCGGCGGCATCGGCGTTTTGATGCATGCCGGACAGAAACAGTGGAGCGAGCAAATCACGCGCTACATGGAGGCCGTACTGCACGATGGCCGACAGCCTACCGTGCCAATTTCAGTGCTGGCCGCCTACATGGCTGGTTCCTTGTACACGCTGCTCTTTTATTGGCTCGATCACAAACTGCCGTACTCGCCGGAACGCATGGATGAGATATTTCAGCAGTTGGTCATGCCCGGCGTCAATGCAGCATTGCAAGTCTGAGACAGATTTTTACGCCTCACGTTGCACTCGTCACTCATCAAGGAGTTACCATGCTCGTCATTCTCAGCATCGTTCCCTTCATCGTCGCCGCCGTGATCGCGCTAATCGTTAACGCCCTGCTTCCTGCGCTGGGCCTGGCCTGGTCGTGGATCTTCGGCATCAGTATCGCTTCGTTCTTCACGTATGGCTACGACAAATCGATCGCGGGGCGCGGCATCACGCGCGTGCCGGAAATTGTGCTGCACGCGTTGACGCTGTTCGGCGGCACTTTTGGATCATTCCTGGGGATGCAGATTTTTCGGCACAAGACGCAGAAGAAATCTTTTCGGATCGTCTTCTGGATCATCGTGGCGATTCAGATCGTCGTGATCATTCTACTGTTGACGCGGCGATGAGTGCCGCAGACTTTCTCGATCGTATCGTACGTGTCAAAATCGATCGGCCGTTAGGCTCGCGTCATCCGCAGCACGGCTTCATCTATCCAGCAAACTACGGCTATGTGCCGGACACGATCGCGCCCGACGGCGAACCGATCGATGCTTACGTGCTGGGCGTCTTCGATCCGATCGAGGAGTTCACTGGCCGCTGCATCGCCCTCATTCATCGGCTAGATGATGACGACGATAAGTTGATCGTCGTGCCAGAAGATCGCCGGTTCAGTGACGAACAGATTCAAGTGCTGGTAGAATTTCAAGAGCGCTTCTTCACTTCGATCGTTCAGCGCTAAAAACCTGGCAGGTTTCGCGGAGCAATCTGGTCGAGTGGTTTTGTCGCACGGATACACCGTGAGCAATTGCTGTTTATCAAACAAATCCTGCCAGGTTTAACCGTCACGGAGCTCAACATGCCACGCACGCTCAAAGCCGCCATCGTCCAACTGGATGTGACGCCGTCACCCACACCCGATCGGCTGGCACGCGCCGAACGGTTGATCACGCAGGCCGCGCAGGCTGGCGCGCAGCTCATCGCCCTGCCCGAAGTCTTCAACACCGGCTACCGTTACACCGACGAGAACTTCCAGCGCGCCGAACCGATCGATGGCTTGACCGTCACCTGGCTGAAGAACCTCAGCGCGCGCCTCAACATCCATCTGGCTGGATCGATCCTGCTGAGAGACGGTGACGAGATTTTCAATGCGCTGCTGCTCGCCGCGCCCGACGGACAACTGTGGCGCTACGACAAAAATTATCCATGGGGTTGGGAACGTGCCTATTTCCGCGCAGGTCACAGCATCACCATCGCGCACACAGAGCTAGGTGACATCGGCTTGTTGATCTGTTGGGATGTGGCGCATCCAGATTTGTGGCAGCAATACGCGGGTCGCGTCGATCTGATGCTCGTCAGCAGCTGCCCGCCCGATCTCGGCAATCCCACCTACGAGTTTGGCAACGGCGATCGCTGGACGATGGATCAATTGGGACCGTTGATGCAATCGACGCGGAACACGGCGGATACCGTTTTTGACACGGGCACCAATCGCTATGCAGCTTGGTTGAGAGTGCCGCTGCTCCAAGCGATCGCTTCCGGTCACTTCCGCAGCCCGGTGCCCAATCCGCGCGCGTCGCTATTGGCCATGCTGCCCGCCGTGCCGCAGGTCGCGTCGTATCTCACTCAGGCCGATCAGATGCAAATATCGTGCGACATGACACCCGCTTGCAAGATCGTGAACAGTGCGGGAGCGATCGTGACGCAGCTTGATCCGGCGCAAGGTGAAACCTATGCGATCGCGGAGATCGAAATCGCCGACGGGAAGCCACAACCGATCGGGCCGTTGCCCGGCCCCACGGCCAACTGGTTCACCTATCTCACGTCCGATGTGATCTTACCGTTCATTTCGCGATCGACCTATCAACGCGGCGTACAAACCTTGTCCGATCGATCTCCACGCATCAACGATCTATCAGCGCAGAAGTGGATCGTCGCGATCGGGCTGGGGGCGCTCATCGGTTTGCTGTTGGCCGTGATCTTCTGGCCGCGCCGCAAATCACAGTAGAAACAGGAGGAATCAACATGAATTGGGAAGAATTAGCCAGTGATGATTTTCCGCAGGCCGTGCAAGACGCACAGGGTGTGTGTCTGGTGCCGCTGTCCGTCATCGAACGGCACGGGCATCATCTGCCCACCGGCACCGATATGTTCATCGGGCGCGAGTTGTGCCGCCGGGCCGCCGCGCTCGAACCGGCCCTCATCTTTCCCGATGTGATCTTCACGCAGATTCTGGAAGCGCGCCACGTGCCCGGCACCATTGCGCTCGACGCCGCTGTGATCATGAACCTGCTCGACAATATCTGCCGCGAGATCGCGCGCAACGGCCTGAAGAAGATCGTGTTAGTCAGCGCGCATGGCGGCAATCATCACTTTGCGCGTTACTTTGCGCAAGTGCAACTGGAACACACGCGCGACTATGTGGTGTACGTGGCCGATCCGATCTTCACGTCGGAGACGGAAGCAGAACTCGCGGCGCTGTGGAACACCTCGGTCGACGGGCATGCGGGCGAACAGGAGACCAGCGAGATTCTGGCGATTCGCCCTGATCTTGTGCGGCTC
>Ga0208980_10002967_pt1 | contig 10288 bp, 8 predicted proteins | sample WetSurMetagenome_3_FD_187993 | JGI IMG/M metagenome (GOLD analysis project Ga0208980, IMG submission 187993) | Wetland microbial communities from Twitchell Island in the Sacramento Delta, sample from surface sediment Aug2011 Site A1 Bulk (version 2) | ecosystem: Environmental > Aquatic > Marine...
CAAATTCACACGACGAGAAGAGGTCTGCAGACTTGAGATATTGATGGAAAAACGCAGCCCCGAAAACATCGCCTGCCGCCGTCGTCTCAACAGCCCCGTCGGCATCGCCGGCAGGGATCTCCTTCCGCGCAACCTTCTTGTGCTCATTATAATAGAGCGTTGCTCCTTGCCTGCCCCGTGTGACGACGACTCCTTTGCTCCCGAGGGTCAGCAAATGTCCTGCCGTCTGATGTTCGGGAAGGCCTTCGGCCGTAAGCCCCGCGATCTCCTCCTCGTTCAACTGCAGCGTGTCGATCATGAACGCCCAGCGCCGCCAATCGGGAAGAGGTCGACGGAGTCGCACCCCCTCGGGTCCGATCCCAAGGGTGAGGTTGTGATAGTCAAAATGCAGCCTCGTCTCCGAACCCCGTACGGTCATGCGGATCTCATCAAGGGTCCCCAGCGAAATGTCGGCACCGGAAACCATGTTGAAGAGAATGCCGTCTGCATCCAGGAATTTTTTCACCCGGTCAAAGGAAATCGGCGGCATGATCTCTTTGACACAGGCTGTCCGCGTCCCGTCGGCCGAACGATAGAAATGAACACGATGTACCGGTGCATCGAGCCCGTACAGGGCCGCCGTGTCCACTCCCGGAAGGGCGGAGAAGCGTGCTGCGACAGCGTCGAGTTCCTCGGCTGCAATCCCGCAGGCCGGGAAAATCCGATCCTGTTTCCCTGCTAGGGCCGAGAGCATCGCCACGGCCTGGAAGAGCCCCCCCTCACGCTCCGTGAATTGCTCTGGCCCGTCATGAACGACATCACGGGAATAGTGACCAACGATAAGGATTTTCATGGCAATGGGATCCGGGGGAAGGTGCAAAACCGGAGAATCAGAACTTCGACCCGCCTTTTCTGAAGGCCAGGAGTCTTTCCTTGATCGCGCTGTCCTGCAGGGCAAGGATTTCTGCTGCGAGAACGGCGGCGTTCTTTGCCCCCGCGCTTCCAATCGCTACAGTCGCCACCGGAATCCCCGCCGGCATCTGGACAATCGAATACAGGGCGTCAACACCATTGAGAGGCGAACCTTCGAGCGGGACTCCAATGACGGGAAGCGTCGTGAGTGATGCGGCAACCCCGGGGAGATGTGCGGCCATTCCTGCTGCCGCAATAATCAAACGGTATCCGCTCGATTCCGCCCCCTTGATGAAGGCGGCAGTCTCCTCCGGCTGCCGGTGCGCGGACGAGATCCTGAGATCATACTGGATGCCGAATTTCGCGAGATATTCCAGACACCCCTGCATGACCTGTTCGTCTGATTTGCTGCCAAGCAATACGGCGACCTTTGCCACCATTACACCTTTGCTGTAAAGGGATAGTTGCCTGCCTCGCATCTTCTCCAGATGGCCTGACAGGCGAATTTGTTTTCACAGAGAGCCCGGCCCATGACCACGGAATCGACTCCGTAACGGACCAGATCCTGAAGGGCCAGCAACTCATCGAGGCCCATCACCCCCCCGGATTGCGTGATACGCATTCCCGTCCGCTCCCCAATCTCCCGCAGAATGGGAAGATTGAGCCCGCGCATTGTCCGGTCGGGCCGCACTTCAGTGTACAGCACACGACGAAATCCGACAGCCTTCGCACGCAACGCCAGGTCAACCGCGTTCTCGTCAGAAGGCTCGCTCGACCCCGGGCGGACAACCCGCCCGTGTACGGCGTCTATCCCCAGGACAATCCTGCTCGCCCCGAAGGCATTCATCCATCGCTGGACTTCCGCCTCGTCCCCGTTGACACAACACCCTACAACCACACGATATGCCCCCAGGGCAAAAGCCTGCTGAACCGCACCAAAGGAGGCGAGCGGGCCACCGATCTCAACGGGGATGTCAACGGCGGAAATCATGCGCTGAATGACATCAGCGTTGGGAAGCCGGCCGTCAGCCACACCGTCTAGATCGGTCACGTGAAGAGACTTGGCGTTCTCCGTCCGCCACAGTCGCGCCATCTCGACCGGATCATCCGAATACGTGTAGCCATCGAGTCCGCGAATGGGCTGCGCACACTTGCCGTCGCTGATTTCAACAGCCGGGATGATGAGAAGCATGCCTCAAGGTGCGGAAAATCGTGTCAATTTTCAAGCGAGCGACAGCACCCCCCCCTGCCAGCGCAAAGGTCTCGAAAACGCTCGAGGGGCACCCGGACGGACACCCCTCGTCGACTTCGTGCAAACACCGCAACGTCGCCCTAACCGGTGAATCGCTTCCGGCGATTGCGGATGTAGTCCACAAACATGTACTGCCCCAGATTGCCAAGAGAGGAGTAGTACGCCCTGCCATGATTGGCCTTTGTCAGCTCTTCGACGAAATTGATGAGATACGGATCGCGAGCCACCATGAAGGTGGTGATAGCGATTTTCTTGCGCCGGCAGGCGACCGCTTCGTCAAGAGTCTTGTTGACAATCTTGGGATCCAGGCCGAACGAGTTCTTGTACAGCTTCCCGTTCGGCAGCAGCATGGCCGACGGCTTCCCATCAGTGACCATGAAGATCTGCTTGTTCACATTCCCCCTCCGGCGGAGAAGGTCCCGGGCGAGCTGCAGCCCCGCTTTCGTGTTCGTGTGAAACGGGCCCACACTCAGGAATGGAAGCTCGTTGATGCTCAACAGCTCCGCCTGGTCTCCGAAGGAAACCAGGGCCAGGTAATCCTTGGGATAGCGCGTCAGAATCAGCTCCGCCAGCGCAAGCGCGACCTGCTTTGCCGGTGTGATGCGGTCTTCGCCGTAAAGGATCATGCTGTGACTGATGTCGATCATCAGTACGGTCGCACACCCCGTCTGATGCTCGGTTTCGTAGACTTCGAGGTCCTCTTCCTTCAGCGTGAACTCATCAATACCAGCACGACGGAAGGTGTTCGACAGGGTCGAGGTCAGGTCGATGTTTGTGGGCTGGTCACCGAAAACGAATTTGCGCGTTTCGCTCAGACGCTCACCCCCCCCGCCGATGTGAGGAGTTTCATGCGTCCCCGGGCCACCCTTCTTCAGAGACGTGAAGATCTCCTTCAGCGCATCCTGCCGTATCCGCTGAACCCCACGGGCGGTAAGCTGCGCTCCGGTCGGCGCATCCTCAATGAGGCCGAGCTCGCGCAGCTTGTCGACCAGATCATCCATAGTGAGGTTTTCGTCGAAAAGGCCGTACTCCTCCGCCATCTGCCGGAGCCACTCCAGGGCCTCTTCAACATCACCGCTGGTTTGTGTCACCAGATAACTGAACAGCGACACCATCTGCTGGAGCCGCTGGTCGTCCCCCGACGCATCCTCACGCCATTGTGAATATCGGAGGCGCACTGCTAATCCTCTTCAAATGATTCTTCTTTGCCGCTGAAGATACTCCCGACAAGATCCTTGTACGACGTCACATGATCCACCTCATCCTTGGCGATCTTCGAATTCTGATGCAGACCGTCCAGCACGAATTCCATGACCGACGGGAGCTCATACCTCCCTTCAACCGACCCCATGTGTTTCCGACTGAGATCGCGAAGGCCTTTGACCTTTTCGAGCTCACGCGTATAGGCCTCAATCGTCATATCATCGGACACTTCGATCCGGTTGCCCGACTCAAACCATCGGACAATGGCGCCGTATTCAGGATCTGCTTCCTGACGGGCTGCCTGCGGCGCCTGAGAACGGTTCCGCTTCTTCAGCGGGTCCGGGAAATATCCCTTAAAGGTTTCACGGACAGCCTTCCCGACGAGTGCCTTACTTACCTTCACCGCCCCCTCCTGCTCCCCCTCAAAAACCAGCTCGATCTTTCCGGTCAGACCCGGAAGAATGTGGGGAAGATCGCACATGCGCGGCACGACCACGGGATCGTCGGCGAGAATCGCCCGCCTCTCCGCATTGCTGATGAGATTCTCCATGGCCGAGATCGTGAGCCGTGCACTCACGCCAGACTTTTGATCCACAAACTCGCTCTTGCGCGCCTCAAAGGCGATCTTCTCCACAATCTCGCGAAAGAACTGCGGGATCCGGATTTCCCGGCCGGAACGGCTGATGTGGGCCTCCTGTTCCGTGATCTTCATCGCGTCTTCGAGCGACCGCGGATAGTGCGTGAGAATCTGGGAATCGATCCTGTCCTTGAGCGGTGTGATGATATTTCCACGATTGGTGTAGTCTTCGGGGTTCGCCGTGAACACCAGCATGATATCAAGGGGAATGCGAATGTTGAACCCCCGGATCTGAATGTCTTTCTCTTCAAGAATGTTGAAAAGGCCGACCTGGATCCTGGGCTGAAGATCCGGAAGCTCGTTGATGGCAAAAATCCCCCGGTTGGTGCGCGGGATGATGCCGAAATGGATGATTCCCTCGTGTGCGTAATGGAGCCGCTGCGCAGCAGCCTTGATGGGATCAATGTCGCCGATCAGATCTGCGATCGTAACATCCGGGGTGGCAAGCTTCTCACCATACCGCTGATTGCGGTGAAGCCACTCAATGGGAGTCCGGTCTCCAAGTTCCTGTATCAAGTCCGTTGCCCGCTTGCTGACCGGGGCGAACGGATTGTCGTTCACCTCGCTCCCCTGAACAATCGGCACATGCTCGTCCAGCAGCGAGCTCAGCTGACGGACAATCCGCGTCTTCGCCTGTCCCCGGAGGCCCAGAAGAATGATGTCATGCCTGGCAAGAAGAGCGTTCACCAGAGCGGGAATGACCGTCTGATCGTACCCGATGATCCCCGGAAAAAGTTCCTCTCCCCGCTGGAGCTTTCTGATGAGATTGTCCCGAAGCTCATCTTTGACGGATTTGACCGTGTATCCGCTGGCGCGGAGATCACCAAGCGTTGCCGGAAGCGACATTCTGTTCTCCTTCTGCTCTTCAGTTCCACTCGCGATGAATCATCCCTGCACCACGACGAAATTCCGCGCGCCCTTCGTTGTAATTACCAGGGAAAATTGGTACCATTCTCCCCAACGGACATGCAGGCCGTACTATCTAAAACATTGATTATCCGGTTTAGTTCCGTCGGGGATATCGTCCTTTCCACGCCTCTTGTCCGGCTGTTGCGCCAACGGTTTCCGCACTGTCAGATCGATTATCTCACCCGGTCGGAATACACGGAGCTCCTGCGAACAAACCCGCATATCTCCGCACTTCTGGAATTTCCCGTCGGGAGCTCGCTCCGTGACCTCCACCGGCACCGGCGTGCAATCCGATCCTCGGGCTACGATGTGATCTTCGATATCCACGGCAGCCTGCGGAGCTGGCTTCTTACCGTCGGCATGCGCGACGTCCGGCGCATCAACAAACGGAAATTCGCCCGCTGGCTGCTCGTTCACCTTAAACGGGACTTCTACAGCCGGCTTGGCGGATCCCCGGGAATCACGCAACGCTACCTGGAAACCGCGCACTCCCTGGGAATTTCCGACGACGGGAAGGGAACCGAAGTCTTTGTCCTGGAGGAGACCACGCTGCATGCCACACGGCTCCTCCAGGCAGCCGCTGCCGATACACCACCACTCCTCATTGGCTTCTGCCCGTCGGCTCGCCATGAGACAAAACAGTGGCTGAAGGAGCGCTTCGCAGAGACCGCCGCGGTGCTGGGGAAAGATCTGAACGCAGGCATTCTGCTCTTTGGCTCTGCATCCGAATCGGCGCGATGCGCGGAGATCCGTACGCAAATTCTGGACCTTGCACCGGAGACTCTGGTCCTCGATCTCTCCGGGCAGCTTACACTCATGGAGACTGCCGCCGCGATGGACCGGTGCGCCCTGATCATCAGCAATGATTCGGGACTGATGCACCTGGCCGCCGCCCGCAAACGCAGGCTCGTGGCGGTCTTCGGTTCGACAACACGACAGCTTGGATTCTTCCCCCCGGACGACCTGAGCACTGTCGTCGAGAACCCCGTGCCGCCCTGCAGGCCCTGTTCGCACATCGGCCGATCCTCCTGCCCGGAAGGACACTTTGACTGTATGAAAGGCATTTCTGTCTCTGAAGTCCTCGACGCCGCCCAGAAACAACTGAAACACTGATCACGATGCTCGCAATCTGGCGATCCCTCTATAGCTTCGTCGCGATACCTCTGCTCTGGATGGTCATCCGGTTTCTAGGCCTCTTCCATGCAAAAGTCCGGAGAGGAATCGCCGGTCGCAAGGGGCTCTTCGACAACCTCCAGCAACAGGTCTCCCGCCTCGGTGCCGGCAGGCGCGTCTGGGTCCACTCCTCATCGATGGGAGAGTTCGAGCAGGCCAAGCCGATCATCGCCAGCCTGAAACAGCGGATGCCCGGCGTGAAAGTTGTGGTGACTTTTTTTTCCCCGTCGGGATACGAGAACTCGAAGAAATACCAGCTTGCAGACGTGATCAGCTACATCCCGTTCGATACACGTAGGGATGCGCAGAAATTCCTCGACATCGTGCAACCGGATGTTGCCGTGATGGTCCGCTACGATATCTGGCCGAACCACATCTGGGAACTCCGGCGGCGGGGGATTCCGACACTCATCGCCAACGCGACAATGCGGCGGCAAACCGAGCGCCGCATTCCATTTGTGAGTAACTTCCACAAACACGTCTATGACGCCATCGACGTCATCCTCACCGTGAGCAAGGCGGATGCCGACACGTTCCGCCTCTTCGGCCTGACACGGCCCCTCGTTGAGGTCATCGGCGACACGAGGTTCGACCAGGTGAAGATCCGGAGCCTTGAAGCCCGCAAACACTCGATCATCCCTGCGCCTGTTCTCCTCGGACGCAAAGTCTTCGTTGTCGGCAGCAGCTGGCCCGAAGACGAAGAGGTCATCCTCTCCGTCTTCACCGACCTCGGACGGATCATCCCGGACATCCTGATGATCATCGTCCCCCACGAACCAACCCTTCGCCACCTCGAGGACCTCGAGGCTCAGATGCAGGGACAGGCATCCTCTATCCGCTTTTCGGCCCTGAACGAATACCATGGCGAACAGATCATCATCGTCGACAGCATCGGGATTCTGCTGACTCTGTATTCCTACGCCCACGTTGCGTTCATCGGAGGCAGCTTCAAACAAAACGTCCATAACGTTCTCGAAGCTGCCGTCTACGGCATTCCCGTCCTTTTCGGTCCCAAACATCGTAATTCGCAGGAACCCTTAATGCTCGTTGATAAGGGGGGAGGATTCATCGTGAACGATGCCCGGGAGCTGGAACAAACGCTCCGCAATCTCCTGGAGGACGAGACCGCCCGGCGTACCGCCGGTGGACGGGCGGCCAGGTTTGTCGAAGCACACGTCGGAGCCACCGATCGGGTTCTCGCGCACCTCGAGCCCTTCCTGACATCACCACCCACATCGCGACCACAGCCATGAGAATTGCCTACTTCGACACCGTCGCCGGCATCGCCGGCGATATGACACTGGCGGCCTTCCTCAGTGCAGGCCTGCCCCTGGAAGAACTCGCCACGGAGCTCAGGAAACTCCCTCTCGATGGCTTTGAGCTCGTCGGAAAGCACATTCGCCGGAACCATATCGATGCGGTCCACGTCGATGTCATTGTCGGACACGAGCCGCATTTCCATCGCGACCTGAACGGGATCTTTGGACTCATTGAGAGAAGTGCCCTCTCCGATCTGGTCAAGGGCACGGCACGCAAAATCTTCCAGGTGATCGGTACCGCAGAGGCAAAAGTCCACAATGTGCCCCTCGAAAAGGTGCATTTCCACGAAGTCGGCGCGGTCGACTCCGTCGTGGACGTCGTCGGCGCGGCCATCTGCCTGGAGAAGCTGGGTATCGACCGTGTCTATACCTCTCCGATCCCTCTCGGCCGGAGCGGAACGGTCAAAACACAGCATGGCCTCATGCCGATTCCCGCACCCGCAGCACTCGAAATCCTCAAAGACTACCCGGTGCTCTTCACCTCCATCCCCCACGAGCTGACGACCCCCACCGGAGCTGCCATCGTCAAAGCCCTCTCGCATGGAATCATGGATAAAGAGATCTTCAGCGTTCAGTCCGTGGGCTATGGCGCCGGTACCCTCGAGATCGCCGAAGTACCGAACTTCCTCCGCGTCATCATCGGCGAACTCCCGGGTGAGACCGGACAGGAAGAAATCCTGACCATCGAGACCAACATCGATGACCTGAACCCCCAGATGTACCCGGTCCTTCTCGAGGAGCTGCTCGAGGCGGGCGCCCATGACGCCTACCTGGTGCCGATCATCATGAAGAAGGGACGCCCCGGCATCCTTCTGTCGGTGATGGCCGGCCCGAGCATCCTCCAGACCGTCACCTCAATCATCTTTCGCCAGACCACAACCATCGGACTCCGGATCCACCAGATCAGTAGAGTGAAACTCCCGCGCCGGCACATCGAGTGTGCCACTTCCCTCGGCACCGTCAAGGCGAAAGCCGTTTTCAGAGACGGCAGAGAGATCATCCTGCCGGAGTTCGAGGAGGGTCGCCGCATAGCGCGGGAAACCGGCAGGCCGATCCCGGAAATTCTGCGGGCACTCGAACAGGAAATCGCCGCAAAATACCGACCATCGTAACATCGTCGTATGGAGACCATGATGAAACGCTTACCCGCCCACCTCTCTCTGATTCTCCCGCTGCTGTTCATCTCATGCAGTGGTTCATCCAAAAAGGATAGTGGCGTGACCACCGAACTGACACCCAAAATCAGGAGGTTTGCTCCAGTCGCCATCACGGCCGACACCTCCAGGCTCTCTCCCGGAGACCGCGGAGCCCTGGCAAAACTCATCGAGGCTGCTTCTCTCATGGACAGGCTCTACCTTCGCCAGGCATGGACTGGGAATGAAGCACTCTTGCGCTCGCTGGAGGCCGATCAGTCGCCGGAAGGCCGCGACCGGCTCCGATTCTTCCATATCAATATGGGTCCCTGGTCGGATCTCGATGACAACAAGGCCTTTGTCCCCGGCGTACCCACGGACAGGCCACCACAGGCGAACTACTACCCCGCTGAGTTGACCAGGGAAGAATTCAACACCTGGCTTGCAGGTCTGCCGGAAGAGGAACAGAGGCAGGCAACGGGGTTTTTCACCGTGATCCGGCGCGATCCTGCGCAAAAACTCACCGCGATCCCGTACAGTCAGGAATACAAAGATCTGCTGGTTCCCGCCGCAAACCTCCTCCGGGACGCCGCAGCACTCACAGACAACGCCAGCCTGAGAAGATTCCTCGAAACACGGGCCGCCGCATTCCTCTCCAACGACTACTATGAAAGCGATGTCGACTGGATGGAACTCGACAGTCCGGTTGAGCCGACAATCGGACCCTATGAAGTGTACATGGACGGTTTGTTCAACTACAAAGCGGCATTTGAGGCGTTCATCGGGATCCGCAATGATCAGGAAACGGCGAAACTGGCCAAATTCTCCACCTATCTCCAGGAAATCGAAAACAATCTCCCCATCGCACCGGCCTACAGGAACCCCTCCCTCGGTGCACTGGCACCGATCCGCGTTATCGATCAGGTCGCGCTCGGCGGCGAGGCCAGGGCAGGTATTCAAACCGCAGCGTTCAATCTTCCGAACGACGAGCGGGTTGTAGCGGAAAAAGGAAGCAAGCGTGTCATGCTCAAGAATGTCCAGGAGGCGAAATTCAGCAAGATCCTGGTCCCCATCGCCGGACTCGTCATTGACCCCTCGCAACAGGCGTCGATTGCGTTCGAGCCCTTCTTCACCCACATTCTGGCCCACGAGCTTGTCCATGGCCTCGGCCCTCACAATATCGTCGTCAAGGGGAAGAAAACCACGGTCCGCAAGGCCATGAAAGAGATCGGCTCTGCATTCGAAGAAGCGAAAGCCGATGTGGCCGGCCTCTTCGCGCTTCAGTATCTCGTCGACAAGGGGGTCCTTCCCAGGGAAACTGAAGCGCAGATGTACACGACGTTCCTCGCATCAACCTTCCGCTCCGTTCGATTCGGCATCAATGAAGCCCACGGCCGTGGAATAGCAATGATCTTCAACTACTTCATGCAGGCAAACGCCTACGAGTACAACGATGTCACCGGCACGTTCAGGGTGAACTTCGACCGTGTGAAGGAGGCAACCAGAATACTCACCGGCGAGATCATGATGCTCCAGGCTCACGGAGACTATGAGGGTGCGCGTAGACTTCTCGATACATATGCCGTTGTGGAAGGCCCTCTGCAACGAACACTGGCGAAACTCACCGCCATACCCGTTGACATCGTGCCCGTACAATCGGAGGGGAACTGACTTTCCATGGTTTCGCTCAAGGACAAAATCGTCTGCATCACAGGGGCGAGTGCCGGGATCGGCGAGGCCTGCGCCCGGGAATTTGCCAGACAGGGCGCTT
>Ga0208980_10002968_pt1 | contig 10287 bp, 6 predicted proteins | sample WetSurMetagenome_3_FD_187993 | JGI IMG/M metagenome (GOLD analysis project Ga0208980, IMG submission 187993) | Wetland microbial communities from Twitchell Island in the Sacramento Delta, sample from surface sediment Aug2011 Site A1 Bulk (version 2) | ecosystem: Environmental > Aquatic > Marine...
AAAGTGACGTGGCTGCAGTCCTGATCGAACCGGTCGTAGGGACAAACGGCATCCTTGTGCCTCCCAAGGAATACATGCCACGCCTTCGACAAATCTGCGACACACACAATGTACTGCTGATTGCTGATGAGGTGATGAGCGGCTGGGGACGCACAGGCCAATGGTTTGCATTGGACAACTGGGGCGTGAAGCCCGATATTCTCACAACGGCCAAAGGAATAACAACGGCATACGTTCCGCTAGGACTTTGCGCGACGACCATGAAGATCGCTCAATACTTCGACGACCACTACTTCTCCCATGGCCATACCTACGAAGCGCATCCGCTCACGTTGGCTCCGGCAGTTGCAGCAATCAACGAAATGAAAAGGTTGAACCTCGTTGAGAGGGCCCGGACCGTCGGAGAATACCTTGGCTCGAAGTTGAACGCTTTGAAACCCAACCACCCCTCCATCGGCGACGTGCGGGGTATTGGAATGTTCTGGGCGGTGGAACTCGTACGGAATCAAAAGACGAAAGAACCCTTCAACACAAAAACTGACAAGGTTTCAGGGAAGCCCCTCCTCGTCGACAAAGTCGCTGCTGAGATGATGAAAAACGGAGTCTACCTTCAGGCATGGATCAGCCACTTTGTGGTTGCCCCTCCACTGATTATCACGAAGGAGGAAATCGATATTGGTGTGAAGGCATTAGATGATGCTTTGAAGATTGCGGACGCGGAGGCCAAGAACTGATACATGAAGAACGTCGCCCCAAAGCTCACTCAAGAGCAATACGAACGGAACTTTGCCGAGATCCATCCACCCCTTTCTTCAAACTCCGCTGTTGCCGAGGCAAACCGATGCCTCTACTGCTTTGATTCCCCGTGCACGAAGGCGTGTCCAACACACATCGACATCCCGACATTCATCAAGAAAATCAGCACAGGAAACCTGAAAGGCTCAGCAAAGACGATCCTGGAACAAAACTGGATTGCATTGACCTGCGCCAAAGCCTGTCCGGTGGATGTGTTGTGTGAGGGAGCGTGCGTGTACAATGCTCGCGGCGAGGAGCCGATTCAGATTGGGCGCCTGCAGCGTCATGCGATCGACGTGTACTTTGAACGCGGCATGGCACCGCTGTTCACACCAGAACCAAAGAACGGAAAGTCCATTGGCGTCATTGGCGCGGGCGCGGCAGGACTTGCCTGCGCGGCAGAAGCGGCACTTCTCGGATACGACGTGATGATCTATGATGCCAATGAGAAACCGGGCGGACTCAACACCTGGGGGATTGCGCCATATAAAACCACTCAGACTGACGCATTGAAAGAAGTACAGCTTGTTCAGAGTTTCGGCGTCAAGATTCAATCAGGCGTGCGCGTCGGCGAACATATTTCCGTTGAGACCTTATCAAAGCGCCATGATGCCTTGTTTCTCGGAATCGGCCTGGGGTCTGCAAGCCGGTTGAACATTCTGGGGGAAGACCTGCCGGGAGTCGTCGATGCTCTTGATTTCATCGAAAAAGTCACCACGCGCAACTGGTCAGCCGTGGACGTGGGAAAGCGAGTTGCCGTGATTGGTGCAGGCAATACCGCCATCGACGCAGTCACCGAAGCGAGGCGTCTCGGCGCCGAGCACGTTATGATTCTCTACAGAAGATCCCGCGTTGAGATGCCGGCGTATGCGTTTGAATACGAGCTCGCGAAGAAAGATGGTGTGGCATTCCACTTCCTCACGGCTCCGGCACGCATCATCGGCAACTCTCACGTCGAAGGTGTTGAGTGCTTGAGAATGCAATTAGGTGAACCGGACGACAAGGGCCGACGGAAACCCGAACCGATTCCAGGTTCCGAGATCATGATTCCCATTGACATGGTTATAAAGTCTGTCGGACAGAGTCTTGATGAGACGTTCGTAGCGCAAATCCCAAACATCAAGTTACACATCGGTCGCATTGTCGTTGATCCCAACACACTCCAGACTACGAATCCGAAGTTTTTCGCGGGAGGCGACTGTATCAATGGAGGAAAGGAAGTGGTGAACGCGGCAGCAGATGGGAAGAAGGCCGCACACGGAATTGACAGGTGGATATTCAAGAGATAGTGGAATGCCGAGTGCTTTTTGTGATTTGTTATTTGACACTTGTTTGCTATTTGGAATTTGACATTTGGAGATTGTCTGATGGTTGACCTAAGCATCAATTGTGGTGGTATCAAATCGCCCAATCCATTCTGGCTTGCCTCCGCGCCGCCAACGAATTCCGCGTATCAAGTATGCAAAGCATTCGAACTGGGCTGGGGCGGGGCGGTGTGGAAGACCATCGGCGAACCGGTCATGAATGTTGTGAACCGCTATGGTGCGATAGATTTCAACGGACAGAAGATCGCCGGTCTAAATAACATCGAGCTTATCAGCGACCGCCCGATTGAAGTGAACTTGAAGGAAATCGCTGAGACGAAGAAGCTGTGGCCCGATCGCGCTGTTGTCGCGTCTCTCATGGTGGAATCGAAGCGGGAAACCTGGCATGACATCGTGAAACGCACGATCGATACCGGATGCGACGGCATCGAACTGAATTACGGCTGCCCCCATGGCATGAGTGAACGCGGCATGGGCTCAGCAGTTGGGCAGGTGCCGGAATATTGCCAGATGATCACCGAGTGGGTGACTGAGGTCTCAACAATTCCTGTACTTGTCAAACTTACCCCAAACGTCACTGATGTCCGCTACCCTGGACGAGCTGCTAAGAAAGCTGGAGCCGATGGCATCGTCCTCATCAACACTATCAACACCATCATGGGTGTTGATCTGGATACGTTCGAGCTGAAGCCGTCGATTGGTGGCAAAGGGGGCCACGGTGGTTATGCAGGACCGGCAGTCAAGCCGATTGCACTGAACATGGTTTCTCAGATCGCCAACGATCCAGAAATAAATCTTCCGATCTCCGGCATTGGCGGCATTTCGACGTGGCGTGATGCTCTTGAGTTCATCCTCTTGGGCGCGACGAGCGTGCAAGTATGTACTGCGGTCATGCATTACGGTTTCCGCATCATCAACGACATGACAGAGGGCCTCGTCAATTGGATGGAAGAGAAAGGGTATCAGACCCTCGATCAGGTCCGCGGACAATCCCTCAAGCGCATCGCTGATTTTGGCAACCTCAATCTCCTGTACAAAACCACCGCACGCATTGACGAGTCAAAGTGTATTCACTGCAATCTCTGCTACGTCGCGTGTGAAGACACGGCACACCAATGCATCGACCTCGTTCCTCTAAACGGCAAGACACTACCCAAGGTGAGAGAAGATGACTGCGTTGGTTGCAGGTTGTGCTTCCTTGTCTGCCCCGTGGAAGGATGCATCTCCATGGTTCGAAAAGACGACGGCACACAGACAATCACATGGAACGAACTGATGAAACAACTCCCGCAGCCACTGACGTGGGAGGCCCTGAGACAATTTCAGGCAAAACATGGAATCGAAATCCACTAGGTGAAGTGCCAACTCACTGTCTCACTCATACCACAATAGAAAGGCAACTATGAAACGAATTACCGTTCTTTGGCAGGGCATGCGCCTGATTGCGCTAGGGCTCTGCATCGTCACCACAACAGCCATCGCACAGGACATGGCAAAAGTTGCTCCCGGCATTGTGAAAGTCCTCCTAGACAATGGCCACGTGCGCGTCCTTGACGTACACGCGAAAGCTGGAGACAAGCTGCCAATGCATTCTCATCCCGGATATATTCTTTACTCCATGGGGAACGGCACGGTAAAGACCACGCTGGCCGATGGTAAAGTGGCTGATACGAAGTTCAAGGATGGTGAGGCACGCTGGAGCGATGCCATCGTTCATGCAAATGAGGCTGTCACTGACATCCACGTGCTGGTCATTGAAATGAAGGGGAAAGAGGTGGTTAAGGAGAAGACCGTGGAAAAGAAAACCATCAAGAAAGACTAGCCACTCTCTATTGCAGGATTCGATCAATCGTCTGTTGTTTGGACACCAGGCACTTCACACGGCAGGCGACGATCCTCATATCCCCGGATTCCTGATATTGGATCTATGGTTGATACGTGATTGTTAATTGTGCTGAGGTAGTTCACTAACATACCACGGAGGTACATATGAAAAGCAGCAAGTTTTGGATGGCAGTACTGGTGTGTGGCGTTGTCGCCAACATCGTCGACTGGGCATTCTATACGCAATGGCTGGGACCCACATACATGATGTCGAACCCGATCCTGTTTCGGCAGGACACAAATCCCGCCTGGTTTGTCATTGGTGACTTTGTTTCGGTCTTTGTGTTTGCCTGGGTTTTCGACAAAGTCTCCTCAGTCTTTGGTTCAACGCCGAAAGATGGGGCGAAGGCGGGCTTGTACCTTGGCATCCTCGTCAGTTTCCCCACCTACATCTTCATGAATCTGATGTTCAATGGGTACTCATACAGTCTGTCGTGGATCAGTACGATCTACGGGGTGCTCTGGTATATTGGTGTTGGCGCTCTCTTGGCTTTGTTGATGAAGAAGAGCCCGGCTTCAGCATAGTCGAGGCACTGGTTCCAGACAGGGCTCAGGAACGACCTGCCCAGATGCAGCACTTGGGCCCTGATGTCTCAGGTTCATTGTCTAAGATGGGTCCGAAACTCAAATCCGTATCTTCACAAACGTTGTTCTGAAAAAAGGTGTCCCCATGTCAACGCTAATCAAAAACGGACGCATCATCACCGCTGAACAGGACTATGCTGCCGACATTTACATCGAGAAAGAAACGATCACCACAATCGGCACGAAACTGAATATCCAGGCAGACAAGGTCATCGATGCCTCGGGCAAATACGTCATCCCGGGCGGCATCGACGTGCACACGCACATGGACATGCCCTTCGGCGGCACAAAATCGAGCGATGATTTTGAAACGGGAACGCGAGCAGGAGCGTTTGGCGGAACAACATGCATCGTTGATTTCTCCATTCAGAGCAAGGGCATGTCGCTCAGGGAGGGAGTCGAAACCTGGTGGAAGAAGGGAGAGAAGGCAACAACAGATTACAGCCTGCATCTGATTGTCACGGATCTGTCGAAGGGACAAATTGATGAGATGAGCGACATCGTTCGCGAAGGCGTGACGTCGTTCAAGCTGTTCATGGCATACCCAAACGTGTTGATGGTTGATGACGGGACAATCTTCAAGGTGATGCAGAAAGCCGCGAAGATTGGCGCGCTGGTGATGATGCATGCCGAAAACGGATACGCCATTGACGAGCTGGTGAAGCAAGCGGTTGCAGCAGGAAATACCGCACCGGTCTACCATGCTCTCACGCGCCCTCCCGCGGCGGAAGGCGAAGCAACCAACCGAGCCATCGCGCTGGCTGAAATGGCTGGATCGCCCATTTACATTGTTCACCTCACGTGTAACGATGCCTTGACGAAAGTTGAGGCGGCAAAAGACCGCGGACTTCCTGCCTTTGCGGAAACCTGCATTCAATATCTGACGCTGGACATCGAGGCGTTGCGGCGTCCGGGCTTTGAGGGAGCGAAGTTTGTCTTCTCACCCCCGCTGCGCGAAGCATGGCATCAGGAAAAACTGTGGAATGGACTACGGAAGAACGTGCTCTCCGTTGTCTCCACCGATCACTGTCCGTTCAACTTCAAAGGCCAGAAAGATCTCGGCAAAGAGAGCTTCGCCAAAATCCCCAACGGAGGGCCGGCGATAGAGAACCGGTTGCAGCTTCTCTTTCATCATGGCGTGAACAGCGGACGCATGAGCGCCAATCGCTGGGTTGAGCTTTGCTCAACGAACCCGGCGAAGATGTTTGGCATGTACCCGCGCAAAGGAGCAATCGCAATCGGCAGTGACGCGGATATTGTACTATGGGACCCGAATGCCGAGCACACCATTTCCGCGAGCACCCACCACATGCGGGTTGACTACTCGATGTTTGAGGGATGGAAAGTGAAAGGCAACGCGGTGACTGTCCTCTCTCGCGGTCAGGTCATCGTTGACAACTACACGTGGCTTGGCAAAGCCGGCTACGGGAAGTTTGTGAAGCGCGATGCATACACGGGGGCATGGAAGTAGGACAGGATAGGATTGGCCACGGAGTGAACCATTGGCAAAGCAATCCACGATCCGGGAAGTCCCATGTAACGGCTGCAGGCTTTGCTGCCAGGACCTTGCCATCAGGCTTGAAGCAGAAGACCTGGCTGAGAGTTATCAGACGGAACCTCATATCCATACGTCCCCGGAGCGCTGATGCTTGCCCACAAACCGAATGGCGAATGCTTCTACTTGAACGAGCATGGCTGCAGCATCCATGGCCGAGCTCCCTCCTATACTTCGAGACCGCACAAGCACTTCATGCGATGGGGAGACTGGATCTTCGCGTCTGGGACCAGGGACACAAACTTCTGGAAGCGATGACCACCAGAACTGCCAAACAGAAGAACCGATCATAGTCAAATCAGGCAAACATCCAACTGAACGTCTCAGCGGCAGCTCCCGCAACTCCGTCTTCAACCATCTCCCTTTACAGGCCGTCTGATTCTCCAACCGGAAAGGATCGTTAACCTCCATACTGACTCAACGAAACGATCCAGAATGGCCATACTGCAGACGCTCTACATACTCCCGGGTTGTAGCTCTCCCCACCCCAGCCATCTCACCCGACAACCCGAAGGCAGGCATCCATTCCCAAACGCAAAGGCAACCATTTACTTGCGTATCCGTATTCAGGAAGGATGGTGCGTTCAGAATTCAAAGAGGACTTCTCGGTCCCCGATGAGGATGAGCCGGAGATCAGGTCACGGTACGTACTGAAAGGACGCGAAGAGACCATCATTCTCGAGACAGCCGACTCTGACATTGAGATCAGAAAGCTGAAGAAGCAGTTATTCCATTCCCAGATTCACAGTAAGGATGTCCGGAGATGCGACGATATCTCCTCATACTCTGCGCGACCCTCATTTACCGTACCGGGTTCTCAGGCGAGACAGAAACAATAGTCCCGCCGGCATTTGTCGAGGCCATCCGGACAAGCGACATCATCACGATCGATGGCAAGCTCTCCGAACCGGTTTGGCAACGAGCGGGAATCACATCGTTCCGCCAGCGCGATCCGGACGAAGGCAAACCGGCCACTGAACAAACCGAAGTGTGGCTCGCGTATGACGAACAAGCAGTGTATGTTGCCGCACGCTTGTACGACAGGTCACCCGATTCCATTGTCGTTCGACTCGTTCGTCGTGATGGAGAGGTGAACTCTGACGATTTTGGTGTGTTCTTCGATTCGTACCATGATCACAGGAGCGGCAACTATTTCGGCCTCAACGCCGCCGGGACACAGTACGACGGCGTTCTCTACAATGACGACTGGGACGACAACACATGGGACGGCGTGTGGGAAGGGAAAGTCCAGATTGACGAAAAGGGCTGGACCGCCGAAATGCGTATCCCTTATTCACAGCTCCGATTCCAGAAAGATGAGAAGCAAGTGTGGGGTGTAAACTTCCTCCGAGAGATAGGACGTAAGAATGAGAAGGACTATCTGGTGTACACACCCAGGAATGAGAGTGGCTTCGTGTCGCGGTTTGTCCACCTTATCGGCATCGAGAACATCAATCCGCCCGGCAGGTTTGAGGCCCTCCCCTATGTGAGCACCAAGGCCGAATACACGCGCCACGCCACGGGCGACCCCTTCAACGACGGCTCGCGCTACTCACTAAGCGCCGGTGCTGACATGAAGTTTGGCATTGGAAGCAACCTCACCGTCGATGCAACGGTGAATCCAGATTTCGGGCAGGTTGAAGTCGACCCGGCAGTAGTGAACCTGAGTGATGTGGAGACCTTCTACGAGGAGAAACGTCCGTTCTTCATTGAGGGATCAACCATCTTCAACTTTGGCAACGGTGGTTCCAACAGCAACTGGGGTTTCAACTGGGGAAACCCCGAACTCTTCTATAGTAGGCGCATCGGTCGCCCTCCGCAAGGAAGCGTTCCGAGTGCGGACTACGCAGACGTTCCAAGCGGCACGCACATCCTTGGCGCCGCGAAGATCACTGGCAAATTGGGAGACAGTTGGAATGTCGGATCGATCAACGCTCTCACCAAACGCGAGTATGCCGACCTTGATACTTCGGGACATCGATTCGAGGCTGAAGTTGAGCCACTGACCTACTATGGAGTGTTTCGCGGCCAGAAGGAATTCAACGCCGGCCACGAGGGTTTCGGATTCATTTCTACAGTTGGCGCAAGGAACTTCTCTGATGACCGTCTCAGGGATGAGCTCAACAGCACTTCGTTTACCCTTGCGTTTGATGGTTGGACGTTTCTCGATTCCTCCAAAACGTGGGTCCTCAACGGTTGGACGGCGATGACGAACATGTGGGGCAACAAGACCTATATGATCGATCTTCAGCGCGGCTCACGGCACTACTTCCAGCGGCCGGATGCTTCCCACGTCGGAGTGGATAGCAGCGCCTCGCTTCTTCAGGGATTCGGCGGACGCGTCGCTCTCAACAAGCAGAAGGGGAACTTCTATGTGAACAGCGCCATCGGTTTCATCGACCCAAGCTTCGATCCCAACGATCTGGGGTTCGTCTGGCGCACCGATGTTATCAACGGTCATCTCGTCATCGGGTACAGATGGTTGGAACCGAACAGCGTGACGCGAAGAGTCAATCTTTATGCTTCCACATTTCGCAGCTACGACTTCGGAAAGAACCTGATCTGGGGAGGATACTGGACCAATGGCTACGTTCAGTTTCTCAATTACTACAGCGTCAACTGGTGGTTCGCTTACAATCCTGAGGCGCTCAGCAACAGGCGGACGCGCGGAGGCCCGTTGACTCTTAATCCACGAGGTTACGAGATAGGCGGCGAAGTCACTTCCGACGACCGGAATGTCTGGGTCGTCGATATCAGCGCCAATTTTCAAAAATATGAATACGACATTGACCACTCGAAAAGCCTGAGTGCCTCTTTTCAGTACAAGCCAGCGGCAAATCTCTCTTTCAGTATCAGTCCTTCAATCACCTGGTACAAAACAAGCGCACAGTGGGTGGACAATATCACTGATGCCACTGCAACAGAAACATTCGGCACCCGCCACGTCTTTGCATACCTTGACCAGCATGAAGTTTCGGCAGGCATCAGACTTGACTGGACATTCACTCCGAAGTTAAGCCTTCAGATGTATATTCAACCGCTTATCTCCGTGGGTCAGTACACAGATTTCAAAGAGCTTGCCCGACCGAAGTCACTTGACTTCAACACATACGGTGCGGGCAACTCTACAATCGTGCGCCAGGGAAGCGAGTACACCATTGACCCGGACGGCGCCGGACCCGCTCCAGAGTTTACGGTCTCCGATCCTGATTTCAATTTCAAGTCGTTGCGGGGGAGTACCGTGCTGCGCTGGGAGTATATGCCGGGTTCCACGATTTATTTCGTGTGGACACAGCAGCGCACCGACGAGTCGAATCCCGGCCAATTCAGTTTCGGGCGGGACTTCGGCAATCTCATGCAGTCGCAGCCCGACAACGTATTCATGATAAAGCTGACGTACTGGGCAAACCCGTAGCGACCCCTTGCCGGCTTTTTTTTGGGGGGGTACTGTGCTAATCTAAGAAGGGCAGTCATTGCGAGCGAATGAAATGAGCGAAGCAATCCCTCTTTGGATCAGATTGCTTCGTCACAGAGAGCGTTCCTCGCAATGACAGGGTGTTTTTGCTCCTTGACTCTCGCCAAGACAATTCCTACTTTTTCACGGAATCATCTTACCTGCAAGATCCAGCTTTCCCACGGGGATCTGTTCTTTCCAGTTTGAACAAGATCGGAATAGACGCCTGCCTCTCCGGTAGGCAGGCACCCCGGTGCATGATATCGCTTCATCAACAGAAAGGAACCCAATATGAAAAAGTACACTGCAGAGTTCATCGGGACATTCTGGTTGGTTCTTGGCGGGTGTGGCAGCGCAGTATTGGCCGCCACATTTCCCAACGTAGGCATCGGTCTTCTCGGCGTAGCACTGGCCTTCGGTTTGACCGTAATGACCATGGCCTTTGCCATTGGACATATCTCCGGCTGCCACCTCAATCCGGCAGTTTCTGTCGGGCTATGGGCTGGCGGTCGTTTTCCTGCGAACCAACTTCTGCCATACATTATTTCGCAGGTCCTGGGCGCGATTGTTGCGGGAGGCGTTCTCTATCTCATCGCGAGCGGCAAGGCCGGTTTCGACGTATCAGCGGGCTTTGCTGCAAATGGCTACGGTGAACATTCGATCGGCGGGTATTCCTTGACGGCCGGTCT
>Ga0208980_10002969_pt1 | contig 10283 bp, 6 predicted proteins | sample WetSurMetagenome_3_FD_187993 | JGI IMG/M metagenome (GOLD analysis project Ga0208980, IMG submission 187993) | Wetland microbial communities from Twitchell Island in the Sacramento Delta, sample from surface sediment Aug2011 Site A1 Bulk (version 2) | ecosystem: Environmental > Aquatic > Marine...
GCAGCTCAGCGATTGTACGGGCCATAAAAAATCCTCCTGGCCCGGGATTCTAACACAAAAATGAATAAAAAGCACTTAAGTGAACAGTATTAGGGCTAGCCATCTATCGCCGCGACGCCGCTGGTTGCGGCTTCACCTCAAGAAGGAAAAAAAGCTGTAGTTGACACGACGATCAGTGCACATTTCTCCGCCAAAATGTGCGCAATTTCCCTTTTATTAAGCCGTGATGGATTCTCTTTTGCACAGCCTTCAATTCTCAGCGCTTGATCTCCGGATAGTAGGATGACGGATGCAGACGCAGCCAGAGGTAGTTGTAGACACCGTCTGGCAAATCCTCCAGCAGCTGAAAGTTGTAAACTTCGGTCGGGCCGCCAGCTTGCGGTGTGTAGCCGACTATCTGGAAACGAAAGCGGTCCGGCTGGCTGAAGCGTTCGATATCCGCGAGACGCCAGTACCGGGAATCTCCAACTTTGGACGATTGAAAAATGATCTTGTCCGGATAGATCCTCAGCACCCCCATGGCGCCGACGATGGTGTGCAGATGCTTGGCGGGGATCTCGAACGCCGGCTTTTCCGCTTCTTCGGGAACAACCCCCAGCTCCATGGGCCTCTTCACTCGGGAAAGAAGGAACGCGCTCAGCTCCGCATCTGCCTTCTTGTCCAGCAGAGTGAATTCGAACACCTTGTCCTTACCCACCCAGCGCTTCTGATCCTCGTAAGTGACAAGGGAAATCTCCGCAGGAGACTTGACTTCAATCACGCGGATTTCTTCGAACTTCCACCTGCGTGAGTCTTTGGAACGGGAAGTCTGGTACTCCACACCCTCTGGCGTAATCTTCAGTTTCCCCTGGCAGTCTTTGAATATGTGGTGGTGCTTGACGGCGTACTCGAAGCTTTGTGCCCGGGAAACCTGGGTAGCAGTCAAAGCGAAAATCAAGACCACAATCGATCGAAACATCAGTCCTATGAGCACGTTTTTTATTCTCACGGGCTTACCTCCTTTGCAAGCGATCTGACTTCGCCGTACCACTTCCAAATTGCGTATATCGCGGGATAGACCGCGAGTTCCAGGATAAACGAAGTGAAAATGCCGCCGATCATGGGTGCTGCAATGCGCTTCATGACATCCGCACCGCTTCCGGTCGACCACATGATTGGAACGAGACCAGTAAACATCACTCCCACAGTCATCACCTTGGGCCTGAGCCGCTTGACCGCTCCGTGCAGGATCGCTTCTTTGAGGTCGGCCCAGCCCTTCATCAAACCTTTATCCTTCGCTTCGTGGAAGGCAAGATCGAGATAGAGCAACATAAACATTCCCGTTTCAGCATCCACGCCCATGAGGGCGATAAGACCAACCCACACTGCGATGCTCATGTTGTAGCCCAGCAGGTAGAGGAACCAGATCGCGCCGACTGCCGAAAAGGGCACAGCCAGGAAAATGATCATGGTCTTGGCGATAGACTTCGTGTTCAGGTACAGGAGCATGAAGATGATGAAGATTGTGATCGGAACGACCACATAAAGGCGTGCCTTCGCCAGTTCCATGTACTCAAATTGGCCGCTCCAGACGAGCTGGTAACCCGCCGGCAGCGTTAAGTTTTTCCGCAGCACCTTCTTCGCATCCGCAACATAGCTGCCGATGTCCCGCTTCGAAGTGTCGAAGTCCACGTAGACGTATCCGCTCAACCTCCCATTCTCGTCCCGGATCATCGAAGGCCCGGTTACGAACTTGATGTCGGCCAGTTGGGCAATCGGAATCTGGGTTCCGTTGGGCGCCATCACAAGAGTGCGGGTGAGCTTATCCAGGTCGCTCCGATAGTCGCGCAGATAGCGTATATTTACTGGATAGCGTTCGCGACCTTCAACCGTCGTTGTAACGTTTTCGCCCCCGATGGCCTGCATGATCACATCGTTGGCATCGTCGATCGTCATGCCGTAGCGGGCCAGGGCTTCACGGTTGAGATCGAAATCAAGGAAGTATCCTCCCGCCGTCCGCTCGGCAAAGACGCTCTTGGTGTCGGGGACGTTTTTCAAGACGCTTTCGATGTGGATGCCAAGCTCTTGCACCTTGTCGAGATCCGCACCCATGATCTTGATGCCAATGGGTGTGCGTACGCCTGTGGTGAGCATATCCACCCGCGCCTTAATGGGCATAGTCCAGGCGTTGACAACACCTGGAAACTGCATCGCATCGTTCATGCCGCCCGGACCATATATCAGTTCCTTGGTGCTCTTGTGGTCCGGCCAGGCTCTTCGGAGAATCCCTTGAAGCCATTCCGGCGCCCATGAGGAATACCATTGCGGGACTTTGGGCCATTGGGATTCCGGCTTGAGGACAATGACCGTCTCCATCATGGAAAAAGGTGCGGGGTCGGTGGCGGTCTCGGCTCGTCCGGCCTTGCCGAAGACACGTTCGACCTCGGGAAATTGCTTAATGACCTTGTCCTGGAGCTGGAGCAGTTTGCCTGCCTCGGTCACAGATATGCCCGGCGGCGTCGTGGGCATGTATAGAAGGACGCCTTCGTCGAGTTCCGGCATGAACTCCGACCCCAGACGCTCAAACACAGGAACGGTAAAGGCAACTATCAGAATGGCGGCCCCGATCACTGCCCAGCGGAACTTCAAAACAAACTCGCAGATTGGGTGGTAGACCTTCATCAGCGGCTTGCTGATGGGGTGGTTCTCTTCGCTATGAATTTTGCCGACGAGAACCGCATTCACAATAGAGGCCACCCACTTGGGACGGAACCGGTACGGATCCATATGAGTAAAAAGCAATCGCATGGCCGGATCCAGGGTGATGGCAAGAAGAGCGGCAATGGCCATCGAGAAGGTCTTCGTATATGCCAGTGGCTTGAAGAGTCGGCCTTCCTGGCCTTCCAGAGTGAATATGGGCAGGAAGGAGACCGCGATGATCAGCAGCGCGAAGAAGCTCGGCCCACCCACTTCCTTGACCGCGCCGATCACAACATCTTTATAGCTGCCCCGCCGGCCTCCCACATCCCAGTATTCGAGCTTCTTGTGTGTCTGTTCCACCACGACGATAGCCGCGTCTACCATGGCGCCGATCGCAATGGCGATGCCGCCGAGGCTCATGATGTTCGCCGTTAGCTGCATGCCGCGCATCGGGATGAACGCTATGATGATCGTGATCGGAATCGTCAGGATCGGGATAATGGCTGAGGGGATGTGCCACAAAAAGATCAGGATAACAAGGCTGACGATGGTCAGCTCTTCAATAAGAGTGCCCTTGAGGGTTTCGATCGCACGCTGGATCAACTCCGCCCGGTCATAAGTAGTGACGATCTCTACGCCGGGCGGCAGGGATGCTTTCATATCTTCGAGCTTCGCCCGCACCCGCTCGATCACTTTCAGGGCATTCTCGCCGTAGCGCATGATGACGATACCGCCCACGGCCTCCCCTTCGCCGTCGAGCTCGGCGATACCTCGGCGAATGTCCGGGCCCAATGTAACAGTGCCAAGGTTCTTTACCAGGATCGGCGTTCCACCGTCCTTGCTGGTGCCGACAACAATGTTCTCGATGTCTGAGAGCTTCTTGATATACCCGCGGCCGCGGACCATGTATTCCCGGCCTGAGAATTCCACCATCCGGCCTCCCACGTCGTTGTTTCCCCGCTGCACCGCGTTGACAACACGATCAATGGGAATGCCATAGGCCAGGAGAGCGTTCGGATCGACGTTGACCTGGTACTGCCGCACGAAACCGCCCAGAGGCGCGACTTCGGCGACGCCGGGCACTGCCTGAAGAGCATAGCGCAAATACCAGTCCTGGAACGAGCGCAACTGCGCCAGATTGTTCTGGCCTGTCTTGTCAACCAGCGCGTATTCATAAATCCATCCCACCGCGGTCTCGTCACGAGCCAGCTCCACATTCACACCCTGCGGCAGGCGGGGCGAGATGTTGCTCAAATACTCCAAAGTGCGTGAGCGCGCCCAGTAAATGTCGGTGCCATCCTCGAAAATGATGTAAACGTAGGAGAAGCCAAAATCCGAAAATCCCCGGATGTCCTTTACTTTAGGGACCCCCAGCATGGCAGAGATGATGGGGTAGGTAACCTGATCTTCGATGATGTCAGGACTGCGGTCCCACCGGGTGTAAATGATAACCTGGGTGTCGGAAAGATCGGGGATCGCATCCAGCGTGATGTTCTGGATTGACCACACGCCTACCATCGTGGCCACCGTGATGAAAAGGAGCACGATGAACTTGTTGTGAGCGGAAGCCTCGATGATCTTGTTAATCATGGTTGTTCTGCTCCGGCATCCCTGGATGGTTGGAGGGGACCAGCAATTCATCCTTCTTCTGCGATTGATGCTTGGAGCTGCCCATAGGGGCGTTCTGCGGTGCTGCCGTATCGGGCGATTGTTCGAGTTTTTGCCCCGAAGCGGCTGCGTCTTCCATACCCGGCATTCCCATCCCGCTGGCTGCCGACTTTAACTTGCTTTCGGAGTCGATCAGAAAATTTCCGGAGGTCACTACCTTCTCGCCCGCTTTCAACCCGCTGAGCACGATCACCTGGTTATCCACTCTGTCGCCAAGCGTGACCTTGCGAGGCTCAAAGTAACCACCTTCCAAAGCCACAAAGACCAGTTGCTCGGTTCCCGAATCGAGGACGGCTTCCCGCGGAACAGCCAGCATCTGTCCGTATTCGATCTTCAAGCTTGCATTCGCGTACATGTCGGGTTTGATAGTGAAATCCGGATTAGGGAACTCCACTCGGACCCGGAGCGTGCGCGTAGTATTGTCGAGCTGCGGGTAAATATAGGTGACCTTGCCGCGGAAGGTTCGTCCCGGGAAAGAGTCGATCGTCAACATGACAGTCTGGCCCAATTTGATGTCACGAATCTCATACTCATAGAAATCAGCAATCGCCCACACCGTCGATAAATCGGCAATTACATACAACTCTGTGTCGGGTGTAATGCGCAGGTTTTCATAGGCATTGCGGGCGGTGACAAACCCGCTCACCGGAGAGTAGAGCATGAGCGCCTTGATTGGTTTCCTGGTCTTCTCGACTTCAGCTATTTGCTCCTCCGAGATATCCCACAGTTCCAGGCGCCCCCGAGCAGCTTCGAGCATGGAATTGGCACTGGCGGCAACATCTTTGTATGAGCTGCTGCCCAGCTTCTCTTTTGCCCGCAGCGCGAGCAGGTATTCGTCCTGGGTGGCGACCAACTCCGGGCTATATATGCTCAGCAGCGGCTGATTCTTGGCAACAAGCTGACCCGTGAAATCCACGAGGACCCGCTCAATCCAGCCCTCGATCTTGGCATGAACGTGCACTATGCGTGTTTCGTCGTACGATATTTTCGCCACCGTCCGGATGGTCTTTGTCAGCGGCTGCCGCGTCACCTCACCATACTGCACGCCAATCAGTTGCTGCTTCGCGGAGCTGATCTTAAATGAGCCTTCGGAAGGGCTGACTGCGCCGCTTGGCTCTTCCTCATAGACAGGGACCAGATCCATGCCATCCGGGGCTTTGCCCGGCTTGTCGTAATGGTTCTGGGGATTCATGGCATCCTGCCAGTACAGAACCTTGCGTTTGCTGGATTTGGTTGCCGGCGCCGTTTCCTCGGCATGGACGGGATTCAAGTCCATGCCGCATATGGGACACTTTCCCGGCTTGTCCGACTTGACCTCAGGATGCATGGAACATTGATAGTAGAGGACCTTCCGCTCGCCTGGCTTGGGACTCTGGGCACCCCGGGGCTTCCAAATCGACTCCAGGCGCCCGCGAAAGATGTAAGCCGTGCCCGCCGCTAACGCAATAATAATCAACAGCATCCAGATAGCCCGACGCGGACGAGGGGGCACGGGGGGGGCGGCGCGTGAGCTTTCCACCGGACCCGTGTCGTTCTGAGGAACTTCGCTCTGTCTATTTACGTTTTGTTCATCCGATGACATTGGATACCTCCACATTGACTCACAAGGGCTGGCTTCTAATTCGCCAGTACTTCTCCTGTTATCGCTTCCAGACTAGTCAGGGCTTTGTAGAAATCTGCCAGCACCTCGTAGTACTTCATTTCATATTCCAGCACGGTCGACTGGTTGTTCAGCAGGGTGAGGAAGTCCACCGTCCCCACCCGATAGCTGGATATCGAAGATTCCAAGGCGAGAGTTGCCTGGGGAATAATTGCGTCGCCATACAGTTTCAGCAAGTCGGCATCCGTCGCGGTTTTTAGGAATGGATCCTTCAGGCTGTAATACAGGGTCGACTGAGTGCTTTCATATTGGTGGCGCTGCCCGATAAGCTCGGAAGTGGCCGCCTCCAGTTCGGGCCTCTGCTTGCGCCAGAAATAGAGCGGCACACTGGCCTTGAACATCAGTCCAAACATCTCTGGCATGTCGCGCCGGTTATAATAGGAAAAACCGACTTCAAAATCCGGATAGAATGACTTCTTGGCAAGTGACACCCCCAGCTCGCTACGAGCGATGTCCTTCCGATTCATCTGCACCTGGGGATTTTTTGCCAGAGCCAGCTGGTAAAGCTCGTCCATGGTTCGGGAGAACTGAGGTTTTTCGAGTTCTGGCAGACGGCCGAACGGAGTCTCGGGTGGGCGGTAGAGCAAGGTATTGATTCTCACGTGCGCCGTCTCTTCCTCTTGCTTCAGAACCGCCAGCCGATCCAGCAGGCGAGACACTTCGACCTGGGACTTGAGGACATCCTGCTGCGCGGCCTGGCCAACCTTGTAACGCGCCTGGCTGATATCGGAGAACTGGAGAAGGAGATCTCTTGATTTCTGCACAACCTCCGTCAATTTTTGGGCCAGGAACAGGTCGAAGTAGGCCATCTTTAGTTCCGAAACGGCTTCACGGCGGACCTCTTCGTATCTCCACATCTCCGCCTCTGCCTCAGTAGAAGCAATCTGCCCCTGCAGATTCAATTTCCCGGGGAACGGAATTTCCTGGGCAAAGCTCAGCACGCGTGCGCTTGATGGGTCTCCTGCCTGCAAAGTGGGCGGGATCAGGTTTCCCATGGTTTCGAAGGTGACGCTCGGGTCAGGAAGGGTTCGAGCGGGGGCAACCATGGCCCGCTTGGCGTCGACAGCACGCCTGGCCGCGAGAATGGCAGGGTTTTTCTGCAAGAGTTCCTGTACAAGTTGATCCAGTGTGCCATCCTGAGCTCGCGACATGCTTGACATCAACACCAGAAGGAACGAAGTGGAAAACACGATTCTGAATTTTCTTATCCGGGCTTTATTTACACGGTATTTGTTTTCTAGCTGCATCTTTTCCTCGCTGCATATTTGTGGGAAGAATGTCACAGCCTTGATTGGATCCCATCCTAACCCTAATTGGAAACATCCAAGAGTGAATTGCTGACCAATCGGCCCAGTGATTATGCCAATAAACAGCATACCAGAGCGACGGGCGACGAAGCTCTGTTGCCTCACACGGTGGTCACCGTGAAAAGATGCGAGGCGGCGTTAAATCGGGTGAGATGGGAATGGCCCCAAATTTCAGCGCCCTTCATATCCTGCCGTGAGAACAGGAGACTCTCCACTTTGCCGGCAACCAGGATACTCTTCATTATAGCAGCACGATCGCTTAAACATGGGAAGAGCCGGCGCATAATCGCATGGGGCAACACGGCTTGCAGAAAGCGAGTCCCGCGGCAATAGCAAAAGGGGCAATGTGCCAAGGCTTATGATTCTCGGAACCATTAAGCGCAATTTCTTTATTCACCTGCTGCCGGATCCTCTCACCGTCAGAATACCGATTTCCATGCATATTCTTAAATCCTATTAGAATGATAAATCGGACTTTGCATTTGTACAAGATTGGCAATCCCAGCCTACTTCTGCCAGCCCTATCAATGCTTGCCGGAGCAACGGGAATCCCCCCGCTTGGCATTCTGGGTTAGTTTGCACGGCCAAATGAAAAAGGTGGATACGGGCTTCAACCTGCATATGGGTGATCGGGGGAAGAAAGGAAAGCAGGTTGAGGCAATCGGGCATTTTCCGAATTGCCCTGGGTGGATTTAATATGCATAGAATTCTCATGTGCCCTTTGCAGCAGGCGTTTTTCGGCTTTATGGAAAAGCAGCCCAAAGCTAACAATGGCATTTGACGACAGATATGGTGGCGACCAAAATGGCTGTAGTAAACCAGTTTGTCAGCAAAAGCATTGAGCGACCCCTATAATATATCTTATTCGTAAGGGAGCATCGTTGCTACTGCTGACAGGCGCTGCGTTTTTTGGAGAAAAAATGCGTTATTGTTGCAGGCTGCATAAACGGTATGACAGAGGAGAGAATGAATCATGTGCGATATCAATCGGCGGAAGGGTCTGTTTGTGCTCTCAGTGCTTCTATTATCGGCAGCCTGGGCTTGGACCCAAGACTGGCCGCAATGGCGCGGGCTGAATCGGGACGGCCATTCCAGGGAAACGGGGCTGCTGAAAGAGTGGCCCAAGGAAGGCCCAAGACTTCTCTGGCAGGCCAATGACCTGGGAAGCGGCTATGCCACGCCATCCGTGTCAGGCGGACGCATTTACCTTATGAGCAACGAAGGGCTTGAAGACGAGTTTGTCAATGCCCTGGACGTGAAAGATGGGAGAAAGCTTTGGTCTGCGCGGATCGGCAAGGTCGGCAATCCCGACCAGAAACCCAACTTCCCCGCAGCCAGATCCACCCCCACAGTGGATGGAGCGATGCTTTACGTCCTGGGTTCAGATGGTGATCTTGTCTGCCTGCAATCTGCAACCGGAAAGGTGAGCTGGCATAAGTCCCTGCGTAGCGACTTCGGCGGGCTTCCACCAACCTGGGCTTACGCCGAGTCGCCGCTGGTGGATGGCGATGCACTGGTCTGCACGCCCGGAGGCAAGGATTCGACCATTGTTGCGCTGGATAAACGGAGCGGAGAAACAATCTGGAAATCCGCAATTCCCGGCAGCGACATGGCGGGTTATGCCTCGCTGATCATCGCGAATACCGGCAACATCAAGCAGTACATCGCATATACGGCAAACGGATTGGTGGGCGTGGACGCAAAGACCGGAAAGTTCCTATGGCGTTACGAAAAGATCAAGGGCGCGATGGGAATGAGTATCCAGACGCCGGTTGCTCGCGACGGCTATGTTTACATCGGGGCGAGCCGCGTCGGCAGCGGTGCAGTCAGACTTAATGCCTCTCAAGGAACCGTCACGGCCGAAGAGGCGTATTTCGACACGAAGCTACCCACCGCGATCGGGGGTACAGTGCTTGTTGGAGATTACCTCTACGGCAGCGGCCAGACTACTGTAATGTGTGTCGAATACAAGACCGGCCGGATCAAGTGGAATGAACGCAGCATCGCCCCCGTCTCGCTGTGCTATGCCGATGGGTTGTTGTATATGCACGGCGAAGAGGGTGACGTGGCGCTCATCGACGCGTCACCCGAAGCATACCGGGAACGCGGGCGTTTTACGCCGCCGAATCAACCGAAGCATAGCAATACGATGGAAAAAGCTTGGGCGTACCCCATAATTGCAGACGGCAGACTTTACATCCGCGATCTGAACACACTGTGGTGCTATGACATAAAGGCTTCAAAATAGCTGCGATCAGCGGTCTGTGGCATTAGTGGGCCAATGCCAATAAGCCTGCCGAGCCCGCTCGTCTATGGCGGTAGCCTGTGATTCCAGAATTACCACGCTCCGCAGATATGGCGTTCTGTCCCATAATGCGACAACTGAGAGATATTCCACCCCTCCGCGTTTTGGGCCGGATGAATTCTAATGAGTTCCTCGGGACCCGCAGCTTGGGGGTGTGGCGTGAATTGTGCGACAAAACGTTAAAGTGACCTTTGGCATTCGTGGCGTGGCAGCAGCGAGCGCCGATCGAGGTTGAGATAATCGCCCGACATCGGAAGCCCAACAATTCCGTGCAGCCGGACCCCGCATTTGAAAATTGCAGCTTGTTGGGACTATCCCATGGACGATACAATCGATAAATGGCTGATCCGATCGTCCGGACCATCGCGGCACTCACGCACGGTCGCTTTCTCATCGATGTGCCGCCAGACACCGCTCCGCCCTACCACCTCCTCGTGGGTTTCCACGGCTATGGCGAGAGCGCCGAGCAGCACCTCGAACAACTTCGCCGGATACCGGGCGCTTCCGGCTGGCTGCTCGCGGCTGTTCAAGGTCTGCACCGCTTCTATAGTCCCCGGCGCCCGGATGACGTCGTCGCAAGCTGGATGACGCGGCAGGACCGCGAACAGTCAATCGCCGACAACGTCGCTTATATCAAAGCCGTCATTGCCGCCATCGTTGCCGA
>Ga0208980_10002970_pt1 | contig 10282 bp, 7 predicted proteins | sample WetSurMetagenome_3_FD_187993 | JGI IMG/M metagenome (GOLD analysis project Ga0208980, IMG submission 187993) | Wetland microbial communities from Twitchell Island in the Sacramento Delta, sample from surface sediment Aug2011 Site A1 Bulk (version 2) | ecosystem: Environmental > Aquatic > Marine...
TATCTGATCACATTGATAATTCTTCAGCAGATCTTTGCTCTGGGAATCTTACTCTATTTCGGACATGGATTCGTTTATCCTCAATCCATCTATGCAATAGCCATCGGGGCAGTACAAGTGGTGCTCTGGGCAGCTTACCTGCGGGCTTTGCAGGTTGAAGAGACCTCAAGAGTAGCGGCCATGGTCTATGTATATCCAATATTCGTCTTCCCCATGGCATTCGTTCTTCTGGGTGAGACTCTGAGCCTGAGAGCCTATGTGGGAGGCATCATCCTAGTGATGAGTGCCCTGTTGGTGTCCTATAGACCGCCCAGCAAAGAAGGATCATTTATTCTATCTCCGGCGCTGAAATACATGTTCATCTTCTGGATATTCTCTGCCCTTTATGCCGTTGCCGCTAAATATTTGCTCTCCTTCATGGACGAATGGCATCTAATCATGTGGTCATCAGCAGGAAATTTCCTGACCATTCTGCCTTTTTTAGCGGTCAAAGAGATCAGAAGAGAGACGTTTGGATATTTCCAGCAAGGTCGATTGCTTTCCTCAGCTTTGATGACCAGCGAAATTTTCGACTTTTTGGGGAGAAGTGCTTTGATCTTCGCTTATTCTGTAGGATCAGTAGCTTTAGTTTCAAGCGTTGCTGCTTTGCAGCCGTTCATAACGCTGATTTATGTGATCATTCTTAGCGCATCTTTTCCCGGAATTATTAAGGAAGAGCTTACATCACAGACACTATCCTTGAAGCTAGTGGCGGTTTTTTTGATAGTAATAGGTGTATATCTGATTTCTTGAAACAAGGCGAACGCTTTGTGAATCAGAGAAGCGCTCGTTATATAATATTTCAGGAAACGATAAATAGTTCTGATCCATAATAAAAGTTCTTGAGAAGAGATGACTGTAAAGGGTGAAAGATTTATCGGCATGAAAGCGCTGATGGTAGATGACGAACTGAATTTGCCTACCGCCAGCGGTCGTGCCGCACGCACGCTGGTCGAAGAATTGCGAAATAGAGACGTGCAAATCATCGAATCGATGTCTGCAGACGACGCTAGGTCGATAATAGTCTCCGATCCCTCGGTGCAGTGCATTTTGCTCGATTGGAGCCTGGGAGATGATGATCCCACAACCCATGCCAAAGCCAAATCCCTGCTATCTCAAATTCGATTGCGAAATGTTCATGTGCCGATTTTCCTAATAGTCGATCGCAGCAATGCGGGCACCATAACCTCCCAAGAGATGAGAATAGCCGATGAGATCATCTGGATGCTGGAGGATACCGTTCATTTCATTGCCGGACGGGTCATTGCAGCCATGCTCCGATACCGGGATCAGATTGCTCCGCCATTCAACAGGGCCTTGATGCAGTTTGCCAGCGTCTATGAGTATTCCTGGCATACGCCCGGGCATAACGGTGGCACAGCGTTTCTCAAATCGCCGATAGGCAGAGCCTTTTTCCAGTACTTCGGCGAAAACCTCCTCCGATCCGATCTATCTATCTCAGTGGGGGAGCTTGGCTCATTGCTGGATCATTCCGGGCCAATTGGGGAAAGCGAGAAGTATGCAGCCAGAATCTTCGGAGCCCATCGATCTTATACAGTGACCAATGGCACCTCCACCTCAAACCGGATCATCTTCATGGCTTGCGTCACAAGAGGCGACATTGCCCTGGTGGACCGCAACTGTCACAAATCTATTGAGCAGGCTCTAACCATGACCGGAGCTATCCCGACCTATATGGTTCCTTCCCGCAATCATCTGGGCCTGATTGGGCCGATTTACCCTGAGCGCATAACCCCAGAGGCCATTCAGACATCGATTGCCAAGAATCCTCTGGCCGGGGATAGCAGCCAAACGCCCAGGCATGCCATCATAACCAACTCGACATATGACGGATTGTGCTATAAGGCTACCAGGGTTTTGGATTTGATCTCCCAAAGCGTGGACCGCATTCACTTCGATGAAGCGTGGTACGGCTATGCCCGCTTCAATCCCCTTTACCAGGATCGATACGGCATGAACGGAGATCCCTCAAAACATAGCGGTCCGACAGTATTTGCGACTACATCAACTCATAAGCTGCTTGCAGCACTGTCTCAGGCATCATTCATTCATATCCGAGATGGGAAAAATCCTGTGGAGCACGAGCGGTTCAATCAATCGTTTATGATGCATGCATCGACCTCACCTCAATATGCAATAATTGCTTCAAATGAAGTGGCAGCCGCAATGATGGATGGAACGGCTGGAAGAGTCCTCACTACGGAATCGATATCAGAAGCCGTTGCCTTTAGGCAGGCCATCAGACGAGTTTACCGGCAGTTAGGATCTAAAGGCGACTGGTTCTTCAACACATGGAATGCGGATGAGGTGGTGGATCCTGCTACTGGCAAACGCATGGCCTTTGAGGATGCGCCTGAATCGCTCTTGATCAGCGATCCAAATGCATGGGTACTCCATCCCGGTGAAAAATGGCACGGCTTCCATGATCTGGAAGACGGCTACTGCATGCTGGATCCCATTAAAGTCTCCCTAGTCACTCCTGGGATTGCACTGGATGGATCAATGGAGGAGACCGGCATACCTGCTACACTGGTCACTGCCTACCTAGACCACCGTGGAATTGTGGTGGAGAAGACGACAGACTTCACCATCTTGTTCCTGTTTTCCATGGGCATCACCAAAGGAAAATGGGGCACATTGGCCAACGCACTGCTTAGATTTAAGGAAGATTATGATGCCAACGCTCCCTTAGAAGATGTGCTGCCAGATCTGGTGGCCGGCCACACGAATCGCTATCATGGCATGGGTTTACATGATCTATCAGATCAAATGTTCGCCCAGATGAAGAAATCCATGCAGACTCAGCTGCTTTCAGCGGCTTTTTCAAATCTTCCCCAGCCAGTGGTAACGCCCAATGAAGCTTATGGTCGACTGGTGCATAACGAAGTGGAGCGGGTGGCAGTTGACGAGATGGCTGAAAGAGTGGTGGCTGTGGGAATAGTGCCATATCCGCCTGGCATCCCCATGCTCATGCCTGGCGAGAATGCAGGTCCAGATGATGGTCCTTATCTTGGCTACCTGCGAGCTCTTCAAGCCTGGGACCGGCTGTTCCCCGGCTTTGGCCACGAGAGCCACGGTGTCGAGAACATCGATGGACGCTACTTCGTCTACTGTTTGAAGTAGATCGAGCAGAAAGGAGGGATGAAGATGAGCAATGGAAAAACAAAAGTGCTGGGCGTTTTTGCCCTGGCAATGATAAATGTTGCCGCAGTCTTAAGTCTGCGCAACTATCCTTCGATGGCCGTTTACGGCTGGTCATGTATCGGCTGGTACGTCATAGGCACTATCGCATTCTTAATCCCGCTGACGCTGGCGGGAGCTGAACTGGCCACGGGCTGGCCTCAGGGCGGCGGCCTCTATGCATGGGTGAGAGAGGCCTTCGGAGAAAAAGCAGGCTTTATCGCTGTATTTTGCTCTTGGTCGAATAACCTGGTCTGGTTTCCTACAGTCCTGGCCTTTATCGCCTCGACCTTTGCATACGTCTTCAATCCCGACCTGGCCACTAATAACATGTTCATGTTTATCACTATGATGGGGGCCTTCTGGGGTACGACGTTCATTGCGCTTATGGGAGAAAAGACCTCCAGCAAATTCGGATCTTTTGGCGTAATTGCCGGTTCAATAATCCCAGCTACGCTCGTGATCATACTCGGCATCGTATATGCGCTCAGTGGACAGCCTTTGGCTTTGCCACCATTTTCTCTATCTGCCGCCATGCCAACGATAAACTTGAGCACGCTGCCATTCATAGCTACAGTTGTGTTGCTCTTTGCGGGCATGGAGATGGCAGGCTTTCATGCCCTGGAGGTGAGAGACCCGCAAAAAGATTTCCCAAAAGCCATGGCTATATCTTCAATCATCATTTTCGTACTAACGGTGATCGGCACCCTGGCCATTGCTATTGTAGTCCCTGTTGATATGCTAAGCCTGGCAGCCGGCCTGATGCAAGCCTTCGAGGCATTCCTCTATGCATTCAACCTCACATGGCTGCTGGCTCCATTGGCTCTTCTAGTGACTTTGGGAGGTCTTGCTAATTTAGCTTCATGGCTGATTGGTCCTGCTCTTGGTCTTGGAGAGGTGGCTTCCCGTGGCAATATGCCGCCTTTCTTCGCTAAAATTAACAAGAATGGTGCTCCAAGAGGGGTCCTGATACTACAAGCGTCCTTGGGCACAATCATCTCACTGCTATATCTCTTCATCCCTAGCATCAACTCAGCCTACTGGATTTTGTCAGCCATGACGGTCTTGCTACTTTGCATAGTCTATCTGTTTGTATTTGCGTCATTGATCAAACTGCGATACTCACAGCCGGATACGCACCGTGCCTTCAAGATTCCAGGAGGCACTATTGGAGTTTGGGCCATAGGCGGGATAGGCTTTCTAGCATGCTTATTCACTTTCATAGTCAGCCTCATTCCTCCCGGAAACTCTGAGGACGTGTCTACGCTGACATACGCGATCATAATGCTGGCGGGTACTGCAATTCTGGCTCTTCCTCCACTTGTATTCCTGCGACTCAAGAAACCGAGCTGGGCACAGAAAGAAACGAAGGATGTGTAATGCTATGGATGATCGTTCTAGCAACTCTGTTATGATAGTCCTCATCTTTGCTGCTGCAATGATGGCTTTCGGAATTATTGCTTTCGGCATGATGGTGTTTGCAGGCGTTAATACCTACTCGGACTTCAATCAGCCTGCTGATATCGCATCCATTCAGCAGGCAATTACAAACAGTGGTTTGCAAGTCTGTTATCAGGGGAATGTAAATTGGTCTGTGACTCCAGGATTTATATCGGGAAAGTATTATGATATCAGTACAAATTGCTCGAACCATAATCCCAATAAGCCAGGAGCGCGGGCATGGGTAGTTAAATTCAGTAATGTGGCGGCTCGAGACTCAGCTCTGCGAAATTTCGAAACAACACGAGGACACATCGGTTCAGGGATAGCTTGGTCAAACGGACCGTTCATCGTCATCGTTGACGGCAACCAGAATTCATCAGTGATTGCATCCCTTCGAGAGGCTGTGGCTAGTACAGGGGGGCAAAAAGGGCGCGGGTGATCATTGATACCATCTGCATAGCCAAGGGAAAGACATCCAGGATGATTATCCTCCTCAAGAGTCAGTAAGCGCCATAGGATGCCTTAGGATGTGCAGAATGTCCCACAGCTGCATTTCAAAGATATTCTGGAATGTCGAATTCGTATTAGTGATACAGTAGCAATTATTCTACTTAGCACTTAGAATACTTTTTTCTTGTGTATATATATCATCTCAAGCTCTATCTACACTTCATGATGATGAGACAGATTGTGCCATTCTCAATATCCGCATTAGTCTGCGTCGCATTCGCACTTTCCAGCCTCGCCTCCGGAGTAGATGAGTACGCCGAATTCTCGAAACTGATCTCGCAAAACGAGGATACTCGCATTACTGCTGATGATCTGGCCTTCTTCCTGGCCACTCACAATTACGATGCGACGCCCATGGACAGCTATGTCCAAGTAAAGATTGATGATATTATTTACATGGTCGTTCCCAACGGCGACCACCCCGGCCTGGGCGACCTATCGATCATCAGTTAAGTCGGACGCACCTCCTGGCCTGGATCTAATAGTCTCATCATCGATCCCGTAGCCTCTTCTTGATGGTCCAGGCCATACTCGCTCTTGTCATAGGTATCTGAACTCCATTCGAATATCCTACTTAAGCGCTGAGAAGTCGATCGCCTCGGCAATTGCTGCCATGAAAATCTTCAAGAAGAGGTTGTTGGCCAATCTCATCTTCGTTGGTCAGGGCAGGGCGTTCCGGATAGAATATAGTATACCAAGATTCTTTATACTGCTTCATCGACCTAATAATCCCAATATTTCAGCATCCTGGGGACCATGAGGCTGGAAGCGTGGAGGAGCATAACGGCTAATAATTTATTAGAAATAATTTATATAAATTTTATACCAGGATATCAAAAAATGCTTATGCGTTTGAGTCCTCTTAAATGCATATGGCCCAATTGCAAAACCCCGTAGAGATCAAAGATGACGAAGGTGCGGAGGAGAGGGCTGAAATTGCTCCGGCAAGAGCGGTATGGTCGGGCAGCTTGAGCATAGGTTTGGTCAACATACCAGTCAGGGCGGTTCCCATCACCATCGAGAAAAGAACTGGCTTTCGCATGCTCCACAAAAAATGCAATACTCCCATCTCTTACAGGAAGTTTTGCGGAGAAGGAGATGAGGTTCCCCAAAGCGAAATAGCCTATGGATATAAGCTGGAGCGAGATAAATATCTGGTTCTCAACAAAAAGGAGATCGATTCTGCAAAGCCGAAGTCCAGCAAAGTAATAGAACTGGACAGATTTATCAATTTCTTTCAAGCCGATCCTCACTATTTCGAAAGGACCTACCTCCTGATACCTGACGGCTCGGATATGGCCTATTCGCTGCTCAGAAAGACACTGGAAAAGACCGGCAAGGCGGCAATTGGAAAGATGACTATGAGCTCCAGGGAGAGGATTGTCCTGGTTCATTTCTACCGGGAGGCGGTCGTAGCTACTATTCTGCGCTATCAGGATGAAGTGCTCGATCCATCCGACCGGCCTGAAATTGCCAATTTGCCAGAGCCCGGCGAGAAGGAACTGGCCCTTGCCAGAGATATTGTTGACCGGCTGACCGGGGAGATGGACCTGAGCCTGTATCACGACCGCTACCGGGAAAGGATTGACGAGCTTATCAGTTCCAAGCTGAAAGGCGAAGTTGTACATCTGGAAAAGAAAGCGGGAAGGCCGCCGGCAAAAAGCCTCATGGAAGCGCTCAAGGAGACCGCTCAGTCATTAAAATGAATTTTCTTTCTTTAGCGATGTTATTATGAATCCCATCAAGCCCATGCTGGCAGTTGCCGGAAAGCCGTTCACATCAGAAGGCTGGATCTTTGAGCCCAAGATAGATGGAACCCGCTGCATCGCTCACGTTTCCAAAGGCGGAGTATTGCTGCAGAATAGAAGGATGATAGATATTGCTTACCGCTACCCGGAAATTGTTTCATCCCTGGACGGCACGGGCGATCTCATCCTGGATGGCGAGATATCAGTCTTCTCGGAGGACCTTCCGGATTTTTCCGCTCTGGCAATGAGAGATCATCAGCTCGATAAGAAAAGGATAGATTATCTTTCGGAAGCGGTCCCTGCCAGCTACATTGTCTTCGATATAATCGGCTTCAAAGAAAAAACAATAATGGAATTGCCCCTTTGCCAGCGCAAGAAAATCCTAAAAGAGGAGATTCAAGAGAACGATTCATTCACCATCGTAGATTATCTGCCACGGGAAGGCGATTCTTACTTCAAAGCAGCGGTCAAGATGGGGCTGGAAGGAATAATGGCAAAACGTGATACTTCCTCATATCAGCCGGGGGCCCGGAGTCCGGATTGGATCAAGATCAAGAAAAGCTTAACCGCGGATCTGGTGGTTGGAGGCTACATTGCCGGCAAGGGAAACAGGAAAGCACACTTTGGCGGCCTTCTGGTGGGAGCATATGATTTGGGGAAGCTAATCTACGTAGGCAGAGTCGGCTCTGGTTTTTCGGAACAAGAACTGGAGCTTATAACTGAGTTTTTTTCTCGATCTATGAAATCCCCATTTTCCAATCCACCATCCGCACCGGAGGTCACCTGGCTTGAGCCAAATATGGTAGTGGAAGTGGCTGCTTTGGAGGTCACATCAGATCGCCATCTGAGGGCCCCCGTATTCATCAGGATCAGAGCTGATAAGGAGCCAAAAGACTGTTTGCTAGAACAGCTTCCTCCGCCATACTAATGCATATTTGCCCTGGCTAGTATCCGACGAAAGGATAAAATGCTTGTACATCGTTGATGGTCTTTGAACATTGAGGAAGGAATTTGAAATGAGGGTTTTGGTCAGCGATTCACTGGCGGAAGAAGGAGTAAGAAGGCTTGAATCCGGGGCAGAAGTAGATGTCATAACCAATCTGTCCCCAGAACAGTTGGTCGATAAGATAAAGGATTACGATGCTCTAGTGATACGCAGCGGCACTAAGGTTACCGCGGATGTAATCAATGCTGCTCAGCGGCTCAAAGTCATAGGGCGAGCAGGCGTCGGTGTTGATAATGTGGACGTGGAGGCAGCCACCAAGAAAGGAATAATAGTCCTTAACGCTCCGGGAGGAAACACGATATCTGCAGCTGAGCATACTATCGCCATGATGCTGGCGGTGGCCAGGAACATCCCCCAATCCAATGTGGCACTCCATAAGGGAGAATGGAATCGGAAGAAATATAACGGTGTTGAATTTTTCAATAAGACCCTGGGAATAGTAGGGCTGGGCCGAGTGGGACTTGAAGTCGCTAAGCGGATGAAGGCTTTTGAAATGCAGATCCTGGCCTTTGATCCTTTTGTCACCGAGGCCAGGGCCAGCGAGCTGGGAATCAAGATGGCGCCTTTGGAAGAGGTGCTCAAGAACAGCGATTTCATCACCGTTCATACTCCTCTGACCAACGAAACCAGGAATATTATCGATGAAGATGAGTTCAAGATCATGAAGCCTGGGGTGAGGATAGTGAATTGCGCCCGAGGAGGAATCATAAATGAAGCGGCACTGGCCAAAGCCGTGGCCGATGGGAAAGTAGCAGGAGCTGCCATTGATGTATTTACTAAAGAGCCACCCACCGGAAATCCCCTCCTGGAGCAGGAAAAGATCATTACCACGCCCCATTTGGGCGCTTCCACAGCGGAGGCTCAGATAAATGTGGCTTTGGCAGTAGCCGATCAGATTTTGGCGATCTCAAAGGGTGGTTTGCCAACCACGGCCATTAATATGCCTGCAATATCGTCGGAAACAATGGCTGTGATGGAGCCCTTTATGAAACTTGGGGAAAAGATGGGAAGCCTGGCAGGCCAACTGGCTGGAAAGAGGTTTGAAGCTCTGGAGATCATTTACGGAGGCTCCATTGCCGAGAAAGACACCAATCCAGTGGCAATTTCCGTGGTTAAGGGCCTTCTGAGCTGCATAATGGGCGATGTTAATTTTGTAAATGCCTTGAGCCTGCTAAAGGAGGGGGGGATAAAGCTTACTCAGAGCAAGACAGAGTTTGCCAACGGATACAGCAATGCCATTACCATTAAGCTGCACAACAATGGTGAGACCATCTCTGTACAAGGGACAGTGTATGGGAAGAAGGACAAGCGGATTGTTCAGCTAAATGAATATCAGATCTATGTTCCGTCCGAAGGGAACATGGTGATATCCATGATCGAGGACAAGCCCAACATAATAGGGCCATGCTGCATGGCTCTGGGCGAGAGCAACATTAACATTGGAGGAATGCACGTAGGCCGCATCTCTGAGGGCAAGCCCCAGGTGATGATCCTTGGCATTGATCAAACCGTCCCAGAAGAAACCATGAATAAGATCCGATCTGTCAAAGGAGTTATTAGCGCTAAGATGGTCCAGCTATAGAGTCTCGGAAGGCTAAAACTTCGGGGCTCTGAGGCAGCCGGGCGAAAGCGCGACCTTTGAGCGTTTTCACCGCAGATGCGGGGCAATTGTTCGCATCTGAGCCCTTTTTCTTTCCGTCGCTTTCTATAGCCATGAGTAGTTGATATATCCGGCCGGCTTCGTATCTGGTAGCTTACTTGCTCTCCGAATCAAATTCTCCAATAGGCTGCCTGATCAGCCTTTCGTTTTACAATACATCGCCTGATTATGACAGTGATAGCTTGAGCTTGGATACCAGCTCCGGCTTAATCGCACTTTTGCGATCTCCGCCACATACGATTCCCCGAACACCGATAATATCCGGATTCACTCTCTTGAGGAGATCTAAATCTTGAAAGCCTATGGTTCCGGCTATGGCTACCTCTAGGCCGAGGTGATGGCCTGCAGAGATGAATTCAGATAGCTCTGGCTCAGTCATGAACTCAAAAGTCGATTTGCCGTCTTTTATGGCGGTATCTACCATTATCACATCGGCTCCTGAACTATTGGCCACGTCTGCCAGTAGCATGGGCGATATAGACCCCACCCGACAGAAATCCGAGTAGGCGGAGGCCACAACCTTTTTTTGTATGTCGCACTCCTTTACCGCCTGGACGATGCTGCCCAACATATCTGATGCCTGGTCGGCTGTCCTGACGCCGAGCAGGCCTGCCTTGATATAATCTGCACCGGAGACCGCTGCACCCAACGCAGCGAGGCTAGCTGTTCCCGGCT
>Ga0208980_10002971_pt1 | contig 10280 bp, 6 predicted proteins | sample WetSurMetagenome_3_FD_187993 | JGI IMG/M metagenome (GOLD analysis project Ga0208980, IMG submission 187993) | Wetland microbial communities from Twitchell Island in the Sacramento Delta, sample from surface sediment Aug2011 Site A1 Bulk (version 2) | ecosystem: Environmental > Aquatic > Marine...
TGCAACGTCGGCCTTCGGCCTCGGCGTCCTGTCGGGCTTCCTGGGAATCATCTGGATCGTCCTGGGGGCCATGTTCCTCTACACCATGACGGTCATCACGGGCCAGTTCGAGGTCGTGAAGGAGTCCATCATCCACATTTCATTTGACCGGCGCCTGCAGGTGCTGCTCATCGCCTTCTCGTTCGGGGCCATCATCGAGGGCACTTCGGGTTTCGGGACTCCGGTGGCCATCGCCGGGGCTGTGATGGTGGGCCTGGGGTTCTCGCCCTTCCAGTCGGCCGTCCTGAACCTTCTGGCCAATACTGCCCCCGTGGCGTGGGGGGCCATCGGCACCCCCATCGTGACGCTCGCCGCCGTAAGCGGCCTCGATCAGCTGAAGCTGTCGGCCATGGCCGGGCACCAGCTGCCCTTCTGCTCCGTCCTGGTCCCCTTCTGGCTGGTCGCCACCTTCGTCAAGATGGAGAAAGGAACCTGGAAAGAAGTTTTCGAGGTGTGGCCGGCGACACTTTGCTGCGGGGCCACCTTTGCCGGCATGCAGTGGTTCGCCTCCCATACGGAGGCCCTCCACCTCATGACGGACGTGGTCTCGGGGGTCTTCTCGGTCATTTGCACGGCGATCTTCCTGCGCTACGTATGGCATCCCAAGACGCGCTTCCTGTTGAAGTCAGAGCGCGAGGCGCTGGCCAAAGGCCAGAGCACCAGCGAGGGTAAAAAGGGCATAGCGGTCCATGCCACCGATACGGAGTGGAAGTATCCGTACACGGTGGGTCAGACCGCTTATGCCTGGGTGCCGTGGGCGATTCTCATCGCCTGCTGCGCCATCTGGGGCATGCCGACCTGGAAGGCGTACCTGAACAACTTCTTTGCCGGCATCACCATCAAAACCACCCTGCTTGGCTCCGCTTTCAGCGGCGCCCTTTCCCTGCCGAGATGGGAAATGCCGGCGCTGCACAACCTGATTCAGCGCATGCCGCCGGTGGTCCTGCCCGGTGCCAAGCCCGAGGCGGCCGTGTTCGCCATCAACTGGCTCTCTGCTGCCGGCACCGGTGTTTTCGTGGCGGCGATTCTCTCCGGTCTCGCCTTGAAGATGAATCCCAAGCAGTGGAGCGAGGCCACTCGGCGCACTATCCGCCGGATGAAAATCCCCGTGCTGGTCATCGCCCAAGTGCTCGGTCTTGGCTTTCTCACCCGCTACTCCGGGACAGATGCCGTCCTCGGGCTGGCCTTCACCGGGGCGGGGGTCCTGTACCCCTTCTTTGCCGCCTACCTCGGCTGGCTGGGCGTTTTCCTGACAGGCTCCGACACGGCGTCCAATGCCCTGTTCGGCAGTCTGCAGCGGATCACGGCCCAGCAACTCGGACTGAACGAGATCCTGATCGTGGCAACCAACTCGACCGGCGGCGTCATGGGCAAGATGATCGATGCCCAGTCCATCATGGTGGCCTGTGCGGCCTGCTACGACGACCCGAAAGAAAGGTCGCATGCCCTGGGGCCGATCTTCCGCACGGTCTGGTGGCACTCGGTGGCCGGTGCGGCCGTCATTGGGATAATCGCCATGCTGCAGGCATACGTGTTTACAGGTCTGATCATTAAGTAGCCGCATCCCGGAGCGGCAGCGCGCGGCTGCCGCTCCTCACCCCATTCCGATCGCGGTGCAGGATGGAGAAGCCAGGTCCCCCAGAGGGCCTGAGGGAGGGGTCCCTATGGCGATCAAAGCACAGCTTTTCATCACCTGCCTGGCCGAGCAGTTCTTCCCGGATGTCCTGAAACGTATGATTGGCCTCCTGGAGCGGCTGGGTGTGCAGGTGGAATTTCCCGAGGAGCAGACCTGCTGCGGGCAGCCGTTCTTCAACAGCGGCTACCGCAGCCAGGCCCGCGATCTGGCCGTGAAATGGCTGAAGGTCTTCGGCCGCACCGACGGCTTTATCGTTTCGCCCTCGGGATCGTGCGTGGACACGGTGCGCCACCACTTCCCCGAGCTCTTCCCCCCGGGTTCGGCCGAGCACCGCCAGGCTGAAGAGGCTGCGGCCCGTACGTTCGAGTTCACCCAGTTCCTGGTGCAGCAGCTCAAGGTGACCGACGTGGGCGCCCGTTTTCCGCGCAAGGTCACCTACCACGCCTCCTGCCACCTGCTGCGCGGGCTCGCCGCCCGTGATGAACCCAAGGCGCTCCTGCGGGCCGTGCAGGGGCTGGAGCTGGTCCCGCTGCCCGGCGAGGAGACCTGCTGCGGCTTCGGTGGGTCTTTCAGCGTGATTTACCCCGAGGTCAGCAAGGCCATGATGGAGGCCAAGGTCCGGGCGATCGAATCCACCGGCGCGGAGGTGGTGGCGGTCGGCGATGCCGGGTGCATCATGAACATCGCCGGCGGGCTGCGCAAGGCGGGCTCTCCGATTCGGACCATGCACCTGATCGAGATCCTGACAGCGGGAAAGGAGGCTGCATGAGCCAGGTGCCGACCACGATTGACTTCCGCAGAAACACCCAAGCGGTACCGGCGCAGATGCCCGCGGCAGTGCAGAAGGCCACCGCCAAATTCCTCGGCAACCGGGCGGTCCTGGTGGAAGCTCTCGGCAACGAGTATTGGCAGACATTGCGTCAGGCCGGCCACGATATCCGCCTGCATGCCATCACCCATATCGAGCATTACCTGGAGAAGGCTGAAGCCGCGGTCACCCGGGCGGGCGGCCAGGTGCATTGGGCGCGGGATGCCGAGGAGGCGCGGCGCATTCTGCTCGATATCGCCGCCCGGCACCGGGTGAAGCTTGCGGTCAAGGGCAAGAGCATGGCGACCGAGGAGATCGGCCTGAACCATGCTCTGGAAGCGGCCGGCATCCGTGTTCTGGAGACCGATCTGGGCGAATATATCGTCCAGCTGAAGGGCGTCGGCCCGGCGCACATCGTCGTGCCGGCGTTTCATCTTTCCAAGGAAGAGATCGCCGCCCTGTTCCATGAGAAGCTGGGCGTGGACGCGCCCGCCGAGGCGGAGAAGCTGACCCAGATCGCACGCATGAAACTGCGCGAGGAGTTTCTGTCGGCCGAGATGGGAATCTCCGGCGGCAACTTCCTGGTCGCCGACACCGGAACCATCGTCACGGTGACCAACGAGGGCAACGGACGCATGTGCACGACCGTGCCCCCTGTGCACGTGGCGGTGGTCGGGATCGACAAGGTGGTCCCGGACTGGGAGAGTCTTACTGTACTGTTGAAGCTGCTGGCGCGCAGCGCTACCGGACAGAAGCTTTCCTGTTACACCCAGTTCATCAGCGGCCCGCCGCGCAGCGCGGCAGAGACCGGCCCGCGCGAGATGCACCTGATCCTGCTGGACAACGGCCGCTCGCGCATCCTTAAGACCCCTGCGTGCCGGGAAACCTTGCTGTGCATCCGCTGCGGGGCCTGCCTGAACATCTGCCCCGTGTACAACAACGTGGGCGGTTATGCCTACGGTTACCCGATCTCGGGGCCTACAGGAGTGATTTTCGCCAGCCAGATTTTAGGCCCTAAGGTCGCCGGCGCACTGCCTTTTGCCTCCACTCTCTGCGGGGCGTGCAACGAGATCTGCCCGGTGAAAATCCCCATCACCCAGATCCTGCTGCACCTGCGCCGACGCGTGGTCGAAGGAGACGAAACGGAGGATGCGGCCGCACCGCATAGTTTGCGACTGGGGGCGCAGGTCGGGGCCGTCGCAATAGGCACTCCAGGTCTCTACCGGCTGGGGTCTGAGCTGCTCAAGCGACTGCAGGCGCCGTTCGTGCGCGGCGGCTGGATGCCCAGGCTGCCGGCCCCTCTTAACCGATGGACGATGTCGCGACCCTTCCCGGCCTTTGCCGCAGATTTTCGGCAGTGGTGGCGGGATCGACCGGCCGCCGGGGGAAAGCGAGGAAACAATGAGCCAGGCGCGTGAGGAAATTCTGGGAAAATTACGGCAAGCCTACGGCCGTGGGCCCGGGGCACCGGTGGCAAACATCCCGCCGACGGCCCGGATCGTGCCGCGAACGACCGCCGCGCCCGAAACCGAATTAGCTCAGCTGCTGACGGAAATCGGAAAGTTGAGCGGTGTCACGCGGCGCGTGGCGAGCATGGATGGTTTTCGCGCCGCCCTTGCCGATCTCGTCCGGGCGGAAGGAGTGAAGCGCGCTACCTGCTGGACAACCCCGGAGATGGATGCCTGGGGTGTAGCGGCGGCGTTGCAGGCGCTCGACGTCGAGATCGTTCCGGCCGACGCCGACAAGTACCTCGTCGCAGCGTGCGAACTGGGGGTCACGGGCGTGGACGCCGCACTGCCGGAAACAGGGACCCTGGCCCTGACGTCCTCGCCCGACCGACCGCGGGTGGCCTCCCTGCTCCCGCGCGTCCACCTGGCCCTGCTGCGGCCGGCCGTCCTGCGGCCGGATCTGCACCAGGTCTTCGCCGAAACCCAAGCCGCGGGTTACTCGGTCCTCATATCCGGCCCCAGCCGTACGGCCGACATCGAGCTGACGCTCACCTTGGGCGTGCACGGGCCCAAATCGCTGTATGTCTGGGTGATGGAGATGGCGTAACCCCGGGCAGCTGAAAGAGGGCTGATGGCTTCGTAAAAAGGCCAATTTCGGCGTTGCGCTTCATCCCGCTGTCGCTGCGGCGTACTGCACGTACGCCTCGCTCCACGGGATTCGCGCGCCTTGAACTTGGACTTATTACAAAGCCATCGCTTATGATGACTTTTGGCGAGTCCATCAGGGTTGGTATATGAGAGTGCCGGAGGGATAGGTCTCTCGTTAAATGATCTCCGTCAGATGACGCACGTCGACCTTCAACCCATGTCGGCGCACGCCATAGGACAACTGGATGATGCACGCCGGGCAGGTTGTCACCAGGACCTCCGCCCCGGTCTTCTTCAGGTTCCCCATTTTCCGGTCCAGGACCTGCATGGCCAGATCGAAATGGGACATTGCGTAGGAGCCCGCCCCTCCGCAGCACCAGTCCGCCTCAGGGAGTTCGACAAATTCTGCCCCCGGGATCCGGTGCAAAATCTCCCGCGGCGGTTTCACCAGCTTCTGGCCCCGGGATGCGTGGCAGGGGTCGTGAAATGTCACCCGCTTGCCGCGAAGCAAGAGCGAGCTCGGGGCCGCTGCTTCGAGCACCCATTCCGAAACATCCCGGACCCGCTTCGCCGCCGCTTGGGCGGCCTCCTGCAGACCCGCGTCATCTTTGGCAAACAACGCGGGATATTTTTTTAGGAACGAGGCGCAGCTTGAACAGTCGGTGATGATGACGTCGTGCTCGCCGGATGCCAGGAGTGGCAGGTTTTTCGTTGCCAGCCGGCGTGCCGCCTCGAGGTCCCCGTAGGACCAGGCCGGAAGCCCGCAGCAGTTGTTCTCTATGATATCAACGCTCTTGGCGAATCGCTTCAGCAGAGCCAGCGTGGCCTCACCGGCGGCCTGGCTCACGATGTCCACCCCGCAGCCGACAAAATAGGCGATGCGAAGGCTCTGACCCTGCCCCGGGTAACTCCCCGGCGTGAAGCGCGCCCGAAAGGGTTGGGCTGGCAGGCGTTCAATGATGTCTTCGGCTTGCGCCAAATCACGGCCAAAGATGCGCAACAACCCCAGGGCGCGCGCGAGCCTGCTGGTGCCCGTGTTTTTCCCCAGGGCAACCGCCCGGGCCGCGAGATGCAGCCGGCGGGGGTAGGGCAGCAGTTGGTCGAAGAGCAGGCGGTGGATGGATTTGCGGCCCACTTTCTCGAGGTATTCGGAACGCGCCTTGATGACCAGATCCGAGGTCGGGATCGCGGGAAAGCAACTGCTCGTGCAGGCGCCGCAAAGCAGGCAGTCGAAGAGCGGCTCCTCCAGTTCGCGGCTCCATTCGAGCCGCCCCTCGATCACGGCCCGCAGCAGCGCCAGGCGCCCCCGAGCGACACCCGACTCATGCCCGGTCGAGCGGAATATGGGGCAGGCCACCTGGCAGAAGCCGCAGTGGTTGCAGTGAGCGATCTCGTCGTAATGATCTTTTATCGCCATAGGACACGGATCTCGTTCAAATGGGTTACACTCGGCCCGGCATTCTTCCCGCCGCAAAAATGTGGTGGGGGTCCAGGATGTCTTTGATCCGGTGCATCAGCTTCCATTCCGGCCGGGGCGGTCCGTACACATCAATGCGTTGCTTGAATCCATCCGGGGCTTTTTCCAGCATGGCGTAGCCGGCCAAATCGCGAACTGATTTTCCGAGCGCTTGCCAGGCCTCGTCGGTCATTGCGCTGTAGCCGGCCAGCAGCCGCCCGCATCCGAAATCGATCAGGACATCTTCCATCCGGCGTGACTGTTTGAGCGCTGCGACGGCCTGAACCACGCGATCCGAAGCCACTCCCGCTTTCAGAACAAATGGCCAGCCGTCAATGCGCCTGTAAATTCTGGCAAAGGGTCCGGCGACGACAGCGTAGTCTTCGGTGCGGAGGTCGGAGAAACCTGCTTGGTCAAAGAGGGTTTGGGCATGCGACAGCTGTGACGCGACCGTTACCGCAAATCCTTCGAACCCGAACTGGAGCCGCCAGCGCTCAGCGCCTTCCTCGGGTTCGGCGGTGGCGAACACGGCGCCCAGGCTGGACCCGAGCACGGCAGTGGCGAGCCCCGCGCACGCCTCAAGGCTTGCGGCAGCCGAAAGGGCGGCGCAGCGCTCCGGGCGGGTCGCCGTCTTCATGGTCACCCGGGTGATGATCCCCAAGGTCCCGGCGGAACCGGCCATCAGCCGGGTCAGGTCGTAGCCGGCGACATTTTTCACGACCTTGCCGCCGGCATTGATCAGGCGGCCGCGGCCGTCGATAAATTTCAGCCCCAGCAGGAGCTTTCGTGGGGCGCCGTAGGCTGTGCGTTCCGGTCCACAGGCCCCCAGCGCCGTGATTCCGCCCATGGTCCGCTGCATCAATGTGTACGGCGGCCGCAGCGGCAGCCACTGGTTATGAGGAGCCAGCGCCTCTTGGACGGCCCCGATGGTCATGCCGGCGCCGGCCGTGACGACTTGGTTGGCCGGGTCGAGATCGAGCATCACATTCAGAGCGTCGGTCTTGAGGGGCGTCAGAGGGGTCGGTGACACATTCCCGAAATCGCCCAGATGCCCACTGCCAAGCGGCAGAAGCCCCTGGCCATCATCAAGCGCCTGTTTCACGGTCGCAGCCATGGCGCGTTCCGCAGCGGTCGGTGCCCAACCGGCCGTGGCCCAGATCGCATGCTTCTCGAACGCAAACGGCCGCTGGGTGTCCGGGAACATTTTGCCCGGATTCAGGACGCGGTTCGGATCGAAGGCGGCCTGGAGTGAACGCTGGACATCGATGTCGTCGTCTGAAAAAACCAGGCGCATGGCCTCGAGTTTTTCGACGCCGATCCCGTGTTCGCCTGAGATCGTGCCCCCCAGTTCCACGCAGGCGATCATGATGTCCCAGCCGGCCTCATGGACGTGCTTCAACTGGTCCGGGTCGCGCGAATCGAAGAGAATGAGAGGGTGCAGGTTGCCGTCGCCGGCGTGAAAAACATTGCCGTGTTCGAACCCGTGGCGCTTGACGATGGCGGCGACCTGCGCCAGGGCTTCGGGCAGCCGCGTGCGCGGCACCGTGCAGTCATTGACGAGGTAGTTGGGAGCCAGCCGTGCCACCGCACCGAAGGCCCCGCGGCGGCCTTCCCAGAGTCGATTGCGCTCCTCAGCGCTTGCTGCGTCGCGGACCTCACGGCAGCGATTGCGCATGCAGATCTCGCGGATGCGCTGGGCCTGCCTCCCGAGGCCCGTCGTGTGGCCCTCGACCTCGATGATCAAGACAGCGGCCGCGTCCCGGGGATAGCCGCAGGTGTAACTGTCTTCGACCGCCCGGATGATGGGTGCGTCCATCATTTCCAGAGTCGCCGGGAGGATCCCGGCGGCGATGATGTCTGAAACCGATTGGGCAGCCGCTGCCACATCGTCGTAAACAACCAGCTGGGTGACCACCCGTTCCGGTTTGGGCAGGATGCGGACGGTTACCTCCGTCACGACGGCCAACGTTCCCTCGCTTCCGATCAGAAACGCCCGCAAGTCGTATCCGGGAGGGTCATATAGCGACCCGCCGAGGCGCAGCACCTCGCCGTCGGCCAGCACGACTTCCAGCCCGAGCACATGGTTCGTGGTGACCCCGTACTTCAGGCAGCGCGGGCCGCCTGAGTTTTCCCCCACGTTCCCGCCCAAGGTCGCGACTCTCTGACTGGCGGGGTCCGGTGCATAAAAGAACCCCAGGGGGGCGAGCGCGTTTTGGAGCTCCAGGTTGGTCGCCCCGGGTTGAACGACGGCACTGCGGCTTTGGGGAAAAATCCCGAGGATGCGGTTCAGGCGGGTGAGACAGATCGTAAGCCCGCCGTAGGGTAATACCGTTCCGCCCGACAGGTTGGTCCCGAAGCCGCGGGGCACGAACGGAACCCCGGCCCGGCCGGCGGCTTGCACAACCTGCGCGGTCTCGCGGGCATCGGCGGGAAATACTACGGCGCCGGGCGCGCCCTTGGCGAGCGACCCGTCGTAGGAATAAAGCTCCGCGGCGGTGCGGGACTCGGACACATGCCGGTCGCCAACGATGCGACGCAGTTCGTTGATGAGCCTTGCCGGCACTGAATGCTTGTCTTGGTGTTGCATAAGATTACCGCCCGCTGCGCTCAAGACGCAAAGGCCGCTAAGAGTGTCGTTCTTTTTAACCGCCGTGAGAGGCGGCGGTTAAAAAGTCAGCTCGCCTGACGGCCGGCTGGCACACGCCATGCCGCTAAGCGGGTAAGGGTTTTTCATTTGGCGGCCTCTCACCGGCAAATGAAAAAAGGATCATCTCTGCGTCCTCGGCGCCTCTGCGGTGAGCTTCGAAGAGGCCGGGGCTGCCATGGCTTGCAGGACCCGCGCCGGCATGTTGCTCGGCCCAGGGCCCATCGCAGTCGGTATTAGACTATAAAAGAGCCCCGGCAGTGTCAATGAATGGATTGCATACGCCAGAGGCTGATCGCCGTATTTGTTTTGACATCCACCCAAGGCGGGGATAGACACAGGCCAATCATTATAACTTCGAGCTTCCAACGAACTTTATGGTCCGCGCCTGGCTCATATTCATACTGTGTTCGCTGCATCTTTTCATCTCCCAACTCTACCGGACGACCAACGCCGTCCTTGCCCCGTGGCTGATCAAAGACCTCTACCTTGACACCGAAGGCCTGGGGCTCTTATCCGCGGGGTTTTTCTATGCCTTTGCGTTGACCCAGATCCCGATCAGTATTTTCCTCGACAAGGTCGGGGCGAAGCGGCTGATGATCGGGCTTTCGTTTGTGGGGATGGCCGGCGCCATCATGTTCTCCCTGGCCCAAGACCTGGGAATGGGTCTGGCCGGCCGCCTGCTGCTCGGGGTGGGGATGGCCTGCAATCTGATGGGTCCCCTGAAGCTTCTGATGGAATGGTTTCCCCCGCGCACCTTTGCCACGCTCTCGGGGCTGCTTTATGCGATCGGGACCCTCGGCAACATCGTTGCCGCCACCCCGCTGGTCTTGCTGGTCGAGCAGTTCGGCTGGCGCCTGAGCTTTCAGGCCATCATCGCCGTACACTTTCTGCTGACTCTCATGTTGTTCTGGGTGGTTCCGGACAGGCCTGCAGAGAAAATGTTGAACCCGCTGCCGGTCGCTGAAGGTCTCAGGCCGGCCTCTCTTTTCGGCAACCTGGGAATCTTGATGCGCAGCAAAGACTACTGGATCATCTCGGCCGGAACCTTCGTGCGCTACGGGACCCACGCTGCGCTGCAGACCCTGTGGGCGGGCCCCCTTCTGATGGAAGTCTTGCGGTTTTCGCCCTTACAGGCGGGGAACATTCTGCTGATGATGAACATAGGGTTGATCTTGGGCGGGCCGCTGTGGGGTGCGGTTTCCGACCGGATTTTCGAGACCCCCAAGTGGGTCATTGCCGGCGGACTGCTGATGCTGGCGCTGATCACCTCCATGTTGAGGGTGCTGCCGCCGGGAACCAGTGCCTTTGGTGCCGGCGCCATTTTTCTCGCCTTCGGGATCGCCTCGGCCAGCGGCATGCATGTCTATGCCCACATCAAGGCGCTCGTCCCGAAGGACATGGCGGGTGCGGCCATGAGCGGGACCAACATCTTCACCATGATGGGCCCGGCGGTGTTCCTGCAGGGACTCGGCATCGCCATGCAGGGCCTTTACCCGGAGGCCTCCCGCGGCCCCGCGGCCTTCAGCACCGCGCTGCTGATCTGTGTGGTCTGCCAGGCGGCGATCGGAGTGCTGTACCTGTTTACGCGCAGCAAATAG
>Ga0208980_10002972_pt1 | contig 10279 bp, 7 predicted proteins | sample WetSurMetagenome_3_FD_187993 | JGI IMG/M metagenome (GOLD analysis project Ga0208980, IMG submission 187993) | Wetland microbial communities from Twitchell Island in the Sacramento Delta, sample from surface sediment Aug2011 Site A1 Bulk (version 2) | ecosystem: Environmental > Aquatic > Marine...
TGCTGAGATGGGTGCAAAAGTCTATACTATTGAACGGTACCGGGAATTGTTCTTAAAAGCCCAGCAGACTCTGACATCTTTGGGATATTCGGCGGATTTCTTTTATGGTGACGGCTATGAAGGGAAGCCTCAGTATGGCCCTTTTGATGGTATCATTATAACAGCTGCAGCACCGGAGGTGCCTGTGACACTTCTGCAGCAGCTAAAAACAGGCGGAAGGCTTGTGGTACCTATTGGAACCGGTAATTCCCAGGTTATGACCGTTGTTGAAAGAACAGGAACAGATAGTTACGAGTATACTGAACACGGAAAGTTTGTTTTTGTACCTATGCTTAAAGGTACAGTAAATGGAAAGTAATATATTATGGAAATTTTCAAATTTGTCTTTTCTCCAATTGAGGTTAATACATATATTCTTACAGACCAGTCGGGGGACTGCGCTATTATAGATTGTGGTTGTTATGATGAAGAGGAATCAGAAAGACTGGAGAAATTTATTCAGGATAAAAAGATAAATCCTGTTTTGCTCTTAAATACTCATTGTCATCTCGATCATATTTTTGGAAATAAGTTCATTCTCGAAAGGTATAATCTCCGGACTTTTTCAAGTGAGCTGGAAGAAGCAAACAGGAAAAATGCTGTCCAGCATGCCATGCTATTTGGACTTACAATGGATGATCCGCCAGTTCCGGAGGGCTTCATCTCACATAATCAGATTGTTACCTTCGGCAATACGGAGCTTTTGGCGTTGCATGTGCCTGGACATACCGCCGGGAGCCTTGCTTTTTACAGTGAAAAAAACGGCTGTGTCTTTACCGGAGATGCACTTTTTGCCGGTAGTATAGGAAGGACTGATTTGCCAGGAGGTAGCTTTAATACGCTTATAAACAGCATTAAAAATCAATTATTTGTTCTGCCGTCAAATACTGTTGTCTATTCCGGGCATGGATATGAAACAACCATCGAAAAGGAGATTAAAACAAATCCTTTTTTCATAATTAGATAAATTGTTTATAAAGGTATGACAGAACCCGTATGTTGGTTAAATTATATTTATATATGTTTGTCATTGAAAAACATCAGGTTTTCATAACACAAATCAGGCTGATTTTGCTATCAGTTACTGATTTATTGATTTTCATGCGATTAGACACAGTACTAAAGAAAAATTAATAATAACGATATTATATGTCATCAGATAATTTTGCAAGCCGTCATAATGGTCCCCGCGATAATGAGTTGCCTAAGATGCTTAAGATGATAGGCGTTCAATCACTCGATCAGTTAATAGAAAAAACAGTCCCGAAATCAATAATGTTGGAAAAGCCGCTCAGGCTTCCTGAAGCAATGAGCGAATTTGAATATCTTAATCATATAAGATCAATTGGCAGAAAGAATAAAATGTTCCGTTCATTTATAGGACAAGGGTATTATGGTGTGGCACCGTTATCAGTAATTGTAAGAAATGTTCTTGAAAACCCATCCTGGTATACTTCATATACACCTTACCAGGCAGAAATATCACAGGGAAGGCTTGAAGCACTGCTGAATTTTCAGACAATGATTATCCAGCTTACCGGTATGGAAATTGCCAATGCCTCATTGCTTGATGAGTCTACGGCAGCTGCAGAGGCCATGATAATGATGTTTAATTCCCGGTCCAGAGCTTCTGTAAAAGCCGGAGCCAACAAATTTTTTGTCGATAATGACCTGTTTCCCCAGACTCTGGCTGTTATTAAAACACGATCGAATCCTCTTGGTATTGAGCTCGTAACAGGGAAATACACCGAAGCTGTTTTTAATGAATCTTACTTCGGAGCAATTGTTCAGTATCCGGCTGCTTCGGGGCAGATAAGGGATTATAAATCATTTACAGACATGGCTCACGCAACCGGAACACTTGTTGGTGTTGCTGCTGATCTGATGAGTCTTGTCCTTCTTACACCCCCTGGTGAATGGGGAGCTGATATTGTTGTTGGCTCAAATCAGAGAATGGGTCTTCCAATGAGTTTCGGAGGGCCACATGCAGGATATTTTGCGACAAAGGATGAATTAAAAAGAAACATGCCTGGCAGAATAATTGGCGTATCGGTTGATGCACAGGGAAACAGTGCCCTGAGAATGGCACTGCAAACCAGGGAACAGCATATAAAAAGAGAACGGGCAACATCCAATATTTGTACGGCCCAGGCTCTTCTGGCCACTATGTCTGGTATGTATGCACAGTACCATGGGCCGGAAGGATTACGGAATATCTCAAACCATATCCATAATTCGGCATGTACAATAAATTACTATATTAAAGGACTGGGATTTAAACAATTGAATTCTAGTTTCTTTGATACTTTAAGGATTGATCTTGGAAATCATGTTTCATCTGATACGATTTTAAATCTGGCTCTCGAAGCAGAGATGAATTTTTTCTATCCTGATGATAGTACAGTTATAATCAGTACTGACGAGATTACCACGATAAAGGAGATAAATACCATTGTCGGCATATTCGCAAAGGCTTGTGGAAAGGATCCTGTTAAGATCGGTTCATTCTGCAACTGTGAGATAATTGAAGATAAGTTCATGCGCAAGTCTGAATTTCTCGGGGAAGGGACCTTTAACAGGTATCACAGCGAGACAGAGATGATGAGGTATATCAAGATGCTGGAGAGGAAAGACTTTTCTCTTACTCACAGTATGATATCTCTGGGTTCCTGTACAATGAAGCTTAATCCTGCCAGTTCTCTTTTTGCAATGAGCTGGCCTGAATTTGGTAATATACATCCGTTTGTACCCAAAGATCAGGCGCAGGGATATTATCAAATCCTGGATGAACTGGGTGAGGCACTAAAAGAAATAACGGGATTTATGGCAATATCATTTCAGCCAAATTCAGGTGCTGCCGGTGAATACACAGGATTAATGGTAATTCGTGAGTATCATAAGACAATGGGAGAGGGTCACAGGAATATTGCTCTGATTCCATCTTCAGCACATGGCACAAATCCGGCAAGTGCTGCTATGGCCGGGATGAAGATAATTGTTGTTGAATGCGATGATAAGGGCAACATAAGTGTTGACGATCTTAAGAAAAAAGCTGAGGAGCATAAAGTAAACCTCGCCTGTTTTATGATTACCTATCCGTCAACTCACGGTGTTTTTGAAGCCGATGTAAAACTGATGTCTGAAATTATACACACCAACGGAGGTCTGGTTTATATGGATGGCGCAAACATGAATGCCCAGGTTGGTCTGACAAATCCCGGCCATATTGGTGCCGATGTATGTCACCTGAACCTTCACAAAACATTTGCCATTCCACACGGTGGCGGTGGTCCGGGAATGGGTCCTATTCTGGTCAATGAAAAACTTGCAGAGTTTCTTCCATCACACCCCATAGTTAATACTGGTGGTACTCATGGTACTACTGCTGTTGCCGGTGCTCCTTTTGGCAGTGGGCAAGTACTTACCATATCACACGCCTATGTTATGATGATGGGGCCCGACGGATTAACCCGGGCTACAAAATATGCAATTCTTAATGCGAACTATATTGCTGCTGCGTTAAAAGGCTGGTTTAAAACTCTTTATACAGGTTCAGAAGGATTTGTCGCTCATGAGATGATACTTGATTGCCGCAATTTTAAAGCTGAAGCAGGGATTACTGAAGCCGATATTGCCAAACGGTTGATGGATTATGGTTTTCATGCCCCGACACTTTCATTCCCGGTTCATGGCACCTTAATGGTGGAACCTACTGAATCAGAGTCGCTTCAGGAGCTTGATAAGTTTATAAGTGCTATGAAATCGATATGGAAGGAGATACAGGAAATTAAGGAGGGCAAAGCTGATAAGGAAGATAATGTTCTGCATAATGCTCCTCATACTGTTAAAGTATTAACAGCAAATGAATGGACACATACTTATGATCGTCAGAAAGCTGCTTTCCCGCTTAAATGGGTTGTTGAGAATAAATTCTGGCCATCAGTAGGCCGGATCGATGATGGTTATGGTGACCGTAATCTTGTCTGCATATGCGATCCTATTGATACTTACAGGAATGACATCATTAACCTCACCCTAAATCCCTTTCCCGGAGGAGAGGGACTTAACTAAATAACTAAACCCCAATGCGCAATTCTTCATGGAATGACCTTGTGGCCCTGATTGATGGAAAAAAGCTGAATTATATGCCTGTTGGATTCATCATTGACAGTCCATGGTTACCAGGCTGGTATGGCATTTCCAACATCGATTTTTATTCATCTGACGAACTTTGGCTTAAGTCGAATCTGAAAGCGGTCAACTCATTCCCGACTGTCTGGTTCATGCCGTCATTCTGGTCAGAATTCGGAATGTGCACAGAACCATCGGCATTTGGCTCACGTATGATTTTCCTGGAGGATGGTCTTCCTCATGCTGAAAAAGTTCTTTCAGGAATTGAAATGTATGACTCACTACCTCAGCCGAATGTTAAAACAGACGGACTTTTACCATTTATGATCAACCGTCTTAAAAATAACCAGGATGCAATAATCAGGGCAGATCATCAGATCAGGTTTGCTGTAGCGAGGGGACCACTGAATATTGCCAGCTTTCTCATGGGGACCACCGAATTTATGATGGCCCTTGCTATGGACCCGGATAGTTCACATAAACTTCTGAAGAAGATTACTGACTTTATCTGCGACTGGCTCTCATGGCAGAAAGATTGTTTCCCCACAATTGACGGTGTTCTCATACTTGATGATATAATAGGGTTTGTTGGCGAGACAGAATTTGAAGAGTTTGTGCTTCCATATTTCAAAAGAATATTTGAACATACAGGTGCTAAAGTCCGGTTTCTGCATAACGATGCTGATGGATTGATAACCGCCAGGAATCTGAATAAAATGGGAGTGAATATGTTCAACTTCTCTTTTAACCATTCGATGGGTGATATACGCTCTCTGGCCGGATCCGAAGTGATACTTGTCGGCAATATTCCGCCGCGGGATGTTCTTGCCGGAGGAACACCTGTTGAGGTGGATAATGCAGTAAAAAAAGCCCTTGGAGAAATCAGTGATTATAACAGGATTATATTGTCAGCCGGAGGAGGTATGCCTCCCAATGTCAATAATGAAAATATAAGAACCTTTATCGAAGCAGTAAAGAAATATTCAAAATAAACCAGCATGAAAAAGTCAGTCTTTGTCTCTTTTGTTCTGTTTTTAATGACGCTTTCTTCATATTCTCAGAATACAGAGATTCTCCGGTTCTTTGTCAGCGCAGGTAAGTTTCAGAGAATAAATACCCCGGTTAGCGTTGATCTTGGTGATATAATTGTCAATGACAGCGTTTCCCTGCAACTTTTCGAGGTTGTAAAAGGAAAATCTGTGGAAGTTCCTTCCCAGGTTGAGAGCGGATATTCACAGAAACTCTGGTTTATCATGAACGGAATTACAAATGCCGGTGCACAGCGTGAATATTTACTTTACAGAACTACCGGTATTATTTATAAGAATGTCATCACTGCTGAGACAAACTCAGGGATTATGCACATTAAGAAAAATGAAACAACTGTTCTGGATTATAATATCAAAATGCATTATCCTCCCGCCGGAATAGATACTATGTATAAAAGGAGTGGTTTTATCCATCCAATGTATTCTCCATCAGGTAATGTTCTGACCAGGCTTGATGCTCCCGATCATTATCATCATGTCGGAATATGGAATCCATGGACAAAAGTAAAGATCGGAAATCATGTCACTGATTTCTGGAATCTCTACCTCCATCAGGGAACAGTAAGGTTTGCAGGTGTGAATTCAACTATTGATGGTCCGGTCTTTGGAGGGTTCAATGTACGGCAGGAGCACGTTGATTTCCTGGGAAAGAAACCTGAATCACTTACATTCAATGAAGTGTGGGATGTACGGGCATGGAATGCAGAACCTGTTGCCGGTGCCAGGGCATGGCTGGTTGATTTTACTAGTTTTCTTTCTGTTGCAGGCGACTCTGCAATAATACTGGAAGCATACAGGTATGGAGGAGGGATTGGATTCAGGGCAACTGCAGAATGGGACAGGAATAACAGCTGGGTTAATACATCAGAAGGCAAGACCCGTATAGATGCCGATGGCACTAGAGCACGATGGACTGATGTAGGAGGGATGTTTGCAGGAAAAGGAGAATCAGGAATTGTGTTTTTCTCACATCCTGCCAACAGGGAATTCCCTGAGCCAATGAGAGTCTGGCCCATAGATATGAACAACAGGGGGGATGTCTATTTTGAATATTGTCCTATACGGTACAAGGATTGGGATCTTATGCCAGGAAAAATTTACAGGCAGAAATACCGGATGCTTGTTTATGATGGTAAAATTGACAAAGCTGTAGCGGAAAGGATATGGAATGATTTTGCCTATCCTCCTGTTGTAAAAGTTGTGAATAAATGATCACTCAAAGAATCGAGGCTGTTGAAAAACTCTGTTTATACCCCCAAACCCCCCAAGGGGGGCTTCCTAATTTGTTGGATTTCAATAAGTCCCCCCTGGGGGATTTAGGGGTGAAATAGAGAGAGTCGACTTTTTCTACACCCCCAAAAAAATAGAATAAGAGTAAAACGAAATATTGAAACTATGAAAAAACTATCTTTCTTACTTCTTGTCGCACTGATAATCACTTCTTGTGGGTCAGGCGGTTCCAGAAAACAGTCAGCTAAATCCGAAGCGCCAATGGAAAAGTTATATCAGGTAAATTTGATAACAGTTGACCCGGGCCATTTTCATGCTGCCCTGGTGCAAAAAATTATGTACGACCAGGTATCCCCCAATGTTCATGTTTATGCTCCTGAAGGACCAGATTGTCAGCAGCATCTTGACAGGATCAAATCATACAACAGCAGACAGGCTGATCCGACTTCCTGGAATGAGATAGTATATACAGGTCCGGATTTCTTTGAAAAAATGATTTATGAAAAAGGGGGCAATGTAGTGGTCCTTTCAGGTAATAACAGGAAAAAAGCAGAATATATTACTAAATCGATTAATGCCGGGCTTAACGTTCTCGCTGATAAACCAATGATAATCAGACCGGAAGATTTCCCGGGACTGCAGGTTGATTTTGCAAATGCTGCTGCCAAGGGTATTCTTCTTTATGATATTATGACAGAAAGATTTGAGGTAACAACAATTTTACAGAAACTTCTGTCGCAGAAACCCGAAGTGTTTGGGACTCTTAAAAAGGGAAGTAAGGAAGATCCTGCAGTAACAAAGGTTAGTGTACACCATTTTTCCAAGATAGTTTCCGGAAGCCCTTTACTTCGTCCGGCATGGTTCTTTGATGTTGAACAACAGGGTGAAGGGATCGTTGATGTTACTACACATCTGGTAGACCTGGTTCAATGGGAATGCTTCCCCGAACAGGTTTTAAGTCCGGCTGATATCAAAATGGAAGCTGCAAAAAGATGGCCGACTCTTATCTCACCTGAAGAGTTTAAAGGGGTTACCGGACTTGATAGTTTCCCTGACTATCTTCAGAAAGATGTGAAGAACGGGGAACTGAATGTGTTTTCAAACGGCGAAATGATTTACCAGATAAAAGGAGTTTTTGCTAAAGTCTCGGTTGAGTGGAAATACCAGGCACCCCCGGGTGGCGGAGATACTCACTATTCAATAATGCATGGGACTAAATGTGATCTGATAATTAAACAGGGTGCAGAAGAGAAGTTTTTGCCAACGCTTTATATAGAGAATATCAAGGGGTCAGCAATCAGTGACTTTACTGCAAAATTAAACGAGGTGATCGGGACTTTAAAGTATGATAGTCTTAAGGTTGAACCTGTTGGAAATAATGCACTGAAGGTAATTGTTCCTAAAAAGTACAGAGTATCACATGAAGAGCATTTCGCACAGGTAACTGCAAAATTTCTTGAATATATGAAGGAAGGTAAAATGCCGGAATGGGAAGTGCCGAATATGATTACAAAGTATTATACAACTACAAGCGCACTGAAAATGGCAATTGCCAAGTAGGCTCAACGGCTTAATGGCTCTAAGGCTTAAAGGCTCAACGGCAAGAAACAGCATTATGCCTTTACGTCTTTACGCCTTTACGCCGTTACGCCTTTACACCTTTATTCAAACATAGTCTCAACAACCATCGAGTAGAGCTCCTCAAGTTCTATTCCGGCTGCTGCAGCCTGTTTAGGAACGAGACTCTCCTGCGTCATACCAGGAACAGTATTGATCTCCAGAAACCAGGGTTTTTCGTCTATCACAATGAAATCAACACGTACAATCCCATTGCATCCAAGCAGTTCATAAATAAGCAGGCTTAATCTCTGGATTTCGTTTGTTACACTGACAGGCAAATCAGCAGGTGTTATCTCATCTGATTTCCCGGGAGTATATTTAGCCTCGTAATCAAAAAATTCATTTTTGCTGATAATCTCTGTCACTGGAAGAACAAAGGTTTTCTTCTTTGTTTTTACCACCCCGCATGCCACTTCCCTGCCATTCATAAAAGTCTCGATCATTACCTGGTTACTTTCCCTGAAAGCAGTCTCGATCGCCGGGAGCAACTCCTCTTTCTGCTTCACCTTGGTCACACCAAAGCTTGATCCGCTGTCGTTTGGCTTTACAAAGCATGGCAGCCCCACTAGTTTAATAATGCTGTCCACCTTGAATCTCTCGCCTTTTCGCATTAGAATTGCATCAGCCATCGGGATCTTATACTCTTTAAGAAAAAGTTTGCATGCATGCTTATTAAATGTAAGAGCTGAGCAGAAAGCATCACAACTGGTGTATGGTATGCTCATCATGTCGAAATACCCCTGAAGCAAACCATTCTCTCCGGGTGTCCCATGAATGGCAATAAATACTCCATCGAATCTGATCCTGTATTCATCAGTGACAAGGCTGAAATCATTCTTGTCTATATTGTGATATCTGCCTTTCTGATCCTCCCAGTACCAGTTGGTTCCCTGGATCATAATAATATAAACTATATATGTGGGGGATAGTTTTTTACCTACTTCTTCAGCACTCTTTAATGATATTTCAAACTCAGAGGAATCACCTCCTGCTACTATTGCAATGGTCTTCATTTATTTTTTTGGTTTATCAATTCAAATTTAGGAAAAATATGACTATCGTCACTCATAAAAATATGATAATTAAACGCTTGAAAATCAATGAAAGTATCGTATAGATTTCTGATAATCATTAAATAAGTAGTATTTTTTCAGATGAATCCTTTTTGTTATTGCGGAAACATAGAATAATCAACACGATATATTAACTTTGTCAAAATTTTTAAAAATCGCAAAAATGAAAAAAGGTTGTTTAATATCGATAATTATAGTCGCCTTTCTGGCGCTTGTTGTTTTGGGTGTTGTAATGTGGGGTACAAAGGTATACAATGGGATGGTTACAATGCAGGAATCCGTAACAGGTCAATGGGGAAATGTTGAAACGGCATATCAGCGGAGATCTGACCTTATTCCTAATTTCGTAAATACCGTAAAGGGCGCTGCAAATTTTGAACAGACCACCCTTACTCAAGTTATTGAAGCAAGGGCAAAGGCCACTTCCATTAACATCGATCCGACAAAGATGACTCCCGAAAGTATGCAACAGTTTCAGCAGGCACAGGGTCAGGTTTCATCAGCACTTGGAAGGCTGATGGTTGTTATGGAACAATATCCTGAATTAAAAGCTACTCAGAATTTCAGAGATCTTCAGGTTGAGCTTGAAGGTACTGAAAACAGAATTTCAGTTGAAAGAAAAAAATTCAATGATGTAGCTTTGGTCTATAACACTTATATCAGAAGATTCCCGCAGAATTTCCTCGCAGGAATGTTCGGATTTCAGGCCAAACCATATTTTGAAGCTGCTGAAGGGGCTGATAAGGCACCGGAAGTCAAGTTTTAATTAATATACTTATATAGAATGAAGGCTTCATCTTTCTTTACGAAAGAACAACAGGCTCAGATACTCGCTTCCGTTAGAGAAGCAGAAAAAGAAACTTCCGGTGAGATAAGGGTCCATATCGAGACCTCCTTTGAAGGTGATGTTCTTGACAGAGCAGCGTGGGTCTTTAATAAACTAGGGATGCATAAAACAGCTGAACGTAATGGTGTCCTTTTTTACCTCGCTGTCAGCAACAGAAAATTCGCAATTATTGGCGATGCAGGAATTAATTCAAAAGTTCCTTCCGGATTCTGGGATGAGATCAGCAACCTCCTGATGAAAAGATTCAAAGAAAATAAGTTTACCGAAGGACTTTCAGAAGGGATTATTCT
>Ga0208980_10002973_pt1 | contig 10276 bp, 13 predicted proteins | sample WetSurMetagenome_3_FD_187993 | JGI IMG/M metagenome (GOLD analysis project Ga0208980, IMG submission 187993) | Wetland microbial communities from Twitchell Island in the Sacramento Delta, sample from surface sediment Aug2011 Site A1 Bulk (version 2) | ecosystem: Environmental > Aquatic > Marine...
CACAAGACCCGCAAGAACCGTGAGAAACAACCGATGATGTACCCCGATGATGACCTGTATGACAAGGCGGTAAAGTGAACAAGCTAGGCATTGACGTATCCCACTGGCAGACGACCATGAACTGGGACAGAACTAAGGCCGCAGGTGTGGAGTTCGCTTTTATCAAGGCCACCCAGGGAGCGGACATCCTAGACGCATTCTATAAACTGAACTGGATGGAGAGCAAGCGCGTGGGTATCCCGAGAGGGCCATACCACTTCTATGATTACAGGGTAGATCCAATCCGTCAGGCGCAGTGGTTACTGGGCAATACGCAACTTGACCCAGGCGAGCTGGGATATGTGGTGGACGTGGAAAAGTTGAAAGTAAATGGGGCGACGATCAAGGTACCGCCCACCTATGGCAACGACATACGCCGATTCTGCGAGTTCATTGAGAAAGAGATCGATATACCGGCCATCATCTACACCGGATTCTACTGGTGGAAAGACAACGGCCTGGATCTGGCAACCTGGGCCAGGAAGTATAAGCTATGGATTGCCAACTACAACAACGTCTACCCCATGGTGCCGCTACCCTGGGGGCCGGATGGGTGGACGTTCTGGCAGTTCTCGAATAAAGGCAACGGAAAGACCTATGGCACCGATGGGATAACGAGCAAGCAGATCGACCTAGATACGTGGAGGCAAGCATGATACCAGCAGGATTACCAACCGTGATGCGGATTGTAAAGAACGGCAAGGGTGGCCCAGAAGCCAACGCCATCCCAGTCAGGGAAGATGCCATGGGAGGGTCGATCACCGGATACCTACCCAATGATAGCGTGGTCAGGATCGTAGACCCCACCAGCGCAGAAGCCAACCACTACCGCAAGGTTTGGAATGGATCTACCATGGTGCAGTTCGACCTGGGAGACAAAGACCTGGTGAGGGGATTGGATGGGTGGTGTGAAGAGAACAGCCACTTGTACGAATACACAGCACCGCCAGCGCCAGCGGAAGTGATCACCGAAGTAGAGGTGGTGGAAGAACGCTGGACGAATGGGAAGCGATACCTGAAGCTAAAGAAGGTGTGAGATGCCTGGAAAGCAAGTAAAGAATTGGCCTATGTACGAAGCCCTACGCAAAGAGGGCAAGAGTAAAGAGAGCGCAGCACGCATTACCAATGCCAGTGTAAAGAAGCGCAAGAAAAAGCGAGGTAAGAAATGAGCTACACCTTATTCGATGCCAGCCTGGATCTTGCCAGGGTGATCACGGAAGTACGCGAAGGCACCGCCACCTCCAATGGCACCACCGCTACCCTGATTGACAGCAGCCTGGGCACAGACTATGCCAATGACTATTGGAATGATGGCACGATCTGGGTTCCCACACGTGGCGCAGTAGCCGCGCAGTTCAAGCGTATCACCGACTACGTGGCGACCAGCTACACCCTGACCTTTGACGCACTGACCACCAGCATCAGCAGCGGGAACAGCTACCGCGCCGCCACAAAAGAATTCCCGTTATATATCCTGGTGCAGAAGATCAACGCCGCCTTACGCGCCCTGGGGCCGATGCCCACGGCAGCCACCATATCAGCCGTGGCAGACCTGGTGGAGTACACCAACACCCAGAGCAGCATCTTTGACGAGGAGATTATCGCCGTGGAGGTGGGCACCGATACATCCACACCCTATGGCTGGACACCCCACTACCACTGGAAGCAGGCCATGGAAAGCACGAAGAAGTTTATCTTCGACTGGGGATATGAACTGGCAGATGCCAGCCCCATGCGCATTACCTACCTTGCCCCGCACACCGAGATCAGCGTGGAGACCGCCGTGATCAACACCCAGGTGCACCCCGAGCGCCTACGCTGGGCCGCCGCCCTGGAATGTTGGAGGTGGAAAGAGAAACAGCAGCACGCCAACGATCCCAGCATCAAGGAAATGTTAGTGGAAAGCCAACAGCTTGCACAAATTGAAGCTGGAAGGCACCCGATTAATAGACAGAAGATCCGCTTGGCGAGGTGGTAAATGACACCTACCAGTGGCGCAAACGTAGCCAAACCCACCCACCATGTAGTATTGACAGACTCAGCCGGAACCAGCCTGGGCCTGATGATCTGTGATCCGAGGGGCAACAACGACCCCACGCAGATCCGCAGGGCACCCTACCCCAGGACGGGCCTGAAGATCACCCAGGGCGCAACCAAGTACCAGGATAAAGAGTTACCCTTTGCCGACGCACACCAGGAGGACTGGAGTGGAGGCCGCGCCGCCCTGAACCTGGAAGACGACCTGACCAGGTTCTCAGACAGCTTTCGTATTCACACCGAGTACGCAGGTGTAGCCATGAATGGGCCAAAGGAAACCTACGCCACCGGCCTACAGATTGGTAACTCATACTGGACAGCCCCCAGCACCAGGCTATCTATCGCCGCAGCCTCAGACACGGCAGACTACGTGGCAGTACCGTTCACACCCGCCGCAAACTACACCCTGGGGCCAGTCTACTTCTGGGCAAGGCGCATCAATTCAGCGCCATGGAACCTGGTAGTAACCCTGTACAGCGACAGCGCAGGCAACCCCAATGCCAGCCTGGGATCGATTGGATATGTACGCTACGACGAAGCAGGTGCAGACCTGGACTTGAAACAATACGTGCTTATCCCGAGCACCAGCATGAACCTAGTGGCGGGTACGCAATACTGGATCGTATTTGAAGGCGTGTACTCCGCGGCAGGCTACTGGGAAGTAGCCGCCGATGTGGATGCCACGAACCCTGGACGATACAAGGTGCACGCCGGAGGAGCCTGGACAGCCCTGGGATACCGCATCCTATACCGCACCATTAGTGATACCGACTACAGCGACCTGAAGTTTTTCGAGTACAAGGGCGCACTGTACTGCGTGACCAGCCGCCCTACCGCCTACACGGATGTATATATCTATTTGAATGGAGACCGAGGCGTGGCAGACGCGGACAGCGGGGCAACCGTGGTGGATGCCACCAAGACCTGGGTAACAACCTTTGGAGCCACGGCCCTGGTGGGAGCCACGGTAAAGATTATCCGAGGCAGGGGCGCAGACCAGCGCAAGCCCTACCGCACCATCGTCAGCTACACCAATACCGTCCTGACACTGGACAGCGCCTGGGATACCAGGCCCAACACCACCAGCGAATACGTGATCACCAACACCAACGTATGGCAGAACGACCAGGAGCTGCACTATTGTTCGAAGGCCATGGACGTGGCCGTAGCAGGAGAGTTCGCCTACTTCGCAACCGATGAAACCGTCGCCAGGTTCCGCTGTTACAACAACGCAGGCACCTACACAAAGGAAGTATGGTTCGAGGACGTATATGCCACCCGCCTGCTTGCCACCTACGACAGCGCCAACCGCTGTTATTACCTATGGGGAGCAGCCGGAGAAGACGCATTCTATGGGGTATCCTCGCTATGGAAGATGAGAGTGCCCCCACTATGGGGAAACCTGTATCAGAAGAAGGGCGACCTGCTTACCTTTGACGAACCCTGGGACGACCAGGTGATCGGGAATATAACCGTAGCCAAGAGCACCACCATTGACGATGCCATTACAATAAAACCAGCGGCAGGTTTTACCACCGGACTCATGGCAGCCAAGTACCTGCCTACGCCCATCAATATCACCGAAGGCACACGGCTGAACTTTGCCATCAAAAGCAGCGTAGCCTGCAGCGCCACCACCCATGACTTGCAATTAGTGTTAAGCGATTCAGAAGAAGGCGTGATCCTGACCTCTTCACCCTACCATGCCGCACGCATGTACAACCCCACCGGATTGGTACACCAGACCGCTACCGCAACATTCACGGATATGGTGAATGCCCGTGACGCAGACACAGCCACCGACCACGCCACCACCCTGACCACTGCGCAGTATATTATTATCACGTCAGCCAAACCCTTCGACAGAATCAGGATCGACCTGGGAACCACCAAGAACAGCCAAGCAGCTACCCTGACCGCCGAGCACATGAGCGGTCAAACGGGCGCATGGTTAGCCACCACCATCACCGATGGGACAGCCAGCGGAGGGGCCACCCTAGCACAGAGCGGAGACATCAGCTTTACGGCACCTTTTGACTGGCAACCCTATACCATCAACAGCATCAGTGGATACTGTCTGAGACTAAAGGTGAGCGCAAACCTGACCGCCAGCGTCAACATAGCTGAGGTACGTGTGTTTATGAGCGACCTATCCATCGACTTGCCTGACCTGGCAGCCGACACCTGGACGTGGGTGAGCCTGACCATGACCCCCCTCACCAGGCCATTCCCAGATGACAGCGTAATCAAGAGCGTGGGACTATACCTTGCCACCGACCTGGGAGCGCAGACCATCACCCTGAAGGGAGCCATAGAGATTGCCGAACCCGTACCGGAATACCTTGCCTTGCAAACCAGCACCAAGATCAAACGCCTGGTGCAATACGGAGAAGAACGCGGCAACCCATGGCTGATCACCGAGGACGCGGTATATGAGGTGCAGACCGAGAACGGAGACCTGATCGTACAGATGCCCCTGAGTGAAATCGGGCAACTTGCCAGCCCACTGAATGGACTTGCCGCAGCCACCAACGATGTGTACCTGTACTGGAATATGTCCCAGCGCCTGGAGCGCTACTACTCTGGCAAGCTGGAGAACATTGGCCCAGACCTGGACGAAGGCCTACCCGATGACAGGGCGGGAAATATCATCGGTATCATCAGCTCCCCAGGCACCGTATATGTAGCCCTGGACGGGACAGTGGGTTGTGTGCTGCAGCGCAAAGGCAGCGGTTGGCATGAACTCTATCGAACGCCTGTATTCCCCATCCTATCAGGAGCCACGGAACAGGTGGGTGCCATCAAAGCGATCTACTCCCAGGCCATCCCAGGCAACAACAACAGGCTATGGATCGCAGAAGGCAACGACTTCGTGAGCGTACCCCTCGCCATGAGCAAGAGCGATGACTACCAGGAGTACACCCGAGACAGCCACGTGATCACCCCCTGGATCACCATGAACTTCCTGGATGTATCCAAGCGCTACATCACCCTGAAGTTATATACCGAAGACCTGAGCTATGCCAGTGGACAATATATTCGAGTGTACTACCAGACCGAAACAGGTGAGCTGGATGGAACCTGGACGGTACTAAGCTACGCATCCAATGGAAGCGACTCAACCCTATACGTCACCAGCCCCTTCGAGGAGAAGAACTTTAGCAACGTAGCCGGACGGCGCATCCGGTTTCGCTTTGAGCTAACCACCACCAACAGCACCAAGCGCCCGAAGCTAAAAGCCTGGGTGCTGGAATCGGTACTCTCCCTGGACATTAGCAGCAGCTATGTGCTACCCATCCGGCTATCCGACCACGCCACCGACCTGCAGAACAACCCAGACGAGACCGCCAGGATCGAGACCATCCAGGCGCAGATCGATGCCTGGTGTGCATCCCCGCCCAGCATCCTGACCATGACCAGCATCTACAGCCCAGCCGATAACAAGAGCGTGGTAATTCAAGCCATGCCCTTGCGCCCTTACAAGGTTCAGATGGGTACCGTACAGGAAAACTACGAAGCCTGGATCGCAGAGATCACCCTGCTGGAAGTGGCCTGATGGTAGCACCCGTTATCATCCACGGCATTGTAAGCACATCGAGGTATGAGAACAACTTTGCCGCGGCATTAGAGAAATATGGGTGGCAGTACCAGTACCAGGTATCCCTATTCGGAGGGCGGGACGTGGTAGGTGGCACCGTGGTGGACTTTATCGTGTACACCACGCCCTTACCTACACCCGTCTACGTGCAGGCTGAGTACTGGCATTCAGGATCACGCGCCGAGCGTGAGAAAGTGATGGATGCCCTGATCGCAGCGAGACTAAGGAAGTATTACCAGATGCCCAGGCGTTTCGGAAGCATCGACGTGGGTACACCGGAGGACGCAGAGCGCACCGTACTGCGAGAGTTTGGGAGAATGGGATGACAGAACTAAAGACGACACCCAGCGGCAACGCCATTATCATAGAACGCCTGAACTCGCTTGCCTGTGACACTGCGGAGATCAAGAATAAATTGGACAAACACGAAGAAGCGCAGAATAATTTTAGAATTGACTACGAAGTCAGACATGCAGAGATCGAGAAGAAGGCCGATGCAGCCCACGCGCGCATGGACGTATTCGAGAAAGACCTGAACAAAGAACGCGAAGCGCGCGCCGCCTTAGAGAAGAGTGTGAGAGAAGTGACTGACAAAATTGGGCCGCTTCTTACCCAGGCGAAGATTGTAAACTGGATCGCTGTTATCCTGGGCACGTCCATTATCACCCTGATCTGGGGGATACTCACCCACGCCATAACCATCGTGAAATAAGGAGAAACAACCATGACCGCATTTTATTTTACCCTTGCATTCCTGCTATCATTCCTGACCGAGAGCGGGGTGGAGTACATCCTGGGTACACCCATCGACAAGGTGGAGAAGTTAAAGCCCTACAAGTGGCTGCTGATGTACCCGCCCATGATCCTGGGAGTGGGCCTATCATACTATTACAAGCTGGATCTGATTGCCCTGCTACCCACCTGGTTAGCTGAACTCACCAAGGCCAGCGCAGAATACATCCCCACCCCAGTGGGTATGATCCTGTCAGGGTTAGCTATCGGGCGCGGATCGAACTACTTGCATCAAGTGATGAGCCAGTTCTTCCCAGTAAAGCCCCCTACCCAATAACCGGATGCCACCCATCCCTGGAATACCCAAGCCCGAACTAGTAGGGGATGAACTACTACGCCAGGTGGAGATTACACGCGGGTATGATAGCCAGTTCGATGACTACCAACTGGCAGCCGCCCTGGGATTGCCCGAGGAGATATTCAGAAACCGGATGATCTGGGCGCAAAGTAAGCACACGAAGAACCTACCCACCTACAGCCTGGGAACGCCCTTGCACATTGAAGGTGATGCCCTGGTAGTGGGAGATGTGCATGTGCCCTACACCAACTGGGAGTTTACCGCCCTGGTTGGAGCGATAGCCAAGAAGCACCTGAAGAAACCACGCCAGCTAGTTATAGCTGGTGACTTTTTTAACCTGGACATCTTCAGCGACTACGCCAACCTGATAACAGGCCCAGGCTGGAAGGAAGAGAAGCACGCCGCCCAAGCCCTTGCCCAGGAATGGGCTGAGATATTCGACAAGATTTATTTCATGGCCGGAAACCATGACCGCAGGGTGAGTAGGAAAACCGACGGAGAAATGGACATCCACGACCTGACTGAGCTGCTATCTGTAAACGTCAGGAAGATACAGGCCAGCGTATTAGGGTACGGGAACCTGGACAGCGCAGGCGTGACGTGGCGCATCACCCACGCCAGACAATACAGCATCAATAAGCTAACCGTGGCCAGCGAACTGGCAAACAAATATCAGAGCAACGTGATCAGCTTTCACGAGCACCACCTTGCCCAGGGATGGGACAGGTACCACCGCTACGTGGTGGTGAATGGTGGCAGCCTGATACTCCAGAGCAGCGTACCCTACTGCAGCCTGGACGATAACAAGATGCCCAACTTTTGCACCGGCTTCGTGATGGTGAAGCGGGGATGCCCATACCTATTCGGGAAGGCACCCTACACGGACTGGGAGAGGTGGCTATAGTTTATTCTGTGTGCAGATAGTAGCTGAAATCCCTAACAAAGTGCACACAAAATAAACCGAGGGACGGAATAAATACGCCTATAGGTCAGTTAACCTAAACCAGATGTTAGGTTAAAGCTAACAACCAGACCCAATACGAATGCGGATAATAAATGCCTGTACGTGGTTAGTAATACGTATTACCTGACAAGCCAGCGAACATCCTGGATCGCAACAAGTTCATCCCGTGGGATATATTAGAGAGGGGAATAACCCCACGGGATCAGTAGGTTTGTGATACTTGTCGCGAGCATTCGCGGGATGAAATTGTCTTATGTGATAATTTTATCTTCTTAGATTATATAGTTATTCCTTAGTGAAATTATTACGTCTAATGCGGCAGACTTTGCGCCACACGAAATAAACGATTTGAAACCTGGTGGCCATCGGCAAGCGATGCCAATTTGATAACAGGAAATTTACATCCTTGTCGATTGAGCTATGTTGTTTTAGCCCCCTTCTTTGCGGTATTGTTTGGGTGATCATGGAATGATAATACCTCCTTCACGTGTTCGATGATTTGTTTTTTATCTTCTTTGCTCAACACTTCCCAGTTATCGGCGACAAAGTTCAATTGCAGATCATTAGAAGCGTATGGCCTGTCATACCCCAGCACATCAAAGACCCGCATCCCGATCAGTGGACACTTCGAGAGCTGCAGTGCATTCGCATACGACGGAACCCGACTACCTAATATCCACTGGTTGAAGTTTGAGCTGGACACCCCGAGATAACGAGCGAACTTATTATCACTCACCCGCGGATTGCCCATCTTATTCATGTATTCTAGCTTCACATCCAGGAGCAACTTCTGGAATGTTGTTAGGTTATCCCCTAAACCTGTATCAAAATCAGACATCTTGTACCTTCCTCTCTGTAAAAATCATATCACGAATATCTAATATTGTCTATTGACATTGGAATAATCCTGTGATATATTATTATCAAGTGACACAACAAACATTCCGGAGCGAAACGATATGACTAACAACGGTTACAAACAGATCCAGGTAGACCCAGCAGTTTACGAAGCCATCAAACGACTTGCGCAAGAGAAGCACTGGACGATCAAGTACACGATTGAGTATGCCATCGACCACATTGACGAACTCCCCCGCCCAGACGCAGAAGCAGCGCACGTACCCGTAGTTTATATTGCGAAAGGAGCGCAACATGAGTGACCTACTTACAGAACGTGACGTGGTAATCGAAGCCTCTACCCTACCCAGCGGCCACCGCCCCATGAATAGCCTGGTGGCATTGAGCCAGGATCTTTGGAAGGCCCGAGACCGTAAGTGGGAAGAGGCCTACGCCAAGCACCAGCGCGGCGAGTGGACTGATGAGCACTGGTACGCGGAAGTCACCAAGCTGGATGCCTACAGGACAGTGGCGACCAATATCATGGAAGCCGTGATGGTAGGCGAAGACTGTACATGCACGCCGATGAACACATGCTGGTTATGTGCCCAGGTAGCCATGGGCAAGGGTTTGTTGGAGGAGGAGTGAGATGACATCCGGACTTTGGATACTCTTGATATTGGCACTGGCAGCAACACTAACCGCTAATAGGATAGCGGAATATGAAATCAGAGTTAAGGGAAGGAAGGGTAAAAATGGTCGCACCAAATAGCAACGCAATCGTATCACCGCAGAAATTATTGAAAGACACCCTGTATTCAGACGCAATCAAACGGCACTTTCAGAACTTGCAGGGACGCAACGCCGACATCTTTATCGCCAATATCCTGAATGCAGCAGCGATAAACCCAGACCTGTACCTTTGCGATCCAATGTCAGTGGTGGCAGCCGCTACCACAGCCGCGACGCTGGGACTGAGTTTATCCCCCGCCCTGGGACAAGCCGCTATCGTACCCTACAAGGGCAAGGGCAACAAGGCGCAGCTTCAGATCATGCGCAAGGGCCTGGTGCAGATGGCACTCAGGACGAACAAGTACCGCTACCTGCACGTGGCAAAGATTTACGAAGGCGAATACTGGGTAGAGGATCGCCTGACAGGGAAGATGGAACTGAAGGGCAGTGCCACCAGCCGTGTGGTATCAGGCTACGTAGCCTACTTCCAACTCACCAATGGGTTCGAGAAGTATTTAGCCATGAGCGTGGATGAAATCCTGGAGCACGCCCACAAGTACAGCAAGAGCTGGGACAAAGTAAACAAACGCTTCTATCCAGGATCAGCCTGGGCATCAGCCTTCGACAAGATGTGCGAGAAGACGCCTCTACGCCTACTCCTAATGAACTACGGATACCTGTCAGACGATATGCAAGCCGCCTTCGAGCACGAGAACGAGACAGGCGAACCCACCCTGGACGTGGACTTTACGGAAGTGGAAGGCGAACAGACAGACCAGCCCGAGACCGAACCACAGCCAGAGATCCCACCCGAACCCGCACCGGAGCAGAGCCAGTACACACCTGGTATGCAGGCCATGTAATCAAAAGAAATGGGCAAAAATATGACCCCCATGCCGTGGTTCAGAGTGTACAGCGAGATCCTAGATGATCGCAAGATCAAGAGGATATGCAAGAAGACAGGCCACAGCAAGGCCCT
>Ga0208980_10002974_pt1 | contig 10274 bp, 8 predicted proteins | sample WetSurMetagenome_3_FD_187993 | JGI IMG/M metagenome (GOLD analysis project Ga0208980, IMG submission 187993) | Wetland microbial communities from Twitchell Island in the Sacramento Delta, sample from surface sediment Aug2011 Site A1 Bulk (version 2) | ecosystem: Environmental > Aquatic > Marine...
CTCGACCGTCGGCAATTCGCCGGTCTTGAGAAGGGGCAGCACGATGAGAAGGACGAGCATGGCGACATGAGCGGCGACCGATAGCGGGAATACCACCGCCCGCTCCCTCGCCCTACTTTCAGGCTGATAGAACGAATCCTTGAACATTTTGACCTCCGCAACTCGGGATGCGGGGGCTCCGGCCTGCTCGCGGGCGATACCGGCCCGGACGCGTCCGGGGAAAGAGTCCCAGTAGCCCCGCTCCTGCAGGGCCGGGGGAGACGATGCGGCCGCGGCTTCGATCCTGCGGATGAGCTCGAGGTCCTGCCGGCACTCGGGGCAGCGTTTGAGATGCTTTTCCACCCGGGGCCGGTCGGCCGCCCGGAGCTCGCCGTCGGCGTAGGCCCCGATGAGTTCCTGGAGTTTTCGGTGTCTCATCTCAAGCTCCCCTTCCGGGGGGATCCGCCAAGAGCTCCTTCAGCTTCTGGCGGGCCCGGTTGAGCCGCGACATGACGGTGCCGAGCGGCAGATCGAGCGTCCGCGAGATCTCCTCGTAGCTCAGGCTCTCGTGGAACCGCAGGACGAAGACGCTTTTCTGGTCGGCGGGAAGGGATTCCACCGCTCCATCGAGCCTGGCCTGGAACTCGGCCCGCTCCAGCCGCTCCTCGGGATCGTCGACCTCGGAGGCGGCCGGCGTGTGCCGGTCTCCGAGCGAACCGTCCTCGAGAGGCCTCTCCCGGCTCCGGGCTTTGAGGTAGTTGAGCCCGGAGTTGACGGCGATCTTGCGGAGCCAAGGGTAGAGCGGCCAGGCGGCCTCGAACCGGCCCAGAGCGAAGTAGGCCTTGATGAACGTTTCCTGGGCCAGGTCGTCGGCCGACTGGTGCGCGCCCGTCAGGCGACGGCACAGGGCGTAGACCCGGTGCTGGTATCGCCGGACCAGGCTTTCGAAGGCGTCCATGTCTCCCTGCTGGGCTTTCCTGACGAGGACGGCATCCTCCGGATGCTCGATCGGTCTCGTCGGAGCTCCCATAGGTGATACATCTCCCGGCGGCGGATATTCCTCGAAACCATCATACAGGTTTTCGGGCCGGAAATCTTCGGCTTCGCTCAGGGCATTGCCTCTAGCTCCCCGGCCCCCCTGGGAACCAGTTCGCACGGTTCCCCCCCGCTTCGCGGGTCCCCCTCTCCAGCAACGGGGATCCGCGAGGCAACGCCCATCGCCGCCGCGAGAGGGAATCCCGGAGATGGGAGAAGAACCTTTTTCTAACCGGGCCGGACCAAAGCAACTATTTTATTTTGTTTATCTTAACTCCTGACAAGGGCCACAAAACGGGCTTCCGTCAGCGTTTTCAAGGCCAAAAACACTGTTCGATCGGGGCCCGGGTTAGCCCGGCTTGACAGAAGCGGGTCTTGGGCCTAATAGTATTGGGGGAGAGGGGCCAGGGAGGCTGGAACATGAAGAAGGGCTTTGTCTTCTGGGCGGCTTTGGCGTCTTCTCTCGCCCTCGCATCCTGCGACTCGGCGACCTCGCCATCCCGCCCGCTCAACCGGGCTCAACTCAAAGCGGCTGGTCCCCATATCATCGTTTCGATCACCCGGCCCGGGGCCGGGAGCATGAGCTTCCGGATCGGGATCGAAAACAACGGACAGACGGACATCTCGCTCAAGTTCACGGACAGCCAGTTCTTCGATATCGAGGTCCTGGACGCCGGCGGGAACACAGCATGGATTTGGTCGCACAATAAGTACTTCGCGGAGTCCGTGTGGAATCTGGAACTCGGCCCGGGCGAATCCTATTTCCGGGACACGGATTGGGACCTCACCGGGAATGACGGGAAAACTCTATCTCCGGGCTCCTACCGGTGTCGCGTCTGGATCACGAGCAGTCCGAGGGACGCGGCGCTCGTGTATGAAACCTCGTTGACGATCTGAACCGTCTCGATCAAAAACTCTGCCCCATTCCTCCGGTCCCCGGGACAGGCTTGGTCTACTTCTCCGGCACGAGCCGCTTCAGCTCCTGGGCCCAATTCAGGATGACATGGTACTCCGAAGGCCAGGTTGGCGGGGCGGAGGACGTGATCATCAGAAAGCGCTTGCCGTCGGGAGCGATATCGTAATTCCGCCCCCAGGCCCAACCGGCGACCAGGCGGCCGTTCTCAAAGAGCGGCTTCGGCGCGCCCACGCGGAGGACGGGTCCCGGCTCGATGGGAACGGCCATCATCCTCGTCCCATTGAGGCTCCGGTAGTAAAGCGTCGACCCGTCGGGGGACCAGACCGGTTCCCAGCCTCCCTCCGAGGAAAGCTGGACGACCGCCCCGGGCCCGGTCAGAGGGCGGACCTTGACTTCAAAGCGCTTGGATTCGTTGGAGGCATAGGCCAGCCAGCGGCCGTCGGGCGAGATCGCCGGGTGGATCTCCGAATAGGGAGCATTCAGGACGGGATAGGCCTTTGGATCGCCCGCCGCCGGAAGCATCCAGATGTCGGTATTCTCCACGCCTCCCTTTGCAACAGCCAGAAGCTTGCCCCCCGGCGACCAGGAATAGGGCATGATCCAGGTCCCGTCGGCCGGGATGAACAACTCCGGGGCCAGGCTTCCGTCGGCGGGCACCCGGTAGAGGGGGAGGGTCTTCGTATTGCCGGGGCTGGCATCAAAGACGACGCCGGTTCCGTCCGGGGTCCAAACGCCCCAATAGCTATCGATCTTCTGATCGGTCAGGGGCCGCGACACGCCGCGCTCGAACTCATAGATCCAGATCTCGTGATTCATTCCGGCGTCCGGCATCCGGGCCGCAAGAGCCATTGTCCCGTCCGGAGAGAGCCTGACCCCGCGGTCGGGAGCGGGAAGATCCAGGTCCACGATGTTCCCTTTGAGGTCCACCCAGGCCAGGGCCTGGGCGGACTTGACGAACGGCCCCTGGATATAGGCCAGGGAGCCGTTCTCGGACAGGCTGAAGTAGGCCGCTCCGCGCTGTTCCACCATCATGATCCCCTCGAGAACTTTGACCGGGGTCCCCGAGATCTCCAGGCGGCGGATGTCGAAGGGCACAGCATAAAGGTCGCCCTTCCAGGCGTAGACGATGTGTCCGCTCGGCGAATAGCGGGCATAGCTCCCCGGTTTCAAGAGGATCTTCTGTTCGCCGGTGTCGAGGGAGCGGACGGCGATGCTCGAATCGGACGGGGCGTTCCAGATGGTGAAGAGCACCCATCGCGTCCCCGGAAGGACCTGGGGAAACTGGTGTTGCCGTTCGCCGGTCACCGGGACATAGAAAACGTCCGAGACCGTTTTTTTCTGCCCCGAGTCGAGGCTGAAGATGCGCAGGCCCCGCGTGCACTCGCTCAGCAGCAGGTCTCTGTCCGTAAGCCAGCAGCCGCCGAAGAAGGCGACATCCACGTCGAACAGCCGCGCGGAGTCCGGCGAAGTTCCGAGGGTCGAGGATCCGCCGGTTTGGACGTTGACGCGCCGGACCTCGCGCCCCGCAGCGAAGGTGACCCACGACTTGTCGTTGGAGAGGATGGGGGCGACGGCGCCCCGGGTGTCGGGGATCAGGGTCGGCTGGAAATCCGAGAGGGAACGCCGGAACAGATAACGGACCTTGTCCCTCCGGGCGGCGTAGACGACTTCCTGGCCGTCGGGCGAGAGGTCGATGGCCGACCCGAAGATCCCGACCCCTTGGAATAGGTCCCCCTCCGGCAGCTTGACGGTGAACCGGACGACCTGGGCGTCGGGCGGGGCGGGGGCCTGGCGCCAGGGCTTCCAGATGATCGAGGCGGCCGCGATGAGAACGAGCCCCGCGGCCGCAGCCCAGGGAACGATCTTGTTCCATCGGCTCGGGGATCGCAGAGCCGTCGCCTTTCCGGTCCAAGCGGCCGTGCGGCCCAGGTCCGGCAGCCGCTTTTTGAGGGTCTCCAGGTCGACCAACAGATCGTCCGTGTGCTGATAGCGCCGGGCCGGGTCCTTGGCCATGGCCTTGGCCACGATCTGGTCGATCTCGATGGGCAGGCCGGAACGGAGCGCCGTCAGCGGCTCGGGCTCCTGGTGGACGATCTGGTAGGCCAGCCCCTGGCCGCTCTGGTTGTTGAAGGGCAGACGGCCGGAGAGCATTTCGTAGATGACGACCCCGAGCGACCAGATGTCCGAGCGCTCGTCGGCCCTTCCGGCCTGCAGCTGCTCGGGCGACATGTAGGCCGGCGTGCCCATGACCGTGCCGGTGATGGTGAACTGGGACAGGCTGAGCATGTTGGCCAGACCGAAATCGAGGAGCTTGACCCGGCCGCTGCCGTCGATGAGGATGTTCCCCGGCTTGACGTCCCGGTGGATGATCCCCTTCCGATGGGCCGCCTGAAGCCCTTCGCCGGCCTGGATGGCGATGTCCAGGGCTTCGGCGAGAGGCAGGGGCCGCGCGTCGATCTTCGCCCTCAGGCTCGGCCCGTCGACATACTCCATGGACATGAAGAGCACTCCCTCGGCCTCGTCGGCCCCGTAGAGGGTGGCGATGTTCGGATGGTTGAGGGCGGCCCCGGCCCGGGTCTCCCGGATGAAACGGTTGCGGGCCTCTTCGCCCGCCAGAGCCTGGGGATTGATGATCTTGAGGGCGACCGTCCGGTCGAGCCTCGTGTCGACGGCCTTGAAGACGACGCCCATGCCGCCTTCGCCGATCTTCTCGACGATGCGATGCTGGCCGAGCGTCCGGCCGACGAGGTCTTCCGGTCGGAAGAGGCCCTGGGTCCCGGTGAGCGTTTTATCCATGCAGGCCTCCTTACCTATCCAGATACCTCTCGTTCCTGCCCCTGTTCCTATTATTCATATAATCCCTATAGTATTAATACATCCAGAAAGGAAGTCAAGGCGACCTCGGGTTCCGACTTTTAGCGAGCGGCGAGGTCGTTCGCCTGAAGGGAGGCCCCGGGCGGGACGATCCGGCTCCGGCCCGGGCTCAGTATTGCCGCGGTCCGCCGGGGACCTTGAACAGCTTCCCCGACGCGCGGGCGACCTTCGTGCCTTCGGCGTCGAGGAGCTCGCTCTCGGCCAGCACGATCCGCCCCTTGTCCTCGACGAACCGTCCCTTGAGCGTGTAGGCGACGCCCGTCGAGACCGGCTTGACGTAGCGCACGGTCATCTCGCCGGTGACGGTCTTGAGCCCTTTCGCTCCCGCGGCGTAGATCATGGCTTCGTCGAGCACGGTCGCCACGAGGCCGCCGTGGACGACCCCGGCCCAGCCCTGGAAGTGCTCGGCGAAGGTCACCTCGGAGGCGGATTCGCCGCGCCCGGCGTCGGTGCGGAGGCGGAGCCTCAGGCCGATGGGATTCTTCTCGCCACAGGCGAAACAGACGCGGTCGTCGCGGAATTTCTTGTCCATGCGTCTTCTCGTTTAGCACATTCAAGAGGGCCCCGCAAGCCCGGCTTCGAGGCCGCGGCGTGGTCGACCGCCCCTCTTGCCCGCCGCGGCGCAATCGTTTATAAGGGAGAAGCCCTTGTGGCTGGTAAGGAGAGTCAGAATGAAGCGAACGGTCCTCTCGGTCCTTCTGGCCGTGGTTCTTTCGGTCCTGGCAACCGGGGCGCCCGCCGGCCAGGCCCAGAAAGCCGGCGCCCCGGCCGACGTGTGGGCTCCGCTCCGGTTCTTCGTCGGAAGCTGGGCCGGGCAGGGCGAGGGCAGCCCGGGCATGGGCAAGGGCGTCCAGACTTTCGAATTTATCCTCCGGGGGACGTTCCTCCATGTCCGGAACAAGGCCGTCTTCGATCCACAGGATAAGAACCCCCAGGGCGAGGTCCACGAGGACTGGGGCGTCTTCAGCTACGACAAGGCCCGCCAGACCTTTGTCTTGCGCCAGTTCCACGTCGAGGGCTTCGTCAACCAGTACGTCCTCGAGCATGCGGCTCCCGAGGCCAAGACCTTCGTCTTCGTCTCCGAGGCCATCGAGAACATCCCGGCCGGCTTCAAAGCCCGGCTGACCTACAAGATCCTCGATGCCGACACCTTCGAGCAGACCTTCGACCTCGCGCCTCCCGGCCAGGAATTCAGCTGTTACAGCAAGGGCGTCATGAAACGCCAGAAAGGAACGACTCGATGACCCAACCCGCCGAGAACGAAACCGTCCTGGCCCTGTTCAAGGAGTGCGACGCCCTGCTGCAGGGCCACTTCAAGCTGACCTCGGGCAAGCATTCGGAGTGGTACTTCGAGAAGATCCGGCTCATCGAGAAGCCGGCCGCCCTGGAGAAGATCGTCGACCTGCTGGCCGCAAAGATCAAACGCGAGGTCCCGGATTTCGAATACGTCGTCTCCCCCGCCTACGGCGCCATCGCCATCGGCTTCCTGGCCGCACTCAAGCTGGGCAAGAAGTTCGCATTCACCCAGCGGGCCGACGAGAAGATGACCATCCGCTCGGGCTTTTCGGGGCTCGACGGCTCGCGGGCCGTCATCGTCGAGGACATCCTGACAACGGGCGGGTCCATCCTGGAGGTCATCGCCTGCCTGAAGGAGCACCAGGTGCCGGTGGCCGGGATCTACGTCCTGGTCGATCGGAGCGGCGGGTCGGTCCCTATCGAGGGGAAGGCCGTCGGCAGCCTGCTCGCCCTCAAGGTCGAGGCCTTCGAGCCGGACGTCTGCCCGTTCTGCGCCAGGGGACTGCCCCTCACCAAGCCCGGCGCGTCGGATAAGAAGGTCTGACCGCCGGCCTGTCACGCCTCAAGCCTTGTTTTCGGGCTGCACATTCAACTTCGAAGTGCAACGACTCGGGTAAAGACCTCGAGAGGTGTTCTGTACTTCAAGCACTTCCTCGGCCGGTTGTTGATCCGGGATTCGACCTCGGCGATCTCTTCCTCGGTGATGTTACGGAAGTCTGTGCCCTTTGGCAAGAACCAACGGACCATCCCGTTGGTCTGCTCGTTAGTCCCCCTCTGCCATGAGGCGTAAGGGCGGGCAAAATAGCACTTGGTTCCGATCTCTGTGGTGATCTCTTCATGCAGGGTGTTCTCGGTACCGTTGTCGAGTGTGATCGTCTTCCTGAGCGCCGACGGGAAACCGGCCAGCCGTCTAACGACCGCCCTTTTGGTCTCCCCCGCCGCTTTGCGCTCGAGCTTCGTTAACAGGAGCAACCGACTCTTCCGTTCCGTAAGACTGTTGAGCACGGGCGGGCTCTTCTGGGACTCCATGGTATCCCCCTCCCAATGACCATAATATCTTCTGGAATCGACGGCCTTCGGCCTGGCCTCGATCGGTATCCTGTTCGGGATCTTGGTTTTACGGACCTTGCGGCCCAAGCCCTTGAGCTTGCGCATCCGGTGAGCCCGACGCAGCAACTGGATCAGATCCTTGCGATCTTTGGTCCGGCGGTCATAGAGATACTGATAGATCGCTTCATGACTGACACGCAGGCCCCGATGTTCCAGTGGAAGCCTTCCGGCAATGATCTCCGGCGACCAACCGAGCTTCAGCTTTTCGCGGATATAGGCCCGGATCTTGTCGTTCCTGATGCGGGGCCGGCGGCTGGCTTGGCTGCGGCGCTCGTCGCTTTTGTCCTGGGCTCGACAGGGACAGTAAAGGCGCCGCAGGGGGGTGCCGTTCCGGCTCAGCTCTCGGGAGACGGTGCTCTTACTTCGGTGAAGAGTCTTGGCCATCTCAGCCAGGCTAAGGCCCTCATGATAAAGTTTGGCCAGGCGTTCGCGCTGCCTCACCGTCATATGCTTATAATGTTTGCCCATTTGCACTTAGGATAGCATCCGTCAATGAAACTACCCCAAGTGTTGCATTTCATTATTGAACTTGCGCCCCAAAAACAGCGTTTTAAGGCCGATTCGAGGCCTCTGGAACGACCTAACTATTTGATTTCACTCTGATTGCTGCGGTCCGACCCCATTAATCCCCTTGGCTTTATTCCCCGATGGAAATCGCCAACAGATACCACGCCGCGTGCGGCAGCCACTGCTCGGCCCAGCGCCAGTCGTCGTCCTTGCCGGTTTTAGCGTAGCGCAAGCCGAAGTCGATGCCCTCGACGTCCCCTTCGGCGTACCCTCCCGTGATGCCGTTGCAGATGCCCCCCGGCGCGTTCGTATATTCGTAGGAATCGAAGAACATGTAGGGGATGTTGTTGCGGCCGTGGCCGTGAAGCATGCAGGCGTCGTAGGGATTGAGTCCTAGGATCCAACTGAGTTGGTCGCGGCTGTAAGCCCGAAGCCTGTCGGCGACCACGGCGTCGGTCGGTTCGGTCCCTGATGTGGCGCTCGAATCCCCGGACGGGCTGCTGCCCTTACTGCCGCTGCCGCTACCTTCTTCAGCGAATGTGCGCGCCGCCAGCGCGGCCGCCGCGGCCATCGACCCCAACCTGGCGTTCTCGCCCTGCCACCAAGGTGCGGTCTCGGTGTCGTGGGGGAAGAAGAAAGCCGAACGGCGTGTCGCTGCGCCGTCCTTCGACTGGACGAGCTGACGGCTGTAGCCGAAGGGATTCGCGACTTCTCCGGTCACCGCGAGCTCGAAGGCGAACGATCTCCGGACGGTTTCGAGGGCCTTTGCCTTGTGCTCCTGGTCCGCCGTACGCGCGTAATCCAACAGCGCGATCGCCGGAAGACCGGCGTCGACGGGGTGGAAGAAGGGGCGGTCGCCGTCGTCGGCCCGCCAGTAATCCGAGTAGGCCGCGCCAGCCTTCCCGCCGCTTTTCTCGTTCGTCCACGTGGTTAGCCTGGCTTCGAGCGAGGCCGCCCGCCGGTCGGCCGCTGCCTTGTATATCTCCTTCCTTGTCGTCCGATAGAGCTCCGTCGCCGCGATCAAGGCGCAATAATCGTCGAGGATATTCTCCTTGCCGTCGTTCGTGAACATCAGGTTGTTCTTCTCGAGGAAGGCGAAGGCGTCCTCGGCGGCCTTCAGGTAATCCGCGGCCTTGAACTCGCCCTCGCCCCGGCTCAGGCCGTAGCCCTCGCTCCCGGGCGCTCCCGCCGCCCCGCCCCGCGCCGCGGCCATGGCCAGGGCCGCGATGCAGAGCCCAGCACCCTCCCTGTACCCTGCCTCATAGGCCGCATCGCCCGTGATCCTCTCTCGGCCGTAATCGCGGAACTTGTCTTTGGTCTCCGGGGTCAGGATGATGTGGCGCTCGGCCTTCGGGGTGATCCGCCGGTCCTCCGGCTTCTTCTCCGGGCCGCGGCCCGAGACCGTGATGTAGAACGAGCCGCGCGGGTCCTTGCTGCGAACGAGGTAATCCGCGCCGAAGAGGGCCTCGTCGAGCAGGCGCTTCCGGTACTGCTTGAGAGCCGGCTCGTCCCGCCTCTCGATCTCGTCCAAGGCCCGGAAGAGGGCCCAGGCCGTAAGCGAGACCTGCTGCGGATTGAAATAGCTCGAGTAGGAGAGGTGGGAGAGGTGCTTGCCGTAATCGCCGGTGGCGTCGAACCAGCCGCCGTGGACGTCGACGACGCCGGGCTTGCCCTCGAAGATCATCTTGCGGTCAGCCTTGTCCCACAGCCCCGACGAGCGCTGACCTTTGAAATAGTAGATCACGTCCGAGAGGGTGTTGCGCGCGAGGGCGTTCTTTTGGACGAGAAGGGGGTGAGAGCGAACGGAACCGGAGACAACCGCCCCCTCCGCGGCTCTCCCCTCGGCGCTTGCCTTCGGCAGGCATTCGATGACGTAGGTCCCTTCCTCCCTGACGGCGCTCCAGTCGATCGTCCAGAAGTCCCAATCCTTCCATTTGGCGACCGGGCCTGCATGGATAGGGGTGCCCGTCAAGACGACCTCGCCGCCGGGGTAGCGCTTGACGGTGAAGGCTGCGAACGAATCGCCCGCACGGCCCTGGACCACGACCTTCTTCGACCCGAGCGGCTCATAGCCGACTTGGTTGGTCAGAACTCGGGCGGACGGCCGCGCTTGGGCTGGCCCCCTGTCGGCCTGTTCAGACTTCTTCTGCGGGCCGCATGCGGCCAAAATACCGAAGATGGCAAGATTCAGCGTTATGATGACAACTGATTTTCCGGGTGATTTCATCATAGGGCCCTCCTAGGGGGATATCTGGCCGATTGGGATGCCTGCCGATTCTACAACAGATGTCTTCGAATAAAAATCAGGATTGCCGCAGCCAGGGAGGACGAGACAGAGGATCGGTCCGGCCGACTGGATCGGGCCCTCGGGCCCCATTCAGGAAACGCTATTTTTTTGCCTTAAAAAGTGTCCAGGGCTGCGCTTTCATGTCCTTCAGATAGGGCGCCTGCCACTTGTATTCCGGGTGCGCCTTGAGGAAATCGGCCGCCACAAAGTCGTGCCCGCACGGATGGCCCATGTGGGCCCACATCTTCATCTCTTTGACCAGCGCGCTCG
>Ga0208980_10002975_pt1 | contig 10271 bp, 8 predicted proteins | sample WetSurMetagenome_3_FD_187993 | JGI IMG/M metagenome (GOLD analysis project Ga0208980, IMG submission 187993) | Wetland microbial communities from Twitchell Island in the Sacramento Delta, sample from surface sediment Aug2011 Site A1 Bulk (version 2) | ecosystem: Environmental > Aquatic > Marine...
GATGGGTGCGATGTTCATCGGCCAGCAATTCCTGCAGGACGTGCTGGGCTATTCGACGCTGAATGCCGGTCTCGCCATCCTGCCAGCGGCGCTCTTCATGATCCTGGCTGCGCCGCGTTCGGCCAAGTTGGTCGAGGCGCGGGGAGCGCGGTTCACGCTGCTAGCTGGCTACGTGTTTGTCCTCCTCGGGTTTGTGACCATGTTGTTGCTGTGGAATGAGGGCATTCCCTATTGGATCGTCGGGCTGGGCTACGCCTTCGTCGGCATTGGCGTCGGCCTGGCGGGCACGCCCGCCTCACACTCGCTGACCGGCTCGGTGCCTGCCACCAAAATGGGCATGGCGTCGGGCACGGCTGATTTGCAGCGCGACCTGGGCGGAGCGCTTATGCAGTCGATTTTCGGTGCGGTGCTCGCGGTGGGTTATGCGGCCGCGATGACGGCGGCACTGACCAGCACGCCCAATGCCGCTCAGGTTCCCAGCACCGTCACCAATTCGCTGACCATGTCCTACGCCGGTGCGCAGTCTGTCGCGACGGCGTACCCGCAGTATGCGACCCAGATCACGGCGGCAGCGAAGACCGCCTTCCTGGACGGCGATCAGTACGCCTACATCGCGGGCATCATCGCGGTGCTGATCGGTGCAGCGCTGGTCTTCTTCATGTTCCCGAGGCGAGATGAAGAGCGCAAGATGCTGATGGATTTTCACACGCAGGATGTGGCGGCCATGACAGCGGCGACTGCCGACAAGAAGTAAAACGGTTCTGACGAAAATCAATTCCTATTCAAGTGAGATGATCATGACCAAACCAGAAAATGAAACTCCGATCTATACCCTGCTGGCTTTCTGCTTTCCCGCTCGATCAACGGCCGGTGAAGTGCTGAAGGAATTGAAGGCCGCTAAGAAATTGGAAGAGTATCACGTCGTGGCTGAAGCCGTGGTCGAGGTGGATGAGCACGGCAAGAGCCACGTTCATCAACATGGACGCGGTGGTGTGGGCGCAACCGCCGGCATCATGGCCGGTGAGGCGCTGGCGCTGCTCGGCGGGCCGGTAGGCTTGTTAGCGATGGCAGTAGCGGGTGGCGCGATCGGCGGTGCAGTAGGTCACTTCGTCGATCAAGCCTTTGCCAAAGAGGATCTGGCTAAGTTGCAAGATCAGCTGCCGCCCAATTCGTCGGCGTTGTTGACGATGGCGAAAGAGGCCGAGACCGCGAAGATCACCGCGGCTCTGGAAAACTACAAGGCAGCCGTAGTGACACTGGCGCTGGGCGAGGAAGCATCATCCGTCGTGGCGCAGGCGATCACTTCCGGCGAGGCTTCACTATCGAGTGATGCGGCAAAGACGGCCTCGAGTTAATTAACTCACCTTGCGCAGTTTGTAGGCGGGGCATCTCCATGCCCGCTGTGCGAAACGGTATAGGGATGCCGTTTCTGCGTGAGGTGAAAAGAATCATCAGAACTTTACGAAGGATGAATGCTCATGGCAACTGAAGCCAAACCGCAACGCACAGGCTTTATGCCCAACATCAGCTCTGGACTGGCGACCGGCTTGTTCAGCATTCCCGAAGGCATGGCTTACGCGCAGCTGGCAGGTGTGAATCCCGTTTACGGTCTGTATTCAGGCATTGTTGCCACCATCGTCGCTTCACTCAGCACCGGCACGATCTTGATGATGAGCACGTTGACCAGTGCCATCGCTTTGACCACCGGCAGCGTGCTGCAAAACGCCGGGATTCAAAGCAGCCAACTGCCGCAGGCGTTGTTCACCGTCACGTTTCTGGTGGGCGCGATCATGTTCGTGCTGGGTATCGCGCGGCTAGGCAGCATCGTCAACTTCGTCTCGAATGCAGTGATGACGGGCTTCGTGGCGGGCGCTTCACTGTTGATTATTCTGGGACAAGAGCATCACCTGACGGGCTACAGTCCGGTCGGCGCGGATCAATGGCAGAAGACCATCAACTGGCTGCAAAATATTTCGCAGTGGGATAAAACCACGGTAGCCGTGTCGGTGATCGTGATCATCTTCATGGTGATCCTCAAGCGCATCAGGCCACTGGAGAAATTCGCGGCCATCATTGTACTGGTCATGGCAACGATCATCGTTAATCTGTTCAAAATTCCGACGGAGCTGGTGGGCAGCATCGCTACGATTCCCAACAGTCTGCCGCAGTTTATGCTACCCAATTTCAGCTTAGCGCCACAATTGATTTTAGGTTCTGTCTCGGTGGCGTTGGTCGCGCTGGCACAAGGCGCGGGCATCAGCACCGCCGTGCCCAATCCCGATGGCAGCAAAGCAAGCACGTCGCGTGACTTCGTTGGCGAGGGTCTGGGCAATCTGGCGGGCAGTTTCTTCCAATCGATGGGGACGGGCGGATCATTGTCGCGCACGGGCATCAGCGTGGGGGCCGGGGCGAATAGTCGGTTGGGCGGTGTCTTCGCCGGGTTGTGGCTCGGCTTGATCGTGCTGTTGTTTGGCAGCACTGCCGAGAAAGTGCCGCTGGCCGTTATCGGTGGGATGTTAGCCGTGATCGGCGTGGAGTTGATCATGGCGCGCGTGCCCAGCGCCCGCTTGGTGATTCGCACGGGGGCGTGGGGACCGATCGTGGCGATGGCGATCACGTTCTTCTCGGCGTTGTTTATCCCGCTGCAAGATACGATTTTCCTCGGCGCAGTCTTGTCGCTGCTGTTGTATGTGGGCGCGTCGTCGCGCAAGTTCAAGCTGCAGCAGGCGGTGCGGTTGGACGATGGCGGCTGGGAAATGCAGGATGTACCGAAGACGCTGACGCCCAATCAGGTGACGGTGTTAGTGATCCAAGGATTGGACTTCTTTGCTGAAGTGCCCACGCTGGATGATCAGATGCCGCCTGCGCGCAGCGTTTCCAACGCCGCCGTAGTCCTGGTGGTGCGCGACATGCAACAAGTGACCAGCACGGCGATCAAGTGGTTGGAGCGATATGCGAAGAACTTGCAGGCCAACGGCAGTGTGTTGATGTTGGCTGATGTCAATCTGAAGGTGTTGGACACGTTCAAGAAGAGCGGCGCGCTGGAGGTGCTCGGCGCAGAGAATGTGTTCCCCGCGACGAAGCGGGTGCTGGACGCCGAGAACATGGCGTGGGACGCGGCGCAGCAGTGGTTGAAGGCACGTCCCGCCGCAAAGGCTTAGAGCGATGTCCATGACGACTGAAGCCAAGCCACAACGCACCGGCCAGGCGGCCAACATCATGTCGGGGTTGGCGACCAGCCTGTTCAACGTCCCGACCGGGTTAGCCTATGCCCAGCTAGCGGGGGTGAATCCCGTCTATGGATTATATGCCGGCATTGTCCCAGTGGCCGTGGCAGCACTCAGTACCGGCGCGATGTTGATGATCAGCACGCTGACCAGCGCCATCGCTTTAGCGACGGGCAGCGTGCTGCAAGTCGCAGGCATTCAATCCAGTCAACTGCCGCAAGCGTTGTTCACGATCACGTTCCTAACGGGCGCGATCATGTTCCTACTGGGCATTCTGCGACTGGGCAGCATCGTCAACTTCGTATCTAACGCGGTGATGACGGGCTTTGTGGCGGGCACAGCGCTGTTGATCATTCTAGGACAAGAGCAACATCTAACGGGCTACAGTCCGGTCGGCGCGGATCAATGGGAGAAGACAGCCAACTGGCTGCAAAACATCGCACAGTGGAATTGGACGACGGTGGGGGTGGCAGCGGCTACGATCGTATTGATGCTGATCTTCAAGCAGATTCGTCCGTTGAAAAAATTCGCGGCGATTCTGGTACTGGCGGTGGGCACGATCGTCGTTGCTCTCTTCAAAATCCCGATCGAGCTGGTGGGCGGCATCGCTACAGTGCCCAGCAGCTTGCCGACTCCTATGCTGCCCGATTTCAGCCTAATTCCGCAGCTAGCGTTAGGTTCTCTTTCGGTAACGTTCGTCGCGCTGGCGCAGGGGGCGGCGGTCAGCACAGCAGTGCCCAATCCCGATGGCAGCAAGTCCAGCTCGTCACGCGATTTCATCGGGCAGGGGCTGGGCAATCTGGCAGGCTGCTTCTTCCAATCGATCGGCACAGGCGGTGCGTTGTCGCAGACCGGCGTCAGCGTCGCGGCGGGCGCTAATAACCGATCGGGCGGGGTATTTGCCGCATTGTGGTTGGGCTTGATCGTGCTGTTGTTTGGCAGCACTGCCGAGAAAGTGCCGCTGGCTGTGATCGGTGGGATGCTGGTCGTGATCGGTGTGGAGTTGATCGTAGCGCGCGTGCCCAGCATCAGGCTGGTCATCCGCACCGGGGCGTGGGGACCGATCGGGGCGATGGCGATCACGTTCTTCTCGGCGTTGTTTATCCCGCTGCAAGATACGATCTTCCTCGGCGCGCTGCTGTCGCTAGTACTGTATGTAGGCGCATCGTCGCGGAAGCTCAAGTTGCAGCAAGCAGTGCGACGGGATGATGGCAATTGGGAAATGCACACTGCGCCGAAAGCGTTGAATTCTAATGAAGCCATTGTCCTGGTGATTCAAGGATTGGACTTTTTCGCCGAAGTGCCGACGCTGGCCGATCAGATGCCGCCCGCGCATGGTGCTTCACGAGCAGCGGTGATTCTGGTCTTGCGCGATATGCAGCATCTCACCAGCACGGGCATCAAATGGCTGGAGTCTTACGCGGCGGAGTTGAAGGCGCATGACAGCGTGCTGATGCTGGCAGACGTTGATCCCATGGTTGTGCAAACCTTGAAGCGAAGCGGCGCGCTGGACGTTGTTGGCGTAGATAATGTCTTTCCGGCGACGATCCAGGTACTGGCGGCCGAGAATATGGCGTGGGAAGCGGCGCAGCAGTGGTTGAAGGCGCACGTGGTTTGATGAAGATCCGTGCGAGGGTTGCGATTTTCCTCGCACGGGTGGACTAGGAAAGTATCATGATCGCCTTTCTCCTGTTGTTTGTCACTCTCGGTCGGCTGTATCGTGACATGATCAAGCAACCGGAAACGCGCGCGTTGCTGATCATGGTTGTGCTCGTGCTCGCCATTGGTGTGGGGTTTTATATGCGCGTGGAAGGGTGGAGTTTGTTAGACACGCTTTACTTTTGCGTCGTGACCCTGGGCACCGTGGGTTACGGCGACATCACGCCCAAGACCGATGAGGGCAAGCTCTTCACGGTATTCTACATCATCATCGGGTTGGGCGTCATCGGCGGTTTCTTTGCTACATTGGGTCGCCTGATCGATCCGCAACGGTTGTTGTCGCTGCGGATCACGCCGCCCGATCTGGCTAAAGAGCGCGAGCGGCTGGAACACCTGCGACACTATGAGAAAGGGAATGAGCCGCCGCCTGAGGACATCGGCAAGACCGATTGAGGTTGAACACCTGTACGGTCGTTAAGAACACAAGAACATTGAAAGGATCTGCTCATGAATCACGAATCTCAATTTTGCTCTCCGTCGATGAAGTGATTGATCGGCTTAAGTCTGCTCGTCGTTCTGGTGCTGGCTGCCTGTGCGCTGAAGTGATCGCGCCAGATGCTGATCGAGCAGGAACTGCGCCACAAGCAAGTAAACACCACACGAGGCGAGAGCCATGAGCATCGAATCAGGTCTAGCGGTCTTTGTTGTTTTGCTGGCGATCTACGGCGGAATTGGCATTCTGCTGGGACGCTGGTCGATCACCATGCCGATGGTGTTTGTGATCATCGGCGTGGTGCTGGGCGTGTATGGGTTGAACTGGCTGCCGATCAGGCCGGGCGATGAAGCCATCCGTGTGTTGACCGAGATCACGCTGGCGCTGCTGCTCTTTGCGGATGCTTCGACCATCGATTTCAGCCGGCTGCGCCATGATGCGGGTATGCCGCTGCGTTTGTTGGGCGGCGGTTTGCCGTTAACGATGGCCCTGGGGGCGCTCATCGCCTGGCTGTTTTTTCCAACACAAGGCTTGGGGTTTGCTTTGCTGTTGGCGGCAATTCTGGCCCCCACCGACGCGGCGCTGGGTTTGCCGATCTTTATCAATCCCAATGTGCCAGGGCGCATCCGCCGCGCCTTGAATGTGGAGAGCGGCTTGAATGATGGGATCGCCACGCCGTTCGTGACGCTGTTCATCGCGCTGGCCGTGGCTGAAGAAGGCGCATTGCCCACAGGCGGCTGGCTGTCGGGCGCGCTCATGCAACTTGCGCTGGCCGTCATCGTTGGCACCGCGGTCGGTGTGGTGGGCGGCAAGCTGCTGGAGTTGGCGCATGAGCGCAAATTGACTTATGGCGCGCCTTTGCAATTCGCGGTACTGGCGTTGGCTTTAGCGGCTTACCTGGGTTCTATCGCGTTGGGCGGGAATGGTTTTGTCGCGGCGTTCATCGCCGGGATCGTTTTTGGGGCGGTCACTCATAATCGGCTGGCCGAGAGCGCTGATTACACCGAAACCACAGGCACGCTCTTATCGTTGTTCGTGTGGACGATCTTTGGCGCGGTGTTTGTCGTGCCCGCCGCGCTGCTGGCTTTTGACTGGCGTGTGGTCGGCTATGCTGTGTTGAGCCTGACGCTGATCCGCATGTTGCCTGTGGCATTGTCGTTGATCGGGTTGCGCTTCAGGCGGGACACCATAGGCGTGATGGGATGGTTCGGCCCACGCGGTCTGGCTTCGGTGATCTTTGGGCTGATGGCCTTCGATGCCTTGACGGGGAGTGGCAAGGAAGCCGGACTGCTCGCTTCCATTGTGACGTGGACGATTTTGTTGAGCGTGCTGGCGCATGGACTCTCGGCACAGCCGTTAGCGGCCTGGTATGCGCGCCGCTTGAAAACTGCGCCAGCAGATGCACCAGAATTGGTGGAAGTGCAGGAGATTCAAGTGCGCCGGGATGTCCTGTTGACCGCGAGTAGGCATACGTCCGTCGAACAAAGTGGATCGTAAAGGAGTATTGCAATGCTGAAAAAAATTGGCCGGATTCTTATTCTGGTGGTAGCGGTATTCGTGATTGTCCTCAGCATCGGTGGTATCTTTGGAGCCTGGGGCGTTAACAGTGTGGTGTCTAACGCCACGCTGCAGGTGTTCTCGATCGTCCAGACCGGCGTCAAGATCGTCGATACGGCCGTGGGGCGAGTGGATACACTGGTGCAGACCGCCCGCAGCGAGGTGCAGCAGGCGAGTGAAATGGTTACGACGGCAGCCGGTAACCTGCAAGAAAACCGGCCCGTGTTGACGGCACTGAGCGAACGGTTGGAGACCCGGCTAGGTCCCACAGTCGACAAGATTCAAGAAGCGGCCGCCCCGGTGCATGATGCTCTGGTGACAGTCAGCAGTGCGGTCAGCTTCGCCAACTCGCTGTCCTTCATCCAGGAGCGCGCGCCGCGCCTGGATCAATTGGACCAAACCTTAACGCAGCTCAGCTCGCTGGCCGCCGATGTCCGTCAGCTCCGCACGACGCTGCAAACCGCAGTGACAGAGAAAGCCGACCAGCTAACTCAGGGGGTAGCAACGGCACTGACCGATTTGGCTGCTCGCATCGACGGCCGCTTGGCCGATGTTCAGAGCCGCGTGCAAGCGCTTCAGTCTGAGGTCATGGCGTTGCAAGCGCGTCTCCAGACGCTTCAGTCTGTGTTGCTGTTGGTCTATAACTTGATCGCGCTGCTGGCAACACTGCTGTATATCTGGGTGATCTACTCGCAGGTGGTGGTCATCCGGCATCACTGGACGCACTCAAACGCTGCGGCGCTGGCGCCCGTCACACCGGAGTCAAGTGAGCCGGTTGTCACTGAGCCAATCGCGGCTCAGCTGCCGCTGCCGATCGAAGCGGAGACCTCCGCTCAACCCGCGGCCGATACAGCGCCCGATCAGCCGGAGAAGTCACAATAGTTCCGGCCGTAATGCAGCGCTCTGTCGGTCTGCCGCAGGCCGATCGGGATTGGCGGCGAATCGATCTCGGGTAGTCTGACGGCCACCGCTGGCCGTCGCAAAAATCAATCTCCGAAAAGGAGGAAACGGAAATGCGTACGAATAGTTCAGGTTGTTTGACGGCGTTGGTGTCCGGTGGATCGCGGTTGCTGCTGTTGATGTACTGGATTTCGCGTCCGGTGCAGTGGAGTCTGGCGTTCAATAACAGCTGGCTGCTGCCGTGCCTCGGCTTCCTCTTCCTGCCGTTCACGACGCTGGTGTACGTGTGGCTGGTGCAGGGTGTGGGCGCGATCAGCGGTATCGACTGGTTGTGGCTGATTCTGGCCTTCATCGTCGACGTTGCCAACACGGCCGGCGCGGCCGCGGCGAATCGCCAGATGATGCCGGGCTATCAGCAAACCCCGCCGCAGCAATAGCCGACAGTGATCACCTTGCGAGGGAGGGGAGCGATCTTGGTCGCGCGCCCTCGCAAGGTGGAAAGTAAGGTGAGACGTCACTTCCGCTGCAACGGAGAGACATCATGACAGACTTGGGCAATGCGGGCCTGTTGGCCGTGTTTGGGCTGGCGGCGATCATTACCTGGATCGCTGGGGTGACTTTAGCCAAAGCCACCGATGTGCTTGATGATCGTTTTCATCTGGGCGAGGCGATCGGCGGCATGATTTTGTTGTCAGTGGCAGGCAGCCTGCCCGAACTGGCGATCACCCTTTCGGCGGCGAAGAGCGGACATCTCGACATCGCCGCGGGCAATCTGATCGGTGGCGTGGCCATGCAGACTTTTGTGCTGGTCATCGCCGATTGGTTTGGGCGCGGCCGACCACCGCTGACTACGGCGGCCGCATCGCTGGTTCCGGCGCTCGAAGGGCTGTTAGTCGTCGTCGTCGTGGGCTTCACGATCATGGGCGGCCTGTTGCCGTCCAGTGCCAGCATCGGGCCGGTCGGGGTTGCAACCATCGGGATTGTGATCGCCTGGATTGTCGGCATGTTCCTGCTCAGTCGCGTCCGTGATCGATCGGATTTGGCGCTGAGCGCCGTCGGTGGGACGACTACCACATCGCCGGAAGGTGAGACTGCTTCTGGCAAAGGCCAGAAGGCCACACGCGCCATTATCATATTTGTCCTCGCTTCCATTGCGACGTTGATCGCGGGTGTGCTGTTAGAGCAGAGCGGCAACGCGCTGGCCGATAATCTGGGCATCAACGGCGTCCTGTTTGGCGCGACCTTCCTATCGCTGGCAACCGCGCTGCCGGAAATCAGCAGCGGCATCACGGGCGTGCGCATGCGGCGCTACACCATGGTCTTCGGCGATATGTTTGGCGGGAATGCTTTCCAACTGACGCTCTTCATTCTGGCCGATCTGGTCGCCGGGCAGCCGGTGCTGCCGTATGAAGGAAAATCCAATGCCTGGATTGGCGCAGTCGGCCTGGTGATGACCGCCATCTTTGTGGGTGGCATTATCTTGCGTCCCCGGCGGCGCTATGCCAGTCTGGGGCCGGATTCGTGGGTGGTTTCTCTGCTCTATGTGTTAGGACTCTTGGGCTTAGTAATTGTTTCGCAATAGCTTATTCAACAGAAATCAATCCGCCCTCAGTCGGTTACTGAGCAAGTTGAAAATCCGGATGAACAAGGAGCATACTTATGGCTAACCAACCCGATAGGCATTCGCGTGCACAATTACCCATTCCTGAAATACCTCGGCCGGGGTTGACGACGTATGATGCTAAAGACCCGGATACCAAGTTCCCGCCGATCGAACCACTGCGCCCACCGGCCGGTGCGCCCAATGTGTTGATCGTCCTGCTGGACGATGTGGGCTTTGGCGCATCGAGCGCTTTTGGCGGGCCATGCCACACGCCCACGTTCGAGAAATTGGCCACCGGAGGGCTGAAGTACAATCGGTTCCACACCTGCGCCCTGTGCGCGCCCACGCGCCAAGCCTTGATGACAGGGCGCAATCACCACTCCGTCGGTATGGGCAACATCACCGAGACGGCAACCGCGGCTCCCGGTCAAAGCTCACTGCGGCCCAACACCAAAGCGCCCGTCGCACTAACGCTGAAGTTGAACGGCTACTCCACGGCGATGTTCGGCAAGTGCCATGAAGTACCCGTGTGGGAGTCAAGCCCGATGGGGCCGTTCGAGCACTGGCCTGCGGGTGGCGGCGGCTTCGAGTACTTCTACGGTTTCATCGGCGGCGAGAACAACCAGTGGGATCCGGCGTTGTATGAGGGCTTGACTCCGATCGAACCGCCCGCGACCCCGGAGGAAGGTTATCACTTGACTGACGACCTGGCCGATCATGCAGTGAATTGGATTCGTCAGCAGAAGGCGTTGATGCCGGACAAGCCGTTCTTTGTTTACTTCTCGCCCGGTGCGACGCACGCGCCGCATCACGTGCCCAAGGAATGGGCTGA
>Ga0208980_10002976_pt1 | contig 10270 bp, 5 predicted proteins | sample WetSurMetagenome_3_FD_187993 | JGI IMG/M metagenome (GOLD analysis project Ga0208980, IMG submission 187993) | Wetland microbial communities from Twitchell Island in the Sacramento Delta, sample from surface sediment Aug2011 Site A1 Bulk (version 2) | ecosystem: Environmental > Aquatic > Marine...
TAGTTTCAACTTTTCTTTTATATGTATCAAGAACCTTTGAGTAGACTTTTTCAGTAGTTTCATTTGAGTTAAGCTTCTTAAACTCCTGATCTCTGACTGGAGAATCCATTGAAAATGAACGGATAAGATCAAAATCAAAACCTTCAAAATCTGCATTTCCATGATAAATATCCACCAGGTTCTCAGTTACATCGAACATCATATTTGCTATGTCAAGGCTAAGTCTTTCTCCAAGAAGTGCATGCCGTCTCTTTTTGTAAATAACCTCCCTCTGAGAATTCATAACATCATCATATTCGAGAAGCCTTTTTCTTATCCCAAAGTTATTTTCTTCGACTTTCTTCTGTGCACGTTCTATAGATTTGGTAATCATAGAATGTTGAATCATTTCACCATCTTTAAGACCAAGTTTATCCATAATTCCGGCAATTCTCTCTGAGCCAAAAAGCCTCATAAGCTCATCCTCAAGTGAGACAAAAAATTGCGAGGATCCAGGGTCACCCTGCCTTCCTGATCGCCCTCGTAACTGGCGGTCAACCCTTCTCGATTCATGTCTTTCGGTACCTATAATTGCAAGTCCTCCTGCCTGTCTGACCTCCTCTGTAAGTTTAATATCAGTGCCACGGCCTGCCATATTAGTGGCAATAGTTATGGTACCTGTTTTACCTGCTTCAGCAACAATTTCAGCCTCCCTCTGGTGAAGTTTTGCATTTAAGACGTTGTGCTTAAGTCCCTTCATTTTAAGCATCCTGCTTAATAATTCTGATATCTCAACTGATGTTGTTCCGACAAGCACCGGACGTCCAAGGCGATTCATTTCAGCAATCTCCTCAATTACCGCATTATATTTTTCACGTTTTGTTTTATAAACAAGATCTTCCCTGTCAAATCTTATAACAGGACGGTTAGTCGGAATAACCACAACATCAAGCTTGTAGATATTCCATAATTCACCTGCTTCTGTTTCGGCAGTACCGGTCATGCCCGCAAGTTTGTGATACATCCTGAAATAGTTTTGTAGTGTCACAGTTGCGTAAGTCTGAGTTGCTGCTTCAACTTTGACATTTTCCTTTGCTTCAATTGCCTGATGCAATCCATCCGAATATCTCCTGCCTTCAAGGATACGTCCGGTTTGTTCATCAACAATCTTAACCTTGTTATCTATTACGACATATTCAGTATCCCTGTCAAATAGTGTCCAGGCTTTAAGTAACTGAGTCATTGTATGAACCCTCTCAGATTTAACTGAATAATCCTGTAAAAGTTCGTCCTTAATTTTGAGTTTCTCCCGATCGGAAAGACTTGATTTTTCAATTTCGGCAATCTTAGAACCGACATCAGGAAGGATAAAGAAACTTGCATCTTCGACAGAGGTTGAAATAAGATCCAAACCCTTTTCTGTAAGCTCAATTGAATTAGCTTTTTCGTCTATAATAAAGTACAGCTCATCGGTCACTTTGGGCATTTCTTTATTATTGTTCTGCATGTAGAAGTTCTCAGTCTTCAAAAGAAGTGACTTGTTTCCTTCTTCACTCAGGAACTTGATCAGAGCGCTATTCTTTGGAAGACCTTTAAATGCTCTGAGAAGCAAAAGGCCTCCTTCTTCATTTTTGTTATCCGCAATAAGTTTCTTCGAATCAGCCAATATCTGTGTAACCAGCTTTTTCTGTGCATTTACGAGTTTATCGACTTTAGGTTTAAGCTCATCGAATTGCTGAGTATCGCTTTTTGCGGTTGGTCCTGAAATTATAAGCGGTGTACGGGCATCATCAATCAATACCGAGTCGACCTCATCAACAATGGCATAGTGATGCTTACGTTGTACAAGGTCCTCAGGATTTATTGCCATATTATCCCTGAGGTAATCAAAACCGAATTCGTTGTTTGTACCAAAAGTAATATCAGCATTATAGGCCTTTCGTCGCTCCTGTGAATTTGGCTGGTGCTTATCAATACAATCAACGGTAAGGCCATGGAATTCATAAATCGGGCCCATCCATTCAGAGTCACGTTTTGACAGATAATCATTAACTGTAACAATATGTACACCTCTTCCGGCTAGAGCATTCAGAAAGACAGGCAATGTAGCTACAACTGTTTTTCCCTCTCCTGTACCCATCTCTGCGATTTTACCCTTATGAAGTGCAACACCTCCAATAAGCTGAACATCATAATGAACCATGTCCCAGGTTATTTCATTACCCCCTGCTATCCACTTGTTACTCCAACGAGCGTTGTCGCCCTGAATTGTTATACTTTCCCTGATGGCTGCAAGATCCCTGTCAAATTGTCGTGCTGTGACTTCCAGTACACTATTTTCTTTAAATCTTTTTGCAGTCTCTTTTATGATAGCGAAAGCCTTTGGAACGACACTATCGAGCTTCTCCTCAAGTTTCTCGTTTATCAGTTTCTCAATCTTATCTATTTCATTGTAAATCTCCTCTTTACGGTATACATCCTCCTCATTTTCAGCGTTATCTCTTAGTGATTTTATCTCATTTTCATAAACTGATATACTCCCGAGAATATCCTTTTTAAGTTCATCAGTCTCATTTCTCAGCTCATCATTTGATAAACCTCTTAATTTTTCAAATTCCTGATGAATTTTTTCAACATAAGGGTTAATCTCCTTCAAATCACGCTCATATTTATTACCGAGGAAAAGGCCCAAGACACTATTTATAATGCTCATTTTTAGATGTTTTACTGTATTTTAAAATATTTTGCAAAATTAGCTTTATTTTCCAATAAAGAATTCCAAATTTTTAGTTTATGCAAAAACCCCGCCATAATTGCGGGGTTTTGATTTTTATTTTATAAGACTATACTTAATAGTCTTTATTCCATCATCGCGGTACAGGATTATTATATATATACCTGCAGGATAGCCTGAAATATCAACAAGTGTTTCGGAATCGCCTGATGTCTTACCATTTAATATGCAAATTCCTGCAGAGCTAAAAACGCTGTATCTGATTGGTTTACTGATATTATTACCAGACATGTTGCTGCTAAGTTTAATCAGCCCAGTGCCCGGATTAGGATAGGCTGTTAACTGTTCCGGATTTACATTTTCAACAGCATCAATCAGGGGACTGATCTTAAGATCCTCTATTACCCATCCCCATCCATGGGCATAAGGGTCAGAATACAACCTGAACCTGATCAATAAAGTATCTCCTGCAGGATAAGTATTTGAAGGTGAAAAGAAAATTGTATGCTTCTGAAGCATGGATTCTGTTCCGACAAAGGTTGAATTACCATCTAAAACCGAACTATTATAAGCCGTTTCCCATGATGAGGAATACCTGCTATCATAACCATCAGCCAGTTTGAACCATTTTTTGCCAAAATCATTTGAGGCTTCCAGAATTACATAGTCATAAAAATCCGTTGATCCAAATAAGGATCCTGTCTCACCAGGTTCAACAAGAACCAGCTCATTGAAATTTATTAACATGCCTGATTCATTAAGCTTTATTGGATGTCTCAAAACTGAAATGTATTCAATATTTCCTCCATCAACTTCGGGGCTTTCGTACGGATGTTTTGTATTAAGTCCATACTTACTGAATCCTGATGGTTTAGATACTTCAAAACCTTTGTTGAAAAAGTCAGCTTTCGCAGTCTTAAAATCAGTTGAATAACTTTCTACCACAGTTCCAATATCCTCAATATGAGTAACAAAATAGCCACTTTTTGGCAGAACAGCGTTATTTGCTATATGTGCAGAATCCCTGGCAAATATTCTGTAACTTATTGAATCGCCTCCATTCAGGTTTAGTAACCTGGCTTTTATAGATGTGCTGTAATTATCATTCCCTATCGCTTTTAAACCAATATATTTTGCAGTCCCGGTATTTATTTTGTACTCTATATAAACTGAATCAATACCCAGATTATCTTTTGCAACTGCTTTAAACTTAATACTATCAACATATTCGAGATAGTACTCAACGGGTGTATGAGTAATTACCGGTTTCACAGTATCAGTTCCTATATACATCTGATACCTGAGTAAATTATATAATGAAGGAGACCTGTAAAGACGTGAAAAACAATCAACAACAAAGAAATAATACTGCAGATCATTATTATATGAAGGAATATTAATAGTGGTCCTGAATGAATCATCCGAGTTGGGAGAGATCATATAAGAGGTATCACTTGACAGAAAGTTATTAAAAGAATATACCACTCCCACCCTATTTCTATAGAAGAGTGTGTCAGATTTGATCTGGGTCGAAAGAACCACATTAGTAAGGTGTTTCTCCGTGTCACCCATTGGTTTATGAATAATCCTGGTATTTATCCATCCAAGATCTCCGAGTATTGAAAAAGTATATTTTCCCGGATTATGGATTGCTTCGCCATAATCAATAGACGGGGTCATAAGTGAATTTTCCTTAAGGGTTCTGTTTTCGTCGAGATGGGAGATACTCGAACCAGCGTCCCAGGTTGAAGGAGCCCACAACCTTGCTTTTGGTATCGAAATATTATTCGACACACAGTATTTGTTTAAAAGCGGACCATTGAAATAAAGCTGGCCCCCGGTCATTTGACTTCTGAGGGATGTTGAAAAATTCTTAAACATCAGACTATCAATCAGTCTGATTCCATAATTGTTTTCAACAAATGTATCATAGATAAGAGGTAATGAGCCGGCACCATACCATCCCAAAGTTCCGTCTGTATCAAAACTGTCGTAGAAGCCCAGACCATGGCATATCTCATGCAATGCAACTGTAACCAGGTCATACTTTCCAACAGGTGTCTGACCATCGGTTCCCAGATACCATGGCTGTGAACTGTTAATAGTTAAATGCAAGTCTCCTTCAAGGTCATCATTGAGTTTTTCACCGGCTATTTTTTCTGCGAGAGATACCGGGTAGATGGCCTTTGGATTCAAAGCATCTATTCCCCAGCCTGCAACATACCATGTGATTGTAGATTGACCTAATACTCCTGAAGTTGAAATTTTTTCCCAGCTTGCAGAAATTGTAAGCCTGGTGTCGGCAGGAAGCATTGTTTTCAGGATTGATGCGGCATACTCCATAGCAATTTTTGCCTGAGCAGAGAATCCTGTATAATATATTGTTACCGACCCGCCGCCTTTTGACCCTGATTTTTTAAAGAACTCGTCAGGGGGCGGAACATAGATCCTGGTTACTTTATTGCCGGCATAACAAATGCCCGTTACCGATGAATTCGATATCAATTTCTGTCCCTGAAGTGGAAAAACAGAAGTAATAATTAAGAAAAGACTTAAATAAAAAAGCCCTCTTTTCATCTGGCAGGCTGACCACTCACTGCAGGGGTCCGCAGGCTCTGGATATCTCTGTCAAACTCGTACATATTGTTTTTGCCAACGAGCCGGACCTTATCAAGTATTGTTCTTACTGAAGCTTCTTCTTCAACCTGTTCCATCACAAACCATTGTAAGAAGTTGTGTGTGTTAAAATCTTTCTCTTCCAGAGTAAGAGCTACTATTTCATTAATGCTGGCTGTCACAAACTCCTCATGCTTAAGTACTTCTTTGAATACATCCTCAACACTTTTAAATTCAGCTACAGGTTTATCAAATGCCGGGATAACTGCTCTGCCACCTCTTTCATTAATATATTTAATGAATTTCATCATATGAAGTTTTTCTTCCTCAGCCTGGCTGTACAACCAGCCGGCAACTCCGCTGTACCCATTGTTTTCAGCCCATGAAGCCATAGCAATATAAAGGTTAGAAGAATAGCCTTCTCTTTCTATCTGTCTGTTGCAGATATCTTCTACTTTTTTCTTTAACATATTAATAATTTTTATAGGTTTTAATAATAACAGCAATCTCAGGCAGGTTGTTCATCATTCATTAAAAGTTCGATCTTTGCAATCAGGTCATTTATCGAGAACGGCTTTGAAAAAATTGCATTAGCACCCAACGCTTTTGCAAGGTTCAGATAGCTTCCCGGACCTGCCTTACCACCTCCGGAAATTGCGATAATCTTTAAGGATGGTTTTATTTCCCGGAGTCTCATTATTACCTTAAGACCATCTTCATCCGGCATTATCAGATCAGTTATAACTAGATCGGTTATTGATGGTTTGAAATGAGTAATTGCCTCTTTACCATCAGCTGCTTCAAGAACCGTATATTTATGCCTGATCAGAGAAATCTTCAGCATGTCTCTCAGTTCTTTATCATCCTCAACTATCAGTATTCCTGGCATTTCTTATCAGATAATATTTGTACTTATTTCAGCAACGACTTAATAGCCTCTGTTATCTCCTTAAGTGAAACTGGTTTTATCAACTGTTGCTTTACAATCCCCGAATTTAGTAATTTTTCTTCTAATAATTCCCGGTTGCTATCGGTGATAAGAATTAATGGAGTAAGAATTTTAAGCCTGTTGAAAATTGCTACAATATCTCCCTGTTGAATTTGTCGTGAATCGCTCATGTAAATTACAAGGTCAGGGCTTTCATCCTCTCCGGTCATAATTCTAATAAGGTGATTCTGATCCGAAATATAAATCAGCTCATAGCCGGTATTCTCAAGTGCAAGAGATAAAATTCTTGATTCATATTTATTCCCGGTTATAAAAAGTATTCTTTTTTTTCTATCTGTCTTCCCGGGAAAATCCGGATATTGTGTTGAAACAGGAAGGTAAACATAGAAAACAGACCCCTGCTCCTTCTTGCTCGAAACGAGTATTTCACCTTCCATCTCTTTGATTATTCCATGTATGACTGACAAACCAAGACCAGTGCCTTTTCCTACTTCCCTGGTAGTAAAGAATGGTTCGAAGATCCTGTTCATCAGAGATGGTTCCATACCTATGCCGGTATCTTTAAAAATCAGCAGAACATACTCATCAGCAACAATATCTTTATTCAACTCATGTTTAACAGACTTACCTTTTACAATATCCATATTTACTGATAATGTACCTCCGGTATGTTCCATAGCCTGTATTGCATTTGTCATCAGGTTTAAAAAAACTCTGAATAGCTGGGTAGGGTCAGCAAGAACATTTGCCCTTTTTGAGGGAATATAGCTCTTTATTACAATATTTGACGGTATCGAAGATTTTACAAATCCAACAGTCTCTGCAATAACTTCTGAAATACTCACCGGAACTTTTTCCTGCTCAACATGACGACTGAATGTAAGTATTTGATTCGTTATGGACCGGGCTTTTGATACAGCCCCCAGTATTTTGTTTACTTTTTCTGATAGTTCGGAATCCTCGTGCAGATCTTCCTGTAACATTTCGGCATACCCTGAAATTGTTGCAAGAATATTATTGAAATCGTGTGCTATTCCACCGGCCAGAGCTCCAATTGTCTCAAGTTTCTGTGCTTGAAGCAACCTGTCTTCAAGCATTATTTCATGCGACGAGTCTTCAACTGCCAGATCAACAAATAAAGGTTTTCCTGACTCATTAACAGCAAGATAACCACTTATACGACATGGGATTTCCTTCCCATACCAATTCTTCAGGTAAACCCTTCCCAGGTTTTTTGCATTGCAGTCGATGAGCTGCTCCAGATGTATTTCAAAAAGTCCCTCTTCCTGATAAAAACTTTTCAGATTCGCTTCTTTAACAGAGACTTCATCCTGGCAATCCATTATCCTCAGAAAAGCTTTATTTGCGTTCAGAATCTTACCTTCAGGATCACATCGTATAAAACCAACCGGCAGGTTTGTCTCAAACTTACGGAACTCTTCCTCCTTCTCAATGGCTTTCTGTTCTAATTGTTTCTGGTCATGAATATCTAAGGTCTCAGCAAGAATGTAAAATATATTCTCTGTTCTATCAGGCAAAGGGCGGAATATAACCTCAAAATATCTTTCCCCGTTTTGAGGTGTGCTGAAAGGGGCCTCATACCGCACAGTCTTTCCTGTAAAACATAAATCAATGTTACTCTTAATTGCATTCTCAAAAACATCATTGCCCCAGACCTCACCAAGAGATTTGCCAACAATTGTGTCAGGAACAACCCCATGAGCATTGCAGAATGTAGAATTGACTTTCTCGTAGATATAGTTTCGATTAATGATGCTAATCATTGACCTCGAATAGTTGAATATATGATCTGAAATTTCCTTTTCATCATTAAGGAATCTCAAAAAATTGCTATCAGCTGATATATTTGGTCTAATTTTCAATTAATTCGGGTTGGTCTTTTCAAATACTACAAGAAAAACTTAAGTTATATCCAGGTTAAAGGTTTTCTTCATATCCCTGAGAATCGGATATTTGTTGAAGAGGTAGCTGGCTTTCTGTTCATCAGTATAAAGAATATCATTTGTCTCAGTCAGATCTATTGTGGTTTCGATATCAATCGATGGCATAATAAACCTGTTTTCGAGAAAAGTTATAAGTCTCTGCCGATAGTTCAGTACAAATGTATCTTTCTGCGCAGCATTGCTGAGATGAATCTTTATGGTCTGATTGTTTTCAAATTCAGGTTTGATAGATTTAAACATACTTATGATCCTTGTCCCTTCGCCATTTAGCTGTTCAATGAAATCTGTCCAGGCCAGTTCAAATGCCTCCGGACTTACCTCTTCCTTTGTTATCGCTGTATTCACAGTTTCAGAAATATCAGGTTTTCCCTGAGGTTTCCCGGAAGGCTTGTTACTCTCTGAGATGATATCCTTGATAGAGAATGCTTTGGAAGGTTTCTCAATAACAGGGTCATGCTTACCTGAGGTAACTTCAGGTAAAACAATTTTTTTTTCAGTTAAATGAACATCCTGACGAAGGATTTCTGATTTTGAAGGTAAAGGCAAATCATCCTCTGTAATACTTAACTTTTCCCTATCAGGCTTTTTTTTTTCACCATCTTCTGACTTATCTGAGGTCAGACGGCAAAATCCGATTAGTGAAAGTTCAACATGCAGCCGAGGGTTCTTGCTGCTCTTATAGTTAAGATCACAATTATTTCCCATATCCAGGGCCCTGAATAAAAAATCCACAGGACACCTTTCTGTCTGCTGGAGGTATCTCTTCCTCACTACCGGAGTTGCTTCCAGGAGCCTTAAGGTAGATTCATCCTTGCTCACCAGAAGATCCCGCAAATGACTGTTTAGCCCTGATATAAAATTGTGTCCGTCGAATCCTTTTTCAAGTACCTCATTAAATGTCATTAACACGGAGGATACATCGCCCGATAGTGCGCCATCAACAGTCTTAAAATAATACTCATAGTCGAGGACATTTAAGTTTTCAATAACGTCCTTATATCTTATGGATTTGCCACTCAGACTTACAATCTGGTCAAAAATTGACAATGCATCGCGCATTGCCCCATCAGCTTTCTGGGCAATTATATGGAGGGCTTCCTCGTCAGCAATAATATTCTCATTTTTAGCCACATACATCAATCTACTAACTATATCTTCAATCCGGATCCTGTTAAAATCGAAAATCTGGCATCGGGACAGAATGGTTGGAATAATTTTATGTTTCTCAGTGGTAGCTAAAATAAAAATTGCATGCGATGGCGGCTCTTCAAGTGTCTTAAGGAAGGCATTGAAAGCAGATGAGGAAAGCATATGGACCTCGTCTATTATATATATGCTGTATTTTCCGATCTGAGGAGGGATCCTTACCTGGTCATTAAGACTCCTTATATCCTCGACCTTATTATTTGAGGCTGCATCAAGCTCATGAATATTAAAAGATCTCAATGAATTGAAAGACAGACATGATTCACATTCATTGCATGCTTCCATATCAGCACCCAGATTTATGCAATTAATTGTTTTTGCAAAAATCCTGGCACATGTCGTTTTTCCTACTCCCCGGGGTCCGCAAAAAAGATAAGCCTGTGCAAGATGGTTGTTTTTTATAGCACTTTTCAGCGTGTTGGTTATTGAATCCTGGCCAATTACCATATCGAAACTGGCAGGACGGTATTTTCTAGCTGAAACAATGAAATTTTCCATAAATTACTGACTCTCGTTTCTGGGATAATAATTGCCTCACAAATATAGTCAAAAAGCCTTCCTGTTAAAAACAGATTGCAAATTTAACAGGTGATTAGTTCAATAAAAATCAGACATACAATCTCATCTCGAATTTTTTCACCGATTATTTTTTGAATAAACCAAAATAATTGTACTTTTGCGGACCAAAATCATTAAACTAATAAACAATTAATTATTATGTTAAATCAGTACGAAACCGTTTTCATTGCAACTCCCGTTTTATCTGAGAACCAGATGAAGGAAGCGGTACAGAAATTCAAGAAGGTCATTACCGACAACAGC
>Ga0208980_10002977_pt1 | contig 10269 bp, 11 predicted proteins | sample WetSurMetagenome_3_FD_187993 | JGI IMG/M metagenome (GOLD analysis project Ga0208980, IMG submission 187993) | Wetland microbial communities from Twitchell Island in the Sacramento Delta, sample from surface sediment Aug2011 Site A1 Bulk (version 2) | ecosystem: Environmental > Aquatic > Marine...
CCGGTGGGAAAGTCACGCCTGTCAGTTATGATGCTGTCCTTAAGAAGGATCAGGGCAGGAAGAAGAATGTGCACTTATGTGCACATTCGGAATAGCAGACTGGGTTTTTCCCTTGGCGTAGATGTTGTGCCTTATAAAACATGTACACTTGATTGCATATATTGTCAAATTGGAAGGACAACGCAAAAGACTTTGGACAGAAGACCTTATGCTCAAAATTCTGATATCCTTGCAGAAGTTAAAGAAGTTTTAAGCCGGAAACGGCAAATACATTATATTACCTTCTCCGGAGAGCCGACCCTGAATTCAGATATCGGCGCATTAATCAAAGAAGTGAAGGCATGCACTTCTCTCCCTGTAGCAGTTCTTACAAACGGCACCTTGCTTTTTATGGAGGATGTTCAGAAGGACCTCCTGAATGCAGATATAGTGCTTCCTTCTCTTGAGGCCGTGTCTCTACAGGTATTCAGGAGAGTGAACAGACCTCACCATTCTTTAAAAATAGAAACGATTCTTGATGGTCTCAAAAGATTCAGAAAGCTTTACGGGGGCCGAATATGGCTTGAGATCATGCTCATAAAGGGTTTTAATGACAAAGCAGAAGAACTTTTAAGTATAAGGAATGCTGTTTCAGAGATACAGCCCGATAGGATTTATCTTAATACACTTGTCAGACCCCCATCTGAAATTTACGCAAAACCACCCAGTAGTGATGAAATAATGGTTGTAAAAAATTATTTTGATAATCATTGTGAGGTTATTGCAGAGTTTCATGATCAAGCAGTTGGAGAAGTCCAAAATGTTGAAGATGCTATCGTTGAAATGGCTAAGAGACGTCCGTTGACAATAATCGATATAGCAAATGTCATTGGAATCTCAGAGGTAAATGCGGAACAATGGGTGAATAGTATTATAGAAGCAGGTAAGCTTAAAGAAAGGCAATATAAGGATAAAAAATATTATGCATACCCTTTCGGGGCGATAAATTCGAAGGGATAAAGGCTGGAAGGTATGCAATCGTGGATATGAAAATAACAGTCATATATGACAATACCTCTTATAAGGCAGGATTAGAGACCGCATGGGGTTTTTCCTGTTTTATAGAGGGGACTGAGAAAACTATCCTTTTTGATACCGGCAGTAACCCTTTTTTACTTTTGAGGAATATAAAGTGTTTGAGAATCGATCCTGGGGATATTGATTTGATTTTTCTTTCCCATATGCATTGGGATCATATGGGTGGATTATATGGAATTGTTGAAAATAAAAAAGCGGTTACTGTTTTTTTGTCTAAGTCATATTCAAAACGATTTAAGGAGGATATTAAAAAGCAGGGAGCACAAATAATTGATGTCCAAGGACCTGTTAGGATCTGCAAGGATGTTTTTTCTACTGGTGAATTAGGGAAATCTATAAAAGAGCAATCCTTGATTGTCCATACGAACAGAGGTTCAGTAGTGATAACCGGATGTGCGCATCCAGGCATTGTAACAATAATAAAAAAGGCAAAAGACATTATTAAGGATGAAATATTATTGGTAATTGGCGGTTTTCATTTAGGAGACGAAAACAAAACTAAAATAGAAAAGATTGTCTCAAATATTAGAAAATTGGGTGTCCGATATGTGGGGCCCTGTCATTGTACAGGAGAGAATGCAAAACAATTCTTACAAAGAGTATATGGTGAAAATTCTATCCATGCAGGCGCAGGAAAAGTAATAAACATAAATGATTTGAAATGAAAACCTTATCGGGAAATGGATATTGAAACCTTCTACCCTTTCTTTTCAAATAATCGCACGTCAGGTTTATTGTGATATTGCATTCTATATTTGCAATACATTGCAAATATGCAGTAGGTGATTTTTTATCCGCAAACATCCTCTATACGCTAACGTTTTGATTAATCTGCATATTTCAAATTATTCCTTCCTGGTATATTGTTTGCTTTATGTATTTTGTTATGAAAATAGTTATCCCGGTATTCGAAAGCAGAATTTCTCCCCGATTTGATTGTGCTCCGGGGTTTAGATTGTATGAGATGGAAGGCGACAGGATAACCGGTATCCGTGAGATATCATGTGAAGGATGGAATGATATGGATAGGGTTTCCCGATTAAAGGTACTAGGAATCGATACCCTTATTTGCGGGGGTATTCCGGATTATCTGCTCAGTATTCTGAAGAACAACGGGATTAATGTAATTCCCTGGGTGGCTGGAGACAACAGCGAGGTTTTAACAGTTTTTCTTCAAGGGCGACTGAATTCCGGAACGGTCATCTGCCAGGGAAGGAAAAGACGCCGCTGCTGCAAGAGAGGCATAAAGGTTTAGATGAACTTGATAGAGTTGTGGATTAAAACCATGAAGCAGAAGAAAGAAGGTGAATAGCAATGAAACTATGTATTAGTTCTAAGGGAAATGGTCTGGAATCCCCGGTTGATCCCAGATTTGGAAGGTGTCGGTACTTTCTTATGGTTGACACCGAAACGATGAATGTCGAGACTGTGGAAAATCCCGCTTATATAGCAGGCGGCGGAGCAGGGATACAGGCTGCCCAGTTGGTAGTTAATAAAGGGGCAAAAGTGGTTCTCACCGGAGACGTTGGACCGAATGCTTTTCAGGCCCTTCAAGCCGGTGGTGTAAAGATAATAACAGGCGCTCAGGGTTCGGTCAAAGGTGTAATTGAAAGATTTAACAAAGGGGAACTCAGGTGTTCAGGAGCCCCTTCAGTTGAATCACATGCCGGAATGAGGAGGTGAAGACTATGCCAAGAGGAGTTGGAACAGGATCTTCTGGAACAGGTCAAGGAAGTGCACAGGGATCAGGAAGAGGACGAGGCAACTGCCGGGGAATGGGCGGAGGAAGAGCAACCGGCAGTCCTGGAGGTGAATGCATCTGCCTCTCATGCGGAGCGACAGTAATCCACCAGGCAGGCACACCATGTTATCAGGTGAAATGCCCCAGGTGTGGAGTGAGTATGGCAAGGAGATAAGGACCGTCTTTTATGATTATCTCAATTGCGAGCGGAAAAGGAGGAACGGGCAAGACTACCGTAGCAGTGGGTCTTGCTCTGTCAATAGGAGCATCTCAATTTCTGGATTGTGATGTTGAGGAACCGAATGCCTCTCTCTTTTTAAAACCGACGATTACTGGAAAAACATCGGTAAGTGTGCTTGAGCCATGGATAGATGAGTCCAGGTGCACATATTGCGGAGAGTGTTCCAGGATTTGCGCCTATCATGCTGTTGCAGTATTTGAAAAAAACATCCTGCTTTTTTCTCAACTCTGTCATGGATGCGGCGGATGTATTCTGGTCTGTCCTGAAAAGGCAATTGCGGAAGGAAAAAGAAATATCGGGGTTATTGAAGAAGGCACGAGCAATTCCATAATCTTTATGCAGGGGATCCTGAACATAGGGGAACATATGGCAACTCCGATAATCAAAGACATGAAGAGACTAATCAGAAAGGATATGGATGTTATTATTGATTCGCCTCCCGGCACTTCATGCCCGGTTATCGAGAGCATGAAGGGAAGTGATTTTGTTTGTCTGGTTACCGAGCCGACACCTTTCGGCCTGAACGATCTCAAACTCGCTGTTGAGACAGTGAGGGAACTCAACATCCCATTTGGTGTGATTATCAATTGTGATGGCATAGGTGATGACGGGGTACGGGAATACTGTCAGGAAGAAAATATTCCCTTGCTCCTGTCTATTCCATGGAGCAGAGGAGTTGCAGAAGCTTATTCCAGGGGAGTCCCTGCGACAGAGATCGATGCAGCGTTAAAAGAGCAGTTTAATACCCTTTACCGGAGAATAGGCAGTATGGTCGGGATTAAAAAAGATTCCGGGTTGCAGTTAGAGGCATCGAGATGAAGCAACTGACGATTATCAGCGGTAAGGGAGGGACTGGCAAGACGACCGTGACCGCTGCATTCGCCCATCTTGCCGATAATGCCGTGATTGCTGATTGCGATGTTGATGCAGCCGACCTTCATCTTATTCTGACACCGGATATCATCAGACAGGAGCCATTTTACGGAGGCCAACTGCCTTCGATTGATTATGAACGATGCACCCAGTGCGGGGTATGTGAACAACTATGCCGTTTCGGAGCCATCCAGTCTGTAAAGGTCGTTCCTGTCTCCTGCGAAGGTTGCGGGGTCTGTGCTTACGTTTGTCCTGAGCAGGCCATATCCATGAAGGAAAGACTTTCCGGCAACTGGTTTTTATCTGAAACAAGAGAGGGCCCGATGGTTCACGCACGTCTGGGAATAGCAGCGGAAAATTCCGGGAAGCTTGTTTCCGTAGTCCGTCAGCAGGCGAAAGAAGTGGCTGAAAAGGAGAAGAAGAATCTCGTTATCATTGACGGTCCGCCCGGCATCGGTTGTCCGGTAATAGCCTCAATAGGCGGCGTAGACCTTGTTCTTATTGTGACAGAGCCGACCCTATCTGGACTCCACGATTTAAAAAGGATTCTCGAAGTAGCAACCCATTTTAATGTTCCCGCGATGGTATGCGTCAACAAATGTGATATCAATGCTGAAAATACCCGCGCCATAGAAGCTTATTGTGAGGGAAAAGGGATTGCTATAGCAGGCAGCATCCCATATGCACCGGAAGTAACCAGGGCGATGCTGAACAGGCTTTCTGTAGTGGAATATCCCTGCGCGGAAGTGACCGACGAAGTGAAAAGGATATGGCGGAAGGTTAAAGAGTATATTTTTGCCGAGTCGAATAATATTTACGCTTGACTTATTTATGGGCTTATGCTCATAATAAACAATGCCTAGGCCAAAAAAAATCAGATGTGTAAAATGCAAACCAGATACTAATTATTTCAAACCAAGGGGAATTCCCATGATAGAACTTGAGGAGATCTCGATCTCAATGGATGAACTGGAGGCGCTCAGGCTTGCAGATTATGAAGAATTCTATCATGAAGAAGCCGCTGCTAACATGAAGATATCAAGGCAGACATTCGGGAGAATTCTGAATAAGGCACACAGAAAGGTTGCCGAGTGCCTTTTGAAAGGCAAAGCATTGAAAATAGAACCATCACAAAAGGAGGAATAAATATGAAAGTATGTTTTCCTGTAGCAGAAGAAGAGGGTTTGAACAGTGAAGTCTATGGGCATTTTGGTTCTGCCCCGGTTTTTATTATCGTTGACACAAAAGATAATCATGTAACGACGATCAATAACAAAGATCAGCATCATGCTCATGGCGCCTGTAATCCGTTGAAAGCGTTAAATAACCAGCAGGTAGATGCAATTGTTGTGGGAGGTATCGGAGCGGGTGCACTGACTAAACTGAACCAGCAGGGCATCAAGGTTTTTCAGGCACAGGCCCAAAAGGTCAAAGAAAATATCAAGCTATTAAAAGATCATATTCTCACTGAATTTACTATGCAACATACCTGTGCCGGCCATGGACAGGGAATAAGCTGCGGTCATTAATCCCTCATCTACTCCCCTTTCCGCACTAAGGCGGATTCGCTAGGGCGAAAAGACAAGGGAAGGATAGAGCGGATTATGAGCGAAGAAAAAACGAGGAGGATTTTATGGCAAAGAAAAGAATTGCAATACTCGCATGCAAAAATATCAAGGGGATCAGCTGCGTAGCCGGCTGTCTGAAATGTTTTAAGGGCATTTCAGAGAAGGCCGGTGAATATGAACGCTGGAAGGATTATGACGTAGAGGTAATTGCGATGGATGACTGTGGCGGTTGCCCCGGTGTCCTTATGCCGAAAGTTGCTTTGATGATGGATATGGGGAAGCTCTATGACAGGGATTTTGATGCTATTCACCTCGGTACCTGTATAATGAAGGCAGCACAAACTGCAAAATGTCCGATTGATATTGAAGATATCAAAAAGAAGATTGAGACAAAATTTAACAAAGAGGTGATCCTGGGAACTCACCCTTACTAAAAAAGTTTTGCTTGTTTAAGGGATAATGCATGTCTGAAATTAAGAACTGGGATTGGCAGACAGGAGAAAAATGCATTGCTGATGTTGCTGAATGGAAAAAGAGATTTCCTGTTGTGCACGAATTTGCCGTCAGCAACGACGGAGAAAAAATATCTGCTGTTGTAGAAATTGAAAACAAAAAATGCACTCCCTGTGTTAACAGCAAAACCTGGGAAGGTACCTATGAAAGGGTATGGCCTCTGAAATTTTCTCCTGATGACCGATTGGTGTGTGCTGCGTTGCAGAACTATGAGTGGACGATTGTTGTTGATCAGAAACCATGGGAAGAGACATATGATTTTGTATGGAATCTGACTTTCAGCCCTGATGGAAAGAATATCGCAGTAAACGTTAAGAAGGATAATGAGTTTGTTATTTCCTTAAACGGCAAGTCCTGGGATAACAAATTTGTTGAAGCAAGAGATGTAATCATGAGTCCTGACGGCAGCCGGACCGCCTCCCGTGTCAAAACAAAGAGGATTGCAACACTGGATATTGCGGGCTATGCTGAAAGGGTTCTGACTGTTGCCGTGGACGGAAAACCCTGGAATACGAATTTCCTGAGCATCTGGGGTATCAGCTTCAGTTCGGATGGCAGTCATACAGCAGCAGGAGTGAAACTGGAGCCCATGGAATTCACTATTGCCGCAGATGGCATCTTGTGGCAGGAGAGATTCCTCTGTGTATGGGAGCCTGTCTTTAAAAGCCATACCAATGAAGTTATTGCCCCGGTAAAGACTCCAAAAGGCTGGACATTAGCGTTAAATGGGAAACCCCTATGGGACAGATACTTCCCTCAGATATGGGGGCAGAAATATAGCCCTGATGGCGCAAAAATAGCAGCTGTTGCAGCTCCTGAGTTTGGCAGATGGACTGTAGTCGTTGATGGCTCTCAGTGGGCAAGGACATTCGGAGATGCTGTTTTTCCTCCCGTGTTCAGCCCGGACAGCAGCAGGGTTGCCGCGATTGTGAAAGACAACAACAGGTATACGATTGCAGTAGAAGGAAAACCATGGGAGACAGATTTCGACATGATATGGGATCCGGTTTTCAGCCCTGACAGCAAGAGAATAGCAGCAAAGGCTGAACTGAACGGCAAGTATCTGATTGCAACAGATGGAAAAGCCGGAAGGCAACTTTTTGATGAGCTCTGGGAACCGGTTTTTAGTCCTGACGGAGAGAAACTGCTAATAAGATGCATTGAGGACGGGAAATATTTTCGCAGGGTCATTCCTGTGAGTGAGCTTTAATATGTATGAGTTTCTGACGAGCCCGCAATTCTATGACTTCCTAAAAGGACCGCTTGTCTGGATTGCGTTTATTATGTTTATCTGTGGGAGTATATACCGGGTAAGTTCTTTGCTCTCAAAAGCGAAGAAAGTAAAAGTCGTCAGTAAATATATCAGCCTTAAGTACACGCTCCGTTCAATCCTTCACTGGATCATCCCTTTTGCCAGTACGAATATGAGGAAACATCCGTGGTTTACCGTTGTGGCCTTTCTTTTCCATGGGTGTTTAATCCTTACTCCGCTGGTTCTCCTTGCGCATAATGATCTCTGGTATGATGCGTGGCAGATACGGTTATGGTCTGTTCCCGAAATAGTAGCTGACATCATGACCCTGATTGTTATTTTCTGCGTTGTTGTTTTTATTCTGCGGAGGATCGTTACACCCGAGGTAAGATTTGTGACTGTCGCATCGGATTTCATTGTTCTTGCGATCGCTGCTGCGCCATTTGTCTCCGGTTTCCTGGCATATCATCAACTATTTTTCGATTACAAGCTCATGGTAGCCATCCATATTCTTTTTGGGGAAATAATGCTGATCGCAATCCCGTTCACGAGATTAAGCCATATGCTTTTTTTCTGGTTAACGCGGGCGTATACCGGTTCTGACTTTGGATCTGTGCGCCATTCAAGGGATTATTAAGTGATAAGACAGATGATAAGGAATAACGCATGATGAACGTTCAGAGAAAACCGGTTGCCGACCCCGGCTTTGAAGAGAACGCAAAAAAACTCACCCCTGAGAAAATTGAAAGGGTAATAAAATGGGTTCTCGAAAAAGAAGCTGACATACGCTTGAAGACCTTTGTGGAGACCTGCATCCACTGCGGGCTTTGTTCAGAAGCCTGCCATTATTTCCTTTCATACAGAAGGGACCCGAGCTATGCGCCTGTAGCAAAGATCAGGCAGACGCTATGGGATATGCTGAAAAGAAAAGGGAAGGTTGATGCAGAATCCGTAAAAATGTACGCCCGCATAGCCTTTACAGAATGCAATATCTGCAGGCGCTGCAGCATGTACTGCCCCTTTGGTATAGATATGGCGTATATGCTTAACCTTGTCCGGCGCATATGCGGTCTCCTCGGCGTAGTGCCGCAGTATTTACAGGACCAGGCGAACAGTCACATGTATACATACACGCAAGCGTGGCTTGCGCAGGATGACTGGGTGGATACAGTCCAGTTTATTGAGGATGAACTCAGGATGGAGATAAAAAATGCCCGTATCCCGCTTGACAAAGTTGGTGCCGAGGTCATGTATTCGCCCCACAGCCTTGAAGCAAAGTTTAAGACAAACCTTTTGTCGAATATCGCTTACATTCTTAACGTAGCAGGAGTCGACTGGACGATGCCGTCTTTTGACGGCTGGGACAGCACAAATCAGGCTATGCACGTTGGGGACAATGAAACGATGGGCATGGTCGAGAGAATGCATTTTGAGGCTGCAATGAAACTCAAGGTAAAGAAGATCATGACGAGCGAATGCGGGCATTCGTTCAGAGCCGCGGTTTATGACGGCTCCCGGTGGTTAGGCTGGAAAGAGCCCCCGATAACGTATCTGCAGCCCACCCAGTTTTTTTATGAACTCATCAGAGACGGAAAGATCAGGATTGCAAAAAAAATAAAGGAGCCTGTGACAGTACAGGACCCGTGCAGCATTGTCAGAAACCGGGGGCTCGGGGGAATGCTCCGCTCTATTGTGAATTGGACATGCGAGGACTTCAGGGACGTAAACCCGAGACTTGAGCATAATTATTGTTGTTGCGCAGGTTCAGGGGTTATCAACTATGGTCCTCCCTGGAAGTTCATCAGAATGGAGGGTGGCCGTGTAAAGATCAATCAGCTGAAAGCGACCGGAGCGAAGATTGTCATTACACCCTGTCACAGCTGTCATAAATCAATCGAAGAGATGATTCATTACTACAAGCTCGACATGCGTGTCATGTTTATCAGCGAAATTCTTGTACAAAACATGTATGTTCCTGATGAGATGAGAGTCAACAAAACACGGGATGAAAAGTGAAGGACGAAGGATGAAAAAAACCTTAATCGGCCTGATAGTTTTCACAGGAATAATAATCTCCATATTTTTCATGAACGGGGTGCAATCCATTTATTCTGTTGAAAATGACAAAGCAGCCGGGAAAAAGACACAGGAAAAACTGGTGATTTCTCATATCGAGATTTTCGGGAAATTAGAACGCCCACAGGTTATTTTTAACCATGGCCTTCATGCTGATATGTTTAAGAAGGAGGGTTGTAAGACCTGTCATCCGGTTGCTCCCGACGGAGATTACGGATTCGACTTTTCCAACAGTACAACAAGAAAGACTGCAAAAGAACGTGCGGATTTATATCACGAAAAATGCATAGGCTGCCATAGAAAGATAATAGAAGAAAAGAATAAATCACTGCCCATCCGCTGCGGTGATTGCCACATTAAGAAATATGAATCTTTAACTGTAAAATATCCGGTAGTCGAGTTTGATTTTGTATACCATGACAAGCATGTTAGAAAGCTGAAAGAGCAAAAGGTCAAGGATGAATGCAGTGTTTGTCACCACACCTATGACCTCCTGGAGAAAGACGAATCCCTGAGGCTGGTTTATGAAAAAGGGACAGAGGAATCCTGTTATTATTGTCATGATTTTAATAAGAAAAGAGGTCCCGGGCTCGAAGCAATAAAACAGGTAGCGTCCAAAAAAGGGCTTTCAATGCAAAAGGCTTCACATCAGCAGTGCGTAAACTGTCATATAAGACATATCAATGCGGGGGAGAAGGCAGGTCCTGTTGAATGCTTGAAATGCCATACAGGAAAATACAGAACAATAGCTGAACTTACAGATGTGCCCAGGCCGGACCGTGACCAGCCGGAGAAGCCTTTCATAAGTGTTGAAGACGGCAAAATGAGAGGGGTTCTCTTTAACCACGCATTTCACGAAAAGAACACAAAGACCTGCCGGTCCTGCCATCACGAGACATTGCAGGCCTGCAGGAAATGTCACGGCCTG